>Ga0031653_10000237_pt1 | contig 10699 bp, 10 predicted proteins | sample FrelakmetBRP12BR_FD_55210 | JGI IMG/M metagenome (GOLD analysis project Ga0031653, IMG submission 55210) | Freshwater lake sediment microbial communities from the University of Notre Dame, USA, for methane emissions studies - BRP12 BR | ecosystem: Environmental > Aquatic > Freshwater > Lake >... | reverse complement strand
GACCCGATCATCTCCAAGCTGGTGGCGTGGGGGAAGGACCGGACGGAGGCGATCGCCCGGATGAAGCGCGCCCTCGCCGAGTACGTGGTCACGGGGGTGAAAACGACCATCCCCTTCCACATCCGCGTGATGAACAACCGGCACTTCATCGAGGGGAACTTCGACACGAACTTCATCGACAGCGTGTTCTTCAAGGAGGAAGAGGCGCGGGAGCTCCGGAACGAGGAGGTCGCCCTCATCACCGCGGCGATCCAGGTGTTCACGGAGGAGCGGAAGCGCGCGGTGGCGCAGCAACCCGGGGAGGCGGCCGGCCCCGTCTCGATGTGGAAGTACTCCGCCCGCCCGGGCATCCGGAAGATCGGGTAGGTGCGGCGATGAGCTACGTGGCGACGATCGGCGAGCGGGACGTGAAGGTCACCGTCGAGGGACTGGGAGGGGCGAGCTACAAGGTGTCGATCGACGGTGTGGAGCGCATCGTGGACGCCCACCAGGTGGCCAGCCAGCTCTGGTCCGTGCTGTACGGGACCGGGTCGTTCGTGGTGGACGTGACCCGGCTGCCGGCGGAGGAGTACGAGGTGCTCATCCAGGGCGACTGCCACAAGTTCACCCTGATGAACGAACAGCGCCGGGCGATGGCCCGGGCGGGCGGCAAGGGCTCCGCCGGGAAGGCGATGGTCACCTCCCCGATGCCGGGGAAGGTGGTCAAGCTCCTGGTGACGGAAGGGCAGGAGGTCGAAGCCGGCCAGGGAGTGATCGTCGTCGAGGCGATGAAGATGGAGAATGAGCTGAAATCCGCACTGGCGGGGAAGGTCAAGGAGATCTTCGTCAAGGAAGGCGAGGTCGTCGAGTCGGGGGCGAAGCTGCTCCTGGTGGAATAGGGGGTCTCCGATGAGCGGGAAGAGCGGGAAGGGGGAGATCCGGGCGGCGCGCGAGCGCTGGGAACGGGACTCCCTCGCCGCCGTGACGGCGAAGTCGCCCGAGCGGCGCGCCCGGTTCGAGAGCACTTCCGGCGAGGAGATCGAACGGATCTACACCCCGGAGCACCTCGAGGGGTTCGACTACCTCCGGGACGCCGGCTTCCCCGGCGAATTCCCCTTCACCCGCGGCGTTCAGCCCACCATGTTCCGGGGCCGCTTCTGGACGATGCGGCAGTACGCGGGCTTCGGGGACGCGCGCGAATCGAACCGGCGGTACCGGTATCTCCTCGACAACGGCCAGACCGGCCTGTCGGTCGCCTTCGACCTGCCCACCCAGATGGGGTACGACTCCGATGCGCCCATGGCGTTCGGCGAGGTCGGGAAGGTCGGCGTGGCGATCGACTCCCTCGAGGACATGGAACTCCTCTTCGACCGGATCCCCCTCGGCAAGGTTTCCACCTCGATGACGATCAACTCGACCGCCGCCATCCTGCTGGCGATGTACATCGCGGTCGGAGAGAAGCAGGGCGTGGCGGCGAACGCGTTGAACGGCACCATCCAGAACGACATCCTCAAGGAGTATATCGCCCGGGGGACCTACATCTTCCCGCCCGCCCCCTCGATGCGGGTCATCACGGACATCTTCGCCTTCTGCAAGACGTCCGTCCCGAAGTGGAACACGATCAGCATCTCCGGCTACCACATCCGGGAGGCCGGTTCGACGGCGGCGCAGGAGATCGCCTTCACGCTGGCGAACGGGATCGCCTACGTGCAGGCGGCGATCGACGCCGGGATGTCGGTCGACTCCTTCGCGTCGCGCCTGGCGTTCTTCTTCAACGCCCACAACGATTTTCTCGAAGAGATCGCCAAGTTCCGCGCCGCCCGGCGGCTGTGGGCGAAGATCATGCGGGACCGGTTCGGCGCGAAGGACCCGCGTTCCTGGATGCTCCGGTTTCACACCCAGACCGCCGGCTCGTCCCTCACGGCCCAGCAGCCGGACAACAACATCGTCCGCGTGACGCTCCAGGCCCTTTCCGCCGTCCTCGGCGGGACGCAGTCGCTCCACACCAACTCGCGCGACGAGGCGCTCTCCCTCCCCTCGGAGGAGTCGGTCCGGATCGCCCTGCGGACGCAGCAGCTGATCGCCAACGAGAGCGGCGTGGCCGACACGATCGACCCCTTGGGCGGCTCCTGGTGCGTGGAGGCGCTCACCACCGAATTGGAGCGGCAGGCCGCGGAGTACATCGCTCGGATCGACCGGATGGGCGGGGTCATCTCCGCGGTGGACGCCGGGTACATCCAGAAGGAGATCCAGGACGCCGCCTACCGGTACCAGCTGCAAGTGGAGCGGAAGGAACGGGTCATCGTCGGCGTGAACGATTTCGCCGTGAAGGAGGACCCGCCCAAGGGGCTCCTCAAGGTGAACCCGCGGATCGAGAAGGAGCAGCGCAAGCGGCTCGCCTCCCTCCGGAAGCGGCGCGATGCCGCGGCGGTCCGGGCCTCCCTCGGCGACCTCGAATCCGCCTGCCGCGGAAAGCGCAACGTCATGGAACCGATCCTCGATGCCGTGCGCGCCTACGCCACGCTGGGGGAGATCTCCGACGTGATGCGCTCCGTCTTCGGCACCCACCAGGGGAAAGTGACCGTCTGAGATCGGCCTCCCCGCGGCGCGGCCTCCCATCTTTCAGTTGATTTCCATCCTCCCGGAATGCCTAATGAATGAAGGTTTACAGCGGATGCCACGCCACGGGGTCGAGATGGGGGAGCAGTTGCGCCGCATCCTCACGGAGCGGCAGGGGAGCTTCGTTTCGGGGGAGGAGATCGCCGGGTCCCTCGGCGTGACCCGGGCGGCCGTCTGGAAGGGGGTCCGGACGCTGCGGGGAGCCGGATACGCCATCGAGGGCGCGCGGGGCGCGGGGTACCGCATGACGGACCGCCCCGACCGGATCGACGAGGGGGAACTCCGCGACGCGCTCCGGCCCGGCCTCCCGTGGACCGATCTGGTCTGCCTCGCGACGACCGACAGCACGAACCGCGTCGCGATGGAGATGGCGGAAAGCGCGGCGCCGCACGGCACGGTCGTCGTCGCGGACGCGCAGACCGCCGGCCGGGGACGGTTGGGCCGACGGTGGGTGTCTCCCGCGGGGAAGAACCTGTACGTTTCCCTCCTGCTTCGCCCGTCCGTCCCGACCGTCGAGGCGCCGAGGCTTTCGCTGGTGGCCGCGGTCGCCCTCGCCGACGCGGTCGAGGCGATGGGCCTTCCCGCGTTCCTCAAGTGGCCCAACGACCTGTATCTCGGGGAGAGGAAGGCGGCGGGGATCCTCGCGGAGATGGCCTCCGACCCGGACGGCGTCCGCCACGTCGTGATCGGCGTGGGACTGAACGTGAACATGGAAGTGGCGGATTTCCCCGAGGAACTGCGCGGGAGGGCGACCTCGCTCCTGATCCGCGCGGGGAGAAGGTTCCGGCGGGTCGACGTGCTCGCCCGATGGCTCGACGCGTTCGGGAGGCGGTACGCGGAGTTCGTCGAAGGCGGGTTCCCCGCGCTTCACGGAGCGTGGGACCGACGGGACTTCCTTCGCGGATGCCGCGTCCTCTTCCGGGGGGTGGGCGCGGAACGCTGGGGGGTCGCCTCCGGGGTCGACCCGGAAGGCGCGCTCCGCTTCCGGGGGGACGGGGGCACGGGGGAAGAGCGGCTGCACAGCGGCGAGATCGTCGCATTCCGGCGGTAAAGGGAGGCGGGAAGTCCGGATGCTCCTGGTCGTCGACGTCGGCAATACGAACACGGTCCTCGGGATCTTCGAGGGGGAGACGCTTCTCCATCATTGGCGGGTGTGGACCGACCGGGAGAAGACGAGCGACGAGTACGGGATCCTTCTGAGGAGCCTCTACGACGCGAGCGACTTCTCCTCCCGCGAGATCAAGGCGATCATCATCTCCTCCGTGGTTCCGCCGCTCACCCCGACGATCATGGAGCTGTGCGAGCGGTACTTCGGCGTCACTCCGCTGGTGGTGGGCCCCGGGATCAAGACGGGGATCTCCATCAAGATGGACAACCCGAAGGAAGTCGGGGCGGACCGGATCGTCAACGCCGTTGCGGCGTTTTCCAAGCACCGCCGCGCCGCCATCGTCGTCGACTTCGGGACGGCCACCACCTTCGATTTCGTCTCTTCGAAAGGGGACTACATGGGCGGCGTGATCGCTCCCGGGGTGAACATCTCCGCCGAGGCGCTCTTCCGCCAGGCCTCGAAGCTTCCCCGGATCGAGATCGCGAAGCCCGCCACGGTCATCGGGAAGAACACGGTGGCGGCGATGCAGTCGGGGCTCTTCTACGGATATGTCGCGCTGGTCGAGGGGATCATCGACCGGATCCGGAAGGAGGTGCGGCTCGACCCCCTGGTGATCGCCACCGGGGGCCTTGCCCGGACGATCGCCGCCGAGTCGCCCAAAATCCACGTAATTGATGAGAATTTGACTCTCGAGGGGCTGCGTATTATATACGAGAGGAACCTTTCCTGACCCGTGGAAGCCCCGGTCCGCGGAACATAAGCCCTTAGGAGGACGGTCAGAGTGGACATCCAGCAGATCCGGAACGTCGGCATCATCGCGCACGGAGGGGCGGGAAAAACGACGCTGGCCGAGGCGCTCCTGTTCAACGCGAAGGCCACGGACCGGATGGGGAAGGTGGACGACGGGAGTTCGAACTTCGACTACGATCCGGAGGAGATCCGCCGGAAGATCACGATCGGCACCTCCTTCCATCACTATGTCTGGGACAAGGTCGACGTCACGGTCGCGGACACTCCCGGCTACATCAACTTCGAGGCGGACACCCGGGCCTGCCTCAGGGTGCTCGACGGCGCGATCCTCGTGGTCAACGCCGTTTCCGGCGTCGAGGTCCAGACCGAGAAGATGTGGGCCTTCGCCCGGTCGGCCGACGTGCCGGTGATCGCATTCGTCTCGAAGATGGACCGGGAGCGCGCCGACCATGCGAGGGCGGTCGCGGAGATCGCCGACCTCCTGAAGGTCCCGGCGGTCCCCGTGCAGCTGCCGATCGGGAAGGAGGCGGATTTCCGCGGCGTGGTCGACCTGTTCCGGATGAAGGCGATGGTCTACAAGGGCGACACCGGCGAGTTCGCCCTCCAGGAGATCCCCGCCGACATGGCCGCGGAGGCGGGGAGAGCCCGGGAGAAGCTCGTCGAGTCGTGCGCCGAGTCCGACGACGCGCTGATCGAGAAGTTCCTCGAGGGGACCGCGCTCACCGACGACGAGATCCGGGACGGCTTCCGGGCGGGGGTGAGGGCGATGAGGTTCCTCCCGGTCCTCTGCGGCTCCGCGATGCGCAACATCGCGATCCAGCCGGTGCTCGACCTCGTCAACTTCGCCCTTCCCGATCCCTCGTACCGGGGGGAGGTCGAGGGAACCAACCCGAAGAAGAAGGCGGCGGAGAAGCGCCCCATCTCCGCGAACGCCCCGTTCTCGGCGCAGGTCTTCAAGACGCTGGCGGACCCGTATGCCGGGAAGCTCTCCATCTTCAAGATCTTTTCCGGGACGCTGACGCCGGACATGTCCCCGCTGAACTCGAGCAAGGACGCCGGGGAGCGGATCGGGCAGATCCTGCGGCTCGAAGGGAAGAAGCAGAAGGCGGTCGGGTCGGCCTCCGCGGGGGAGATCGTCGCGGTGGCGAAATTCAAGGAGACCTCCACGGGCGACACCCTGTGCGACCCGAAGAACCCGATCGTCTTCGAGCGCCCGGCTCCCGTCGAAACGGTCATCTCCTTCGCGGTCCGTCCGAAGACGCGCAACGACGAAGACAAGCTGGGAAGCTCCCTCGCCCGGATGATCGAAGAGGACCCGACCCTCCGTTTCCGCAAGGACCCGCAGACCAACGAGTTCATCCTCGCCGGGATGGGGGAAACCCACCTCGAGGTGGCCGTCGAGAAACTGAAGCGGGTTTACGGGGTCGAGGTCGAGCTGCGCACCCAGAAGATCGCCTACCTGGAGACCATCAAGGGGAAATCGGAGGCCCAGGGGAAGCACAAGAAGCAGACCGGCGGGCGCGGGCAGTACGGCGACTGCTGGATCCGTCTCGAGCCGCAGCCCCGGGGGAAGGGGTTCGAGTACGTGGACGGGATCGTGGGCGGGTCGATACCGAGGCAGTACATCCCCGCGGTGGAGAAGGGGATCGTGGAGCGGATGAGCAAGGGGGTCATCGCGGGGTACCCGATGGTCGACGTGCGGGCCACCGTCTTCGACGGCTCCTTCCACAACGTCGACTCCTCGGAGATGGCGTTCAAGATCGCCGGGTCGCTCGCCTTCAAGAAGGCGGCGCTGGCCTCGAAGCCGGTCCTCCTCGAGCCGATCACGGAGATGGAGGTCGTCATCCCCGAGGAGAACGTCGGGGACATCATCGGCGACCTGAACGGGCGCCGGGGCCGGGTGCTGGGCGTGGATGCCCACGGGAAGAGCCAGGTCGTGAAGTGCCAGGTTCCGCTGGCGGAAGTCCTCCGCTATTCGTCGGACCTTCGTTCGATCACCTCCGGCCGCGGGCAGTTCACGATGAGAATCTCCCATTACGAGGAGATCCCCGCGGCCATCGCGGAGAAGGTGATCGCGGAGTCGAAGAAGGAGATCGGGGAAGAGGAGGAGGAGTGACGGGTCCGGGCGGAATGGCGACCGACGCAAGCCTCACGGAAGACCGGCCGATCGGGGAGGAGGAGCGGAGCTCCCTCGCGACGCGGATCGCCCGGCTCTCGGTCCCGGGGAAGGTGGAGCTTGCCGTCAAGGGGAACCGGGAAGTCCGGCGGATCCTGTCCCGGGATGCGAGCAGCATGGTCGCCCGTGCGGTGATCGGGAGCCCGAAACTGTCGCAGGAGGACGTCGTCTCCTACGCGATCTCCTCCCTGACGCACGAGGAGGTGCTCCGGTTCATCGCCGACAGCCGGCAATGGACCGCGAACCGGCAGGTGGTCAGCGCGCTGGTCCAGAACCCGAGGACCCCGGCGCCGGCCGCGATCCGGTTCCTGAAGTCGTACCAGACCGGCGAGTTGAGGATCCTGTCGCAAAACCGCAGCCTTTCGGCAGCGGTGCGGCAGGAGGCGAAGCGGTTGCTGGCCCAGAGACATTAACGATCCGGGAGAACCGATGGCCCTCTTCAATTATGCGACCCGGGAGCTCAGCGCCAAGATCGTCTATTACGGGCCGGGCCTCTCCGGGAAGACGACCAACATCGAGATGGTCCACAAGATGCTTCGCCCCGACCAGAAAGGGCGGCTGATCTCCCTCCCCACCGAGACCGACCGGACCCTGTTCTTCGATTTTCTCCCGATCGAACTGGGGCAGATCAAGGGATTCAAGGTCCGCTTCCATCTCTACACGGTGCCGGGGCAGGTGTTCTACAACGCCACCCGGAGACTGGTTCTCCAGGGGGTCGACGGCGTCGTCTTCGTCGCCGACTCCCAGCGGGAGATGGCGAACGGCAACATGGAGAGTCTGAAGAACCTGATCGACAACCTCTCCTCCTACGGGAAGAAGATCGAGGAGCTACCGTTCGTCCTCCAGTACAACAAGCGGGATCTCCGGAACGCCGCCCCGGTCGCGGAGCTGGACAGCGCGCTGAATTTCCTGCACGTTCCGACCTTCGAAGCCGTCGCGCCCGCGGGCAAGGGGGTCACCGAGACGCTGGTGGGGATCTCCAGGATGGTCTTCGCTCACCTCCGGAAAACCCTTCTGATGCCGGGGGAGATGGCGGTGCACGACGATATCGGGGACCTCGCCGACGCGCGCATCCGGAACACCTTCTCCCCGGAGACGGCGGAGCCGCTCGAGGAGATCTCCGACGTGGAGGAGATCCGTGAAGGGGGGGAAGGCTCCCCCACCTTCCCCGGGCCGCCGCCCGGCGTGGCCGCCCGGGAGATCGCGCTGGAGCCGACCTCGCTGCGGACGCCCGAAGCGGCGACGCTCTCCGCCGGGTTCGAGGAGCTTTCGGAGATCGAGGTCGAGATCCCGGAAACGGTGCCCGAACCGCCGCCCCCCCGCGCGTCCGTTTCGGTGGACCACGCGGGGTCCGGGCTCACCTTCCTCAAGTTCGAGGCGCCGTTCATGACTCCCGAGGGGCATGCCGTTCTGCCGGCGCTGTTTCTCGACGGGGCGGGAAACCCCGTCCGTTTGCGAATCCGGGTGACGATGGAGGCGGAATAGGGTGCCCGCCGATTTCGCGAGGAAGGCCGGGGAGATCCTCCGCTCGGCGAAGCCGATCGAGGAGCGTCTTCGCGAGTTCTCGATGGAGCTCTCCGCCTGGATGGGCGGCGGTACGGTCTCGGTCCTCCTGTTCGACCGGGACAGCGAGGACTTCTACCTGCGCTCCAGCACGCTGCGGGTGGCACCGGGCGCCCCGGAGCACCACTTNGCGGCCGAGGGGACCATCGAGGAACTCGCCCTCGCCGAGCGTCGCCCCGTCGTCCTCTCCGAAGGGACGAGGCCGGCGAACAGCCGCCGGCGCGGCACCGTGCTGATGTTCCCGCTCCTCTCCTCCGGGGAGCCCAACGGGGTGCTCGTCCTCCATACGGTGACCGAGGTCGAGATCCCGGAGGAGCGCCTCTCGGCCCTGGCCGACGCCGCCTCCCTCCTTTCGGACGCGGTGGGGGTCTCGCTGCGGGAGGAGTCCGCCGCCCTCCGGATGACCAAGATCGCCGCGATCAACGAAGCGGGGATCAACATCATCTCCACGCTGGACCTCTCCCGGCTTCTCAAGCTGGTGGCCACCTCCGCCTGCCTCATCCTCGAGGCGGAGACGTGCGTCATCCGCCTGCTCGACCCGCAGACCGGGAAGTACGGAATCCGCGAATATTACGGGATGAAGACGGAAGGGGAGCAGAAAGACCTCTTCCTCATGGACAAGAAGGCGGTGACCCTGGTCCTCAAGGGGGAGCCGTCCGTGCTCGTGCGCGACGCCTCCCAGGAGCCCGGCTGGAGCGACTTCGCCGGAGTCGCCCGGACGCTCGCGTGCGTCCCCCTCCGCGGAGAGGAGGAGATCCTCGGCACCGTCACGATCTTCGACAAGTTCCCCCACAAGACGTTCTTCCCGTCCTCGTTCACGAACGAGGACCTCGCAACGTTCGTGAAATTCCTCCGCTACGCGGAGAAGGCGGTCGTGAACGCGATCGCGTACGAGCGGAACGACCGGCTGAAGAACCTCGACGAGTCGACCTCGCTGCCGACCCTGAAATATTTCCAGGAGCGCCTCCTCCACGAGATCAGCCGAGCGAAGCGGTTCCGGAGGCGCCTCGTCCTGATGATCTGCGAAGTCCAGGAACACGTGCCGGGAATCCCCCGCTCCCGCATCGGGCGGGGGGACTGGGCGATGAAGCAGGTGGCGAAGGCGATCCGTTCATCCCTTCGCGAGTACGACATCGTCGCCCGGATCAGCGAGGGAAAGTTCGGGATGATCCTGCCCGAGGCCGAGGACGGCAAGATCAGCGCGATCCCGCGGATCAAGAAGGCGATCGCCGCCGAGGCCGACGAGATCCGCCGCCGCGCGAAGGATGCCCGCGTCGAAGTCCGGTTCGGACACGCCGCGTTTCCGGAAGACGGCGACGACCACGAGAAGCTGATCTTCAAGTCCAACATCCTCAAGAGCTGAGAGACGATGCCTTCCCCCTCCGGAAAGGTCGTCGCGGTTTGCGTGAGCGGGAGGAAAGGGGAGAAGAAGGCCCCCGTCCCCTTCGTCACCCTCGTGGCCGGCCACGGCGCGGACCGGGACGCCCACGCGGGGCCGGGTCACCGCCAGGTGAGCCTGCTGGCGGTCGAAAGCATCGCCAAGATGAAGGCGAAAGGCCTTTCCGTGGGCCCGGGCGACTTCGCGGAGAACGTCACCGTGGAGGGGATCGACTTGTCGGTCCTCCCGGTGGGGGCTCGCCTCCGTGCGGGGGAGGCGCTGATCGAGATCACGCAGGTCGGGAAAGAGTGCCACACCCGGTGCGCCATCTACCTCCAGGCGGGCGACTGCGTCATGCCGAAGGAAGGGGTCTTCGCCCGGGTCCTCCACGGCGGAACGGTGCGCGCGGACGACCCGGTGGAGAGGGTGGAGGGATGAACCCCGGCGCGCGCGGAGTCGCCCCGTGATCCGCGCCGCGGTCGTCACCCTGTCCGACCGGTCGTTCCGCAAGGAGCGTCCCGACGCGTCCGGTCCCGCCGTGGCGGAGTTGCTTCGCTCGCTTCCGGCGGAGATCGCGCAGCAGGTGGTGATCCCCGACGAGATCCCCTTCATCCGCCGCGCCCTTCTCCATTTCTGCGACGTGCTCGGACTTGACCTGGTCGTGACCACCGGGGGGACCGGCGTNGACCCGCGGGACGTGACGCCCGACGCCACCNGNGAGATCCTCGACCGGGAGGTGCCCGGGATGGCGGAGGCGATGCGGGCGGACAGCCAGAGGCGCGTTCCGACGGCGATGCTCTCCCGCGCCGTCGTCGGGATCCGGGGGAAGACGCTGATCGTGAACCTGCCGGGGAGCCCCGGCGGCGCGAGGGAGAATCTGTCGGTTCTCCTCCCCGTGATCCCGCACGCGATCGGCAAGATCCGCGGGAACGGCGGGGACTGTGCCCCCCGTTCTTCCTAAGGCGGGGGTACCCCAGGGAGCGCATTTCGTACGGGAGTGGAACGCCACGCCGCACTAAGTGCCGCGTTACATGAGGCTCCGGCTGCGTCGCCTCGGAGGGCGGGGCTCCGTTCGTGGCTCGCCGTGCGATGAACCCGCACGGCTGCGCTTTACCTCACTGCGCCC
>Ga0031653_10000235_pt1 | contig 10738 bp, 10 predicted proteins | sample FrelakmetBRP12BR_FD_55210 | JGI IMG/M metagenome (GOLD analysis project Ga0031653, IMG submission 55210) | Freshwater lake sediment microbial communities from the University of Notre Dame, USA, for methane emissions studies - BRP12 BR | ecosystem: Environmental > Aquatic > Freshwater > Lake >... | reverse complement strand
GGAAAACGATCATGACAAAGACTCTCAGAAGGGACATGGCATGCAGTGCTTCCCGTGACAGACTATAATAGCTTGCAAGCATGATGATAAATATGAGCTTGAAGAATTCAGAGGGCTGGAACGAGAAGAAGCCGAAGCTGAGCCACCGCTGAGCGCCCATGCCGGTCCTGCCGGCAACAAGTACAATGACCAAAAGAAGAACGCCAATCACATAGAGGGGTAAGGCAATCCTCCCGAGCCAGATATAGTCAAAGCTGACAATGACGATGAGCGCGCAGATACTGATCAAAAGCCATACGATCTGCTTTATATAAAAAGACGCCTGCGGCGCATCTCCCGGCTGCCGCGTGGCACTGAAGATGGTCATGATCCCCACGATCGCAATGACGATGATGGTGAAAAAGGTCACCCAGTCAAAGTTCTGTATGAATCTCCGGTCAATTCTGAACATTNAGCAGTTCCTTCTTCTTTTCNNCNGGCAGGAGGAAAGCTTCGAGGGCTTTTTTTGCAATAGGCGCNGCTNCGCTGCCGCCGTGGCCGCCATGTTCCACAAAGACCGACATTGCGATCTCCGGCTTTTCCACAGGGGCAAAGGAGACGAACCATGCGTGGTCCCGGAATTTCTCTGAGAGATATTTCGAGTCTTTCTTGATGCTAACCACCTGGGCAGTTCCCGTCTTGCCGCCTACGGTAGCCATGGACGATCTTGCAGCAGCTCCAGTACCTCCGGGTTCATTAACAACACCTTTTAGAGCGTCCCTCACAATTTCAAGGGTTTCCTGCCGGAGTTCCACTTTTCGGACAAGAGCCGGAACAGCATCCTTGAGTATAAGAGGCTTATACACAGAGCCTCCATTTGCAACTGCGCTCATCATGACAGCAAGCTGTAAGGGGGTTGTTGAAACATAGCCCTGTCCTATTGAATTGATAAAGGTTTCACCAAGGAACCAGGCTGTTTTTTTCGTTTCGAGCTTCCAGTCAGAATTCGGGATCAGGCCTTTCCTCTCNTTGCCGAGAGTAATACCGGTCTCTTCGCCGAGGCCGAGCTTTACCGCATAGTCGTGGATCTTGTCAAAGCCAACACGCTTTCCGGTCTCATAGAAGAAGACATCGCAGGACTCAACAAGGGCGCGATGAATGGAGACAACACCGTGGCCTGTTTTTTTCCAGCAGCCGAACCGCCATTTTCCATAATTCAGTCCACCCCTGCAGTCGGCCTTTGTGCTGGTATCAATGGCACCCTCTTCAAGGGCAGCGATAGCTGTCAGAATCTTGAATGTGGAGCCAGGTGGATACTGGCTCTGGATCGCCCTGTTCAGCATCGGTTTTTTTTGGTCTTCCATAAGGGCNTTCCAGTCACNGTAGCTTACGCCTTTTGCGAACCTGTTCGGGTCGAACGAAGGGGANCTGACAAGGCCGAGGACCTCGCCTGTATCAGTCTTGAGGGCAACAAGTGCNCCGGCCCTTCCCTCAAAAGCCCTTTCAGCCTCTCTCTGCAAAGCAATGTCAATGCTCAGGTCAAGGTCAGANCCCTTGATGGGNGCTGTCTCATANAGAAGCCNTATCTCCCTGCCTACAGCATCAACCTCGATGATCCGNTGGCCCGCNGTNCCACGGAGGGTTTTGTCATAGAGCNTTTCAACTCCCCATTGCCCGATGAATGCCTCAGGAGGGACATCCTTGAAATTCGGGTCGTTTGACTGGGCCGGATTCAGCTTTCCGAGGTACCCGATCAGATGAGAACCTACGCTTCCATACATATATTCCCTGCTCGTTTCCACCTCGATAAGAAGGCCTGGAAAATCAGAACGCCGCGCTTCGATAACGCTTATTTCGTTAAAGTTGAGGCCTTCCTTCACCCTGACAGGCGTAAAAGGGCTTGCAGCCTTGCGCGTGATTCTGTCATACAGCTCAGGCTCCGAAACGTTCAGCAGTTGAGACAAGGCAGTGATATTGCCTTTATTGAATTCCTGCGGTATCACAGAGGCGCAGAAATAGGGTGTGTTTTTTACCAGGGGGATTCTGTTTCTGTCAAAGATAATACCCCGGGGCGCCNGCACGCCGATGACCCGAAGCCTGTTCGATTCTGATATCTTTCTTAATTCGCTTCCCTGCAGGANCTGGAGCTGCCAAAGCCTGAGGAGGACAACCACGAACCCTGCAATAAGCAGGTAGCTGATAAGTATGATCTTCTCTGTGCCTGTTTTTTCAGTCTGCATGGGCCGGTTTTATGAACATTCCTGCTGCCGAGTTTAGGAGAGTCTGCATGATGGTGATGAACAGGATAGAGCCTGGATTTGTTGGAGGTTTGTCAAAAATACTGAGCGAAAGAAAGACGACCGAGTTGTCGATAACGGTGAGAAGGGCAATACCGAGAATGCCTAACAGAGGCGTCCATACTAAGATCCCGCCTGAAACGAAAAAGGAGGATGAAAAGCCTACCAGGCCTTTGCCTAACATGTTTGGGCCGAGAATAGGTGATGAGAGGCTGTCCTCGATCGCGCCGATCAACAGCCCGAAGATCACGCCTCTGTTCTGACCGTATTTAATTCCGGCGTAATAGGCAAGGATGGCTGTGATGTTAGGCGTTACAGAGAGAAGAGAAATCTTTGCCTGAAGCAGAAATGCCATGAAAAAGATCAATGCCCAGAGCAGGTAGCTCATTTTATGATCAGAACTTCTTCTATGCTTGCGCTATCCACAAAAGGAATGACCTCGATATATTGGAACTGGCCAGTACCCTGCCTGTTGACCTTTGATATATATCCGGCAGGAATTCCCGGAGGGAAGAGCAGATCCAGCCCTGAGGTGACCACAATGTCTCCCTCTTTTACTTCATGTTCCGGCGGCATGTATTTAAGGACGGCTTTGCCGGTTCCGGTTCCGGACAAGACCCCCTCTTTTCTGCTTTCCTGGAGCCTGACCGCTGCCGCAAAGTTGATGTCTGTGAGGAGCAGGACGCTTGAGAACGAGTCGGAGACATTGAATATTTTACCTGCAAGGCCTTTTGGTGTAATGGCTGTCGAGTCTTTTGTTATGGCGTCCTGCAGCCCCTTATCAAGAATAAAGGTATGCGTCCAGTGGCTCGTGCCCCTGCCGATGATCTTTGCTGCAGCTACCGTGTCTCTATGGTTTTCTTTAAGCTTGAGCAGGTCCTTCAGACGCTTATTTTCCAACAGGGCTTCCTGGTATCTCATGCGTTCAAGCATGAGTTCGTCCACCCTTTTCTGCAGAGATCTGTTGTCTTCATCCCTGACCGCGATTATCTGGAAGGGGCGTTTGACAGCGTCAAGGACAGATGTGATGGCAGAGGAGGCGCCGTTGAGGAGAAAGGATGCAGGATTATCCATGAGGGAATATCCTTTTCTGCTCTGGTAGGTCATAAAGGAAAAAAGGACAATGACAATGATAAGGAAAAGGATGGCCTTTTTTCTGAACATTACATTTCTGACAATTAGTTTATAGCAATTCTTCTGAGCATCTCTAACTCGTCGAGCATCTTGCCGACCCCCTGCACAACTGCCGTGAGTGCATTCTCAGCCACAATGACCGGCAGATTCGTCTCCTGCTTGATAAGCAGATCAAGGCCTCTCAGAAGCGCTCCGCCGCCGGCAAGAACAATGCCCCTGTCAACAATATCGGCGGCAAGTTCAGGCGGCGTATTTTCAAGCGCTGCCTTGATCGTCTCGAGGATAATGTTGGTCGGCTCAGACAGTGCCTCCCGGATCTCATCTTCATTAATGGTGATCGTCTTTGGAATGCCTGAGATCAGGTCTCTGCCCTTGATATCCATAACGCGCTTATCAGTCCCCCCCGATCTGAATGCAGACCCGATATTTATTTTGATCTGCTCGGTTGTTGTTTCGCCTATCATGAGGTTGTATCTTCTCTTTATATATGCCATGATCGCCTCATCCATCTTGTCGCCGCCTACGCGGACAGCCTTGCTATAGACTACGCCGTCGAGAGAGATGACTGCCACATCAGTTGTGCCGCCGCCGATATCAACGATCATGTTGCCTGACGGCTCTCCAACAGGAAGGCCGACTCCGATGGCCGCTGCCATTGGTTCTTCGATAAGGTAAACCTCACGGGCTCCTGAAGCCTCTGCAGCATCCTTGACAGCTCGCTGCTCAACCTGTGTAATGCCTGAAGGAACGCCGATGATAACCCTTGGCGAGACAAAACTCCGCCTGTTGTGGACCTTCTTGATGAAGTATTTCAGCATTTCGCCGGTGGCATCAAAGTCTGCAATGACACCGTCTTTCATTGGTCTGATCGCCATAATGTTCGCAGGGGTCTTACCTAACATCTTTTTCGCCTCTATCCCGACAGCAATGGTTTTCCGGTTGTCTTTTCTGATAACGACAACAGAGGGTTCGTCACAGACGATGCCCCGTCCTTTTACGTACACCAGGGTGTTTGCGGTCCCCAAATCTATGGCAAGGTCATTTGAAAACATTCCAAGTATGTTATGGAAAAACATGTCAACTCCTCAAAGTAGGTTTAACGTTCGATTACGGTTGTCCTGGCAATCTCATCGCCCAGACGCCTGCCCTCTTTATTGCCGATGATCAGGATAAACTCCACTGCAGCTATCACAGGAAGAGCGATCCATCCGATCCATGGTATGAGCCATAGAAGATATCCCAGACCAAGCGTGCTGTTCCTCAGCAGAGACTCCCTGAAGGTGCAGGGCTGGAGAGCATCTATGGAAACCACCTTCAGCCTGATCAGCTTTTTCCCAAGGCTTCTGCCATCGAACAGACCGTCGCCTAAAAGAAGATAGGCCAAACCGGCAAAAAAACCAGCCCTCGGTATCACTTCGATTACTGCTGCAATGAGAATGAGATCAAGGATTTTTGCGGCTGCTCTCAGAAGGAGCCCAGCCCTTCTTGGTTCCTCGGACATTTAGAATACTAACAAAACCCTTTAATATTTTTCAATAATTAACATAGAATAGCATGCTCTCTCAATTCCGAAAGGGGACGACAGCTATATGAATATCGTGCTTGCAACAAGAAACAGAAAAAAGGTCGAGGAGCTGAAAAGGATGTTTCCCGGCCATAAAATCACCTTTAAGACCCTCGATGCCTTTCCCGGATGTCCTGAGGTCGAAGAAGACGGGCAGACGTTCCGGGCAAATGCCAAAAAAAAGGCTCTGACCGTAGCACGCTATACCGGCTGTCCGGCCCTTGCTGATGATTCAGGCCTTGAAGTGAAAGCCCTTGACAAGGCCCCGGGGGTTTTCTCTGCCCGGTATGCCGGAGAACAATCTGATGACAAGAGAAATGTAAAAAAAATACTCAGGGAAATGCGAACTGTAATAACTAAGAAGGAGCGAAAGGCCAGGTTTATCTGCTGTATTGTGTTTGCCCTTCCTGATGGAAAGTGCAGGACGTTTACCGGATATGTCAACGGTACAATCGCTGAGACGCCGAAAGGTTATAATGGGTTTGGCTATGACCCTATTTTTTACCCCGATGGGCATGACAGGACTTTTGCCGAAATGGCTGATCTTGAAAAAGATGCGTTGAGCCATAGGGGCAGGGCCATGAAGAAGCTCTATACGTATCTAAAATCAATTCTCTAATCGTTGGCAGGAGCGATTTATACTGCCATGTATTTATTAATTGGGCCGGAAAATAAATATTTCTTATCTGCATATCAGAAATATGAATTTGACTAAAAAAAATGCCGGGCTATATAGTTATATGGTTTCAAAAGGTTCAACCTGCTGTCTGTAGTATGTCTACACGCGGTTGTGGTTTTTCTGGAAGCAAATACAGTTAATTCATGAGGAGGCTGCATGAGGTTGGTACTGCTTGGAGCGCCTGGAGCCGGTAAGGGAACGCAGGCAAAGAAGATTATAGAGAAACACGCTGTCCCGCAGATATCCACGGGCGATCTGTTAAGGGCTGCTGTTGCTGCAGGGACTGAGCTTGGCAAGGCTGCCAAGGCTGTTATGGATAAAGGCGAACTTGTGCCGGATAGTGTTGTGCTGGGCATGGTAGAGGAGAGGCTTAAGCAGGATGACTGCAAAAGCGGTTACATCCTTGACGGTTTCCCGAGAAACACCAAACAGGCAGAGGCCCTTGATGCAATGTTAGGCAAACTGAACATGTCGCTTACGGCAGCGCTCAGCGTTGATGTCCCTCTTGAGAATCTTATGAAGAGGCTCACCGGCAGGAGGACCTGCAAGGCCTGCGGCCAGATGTTTAATGTATTTTTCGGCGCGCCTAAAAAAGAGGGTTCATGTGACAAGTGCGGCGGCGAACTCTTCCAGAGGGATGATGACAAGGAAGAGACGATCAAGAAGAGGCTNGATGTCTACACTGCCCAGACGGCTCCTCTTATCGATTATTACGGNAAGAAGAATATNCTGAAGTCAGTTGACGGCGGCACAGGGACGATTGATGAAATCTTCGTCAAGGTCTGCAAAGCCCTTGATCTGAAATAACGTTTCCATTACCCTATAAAACCTAAACAGGAGGAAATACTATGTCTTTAATTAAACCACATGGTTCAGACGAACTAAAGCCACTATTTGTATATGACACGGCTGAAAATGAAGCCCTGCAGAAAGAAGCTGAAGGTCTGGCTTCTATTGTTGTGAGCTCAGCTACTGCAGCTAATGCAGTTATGCTGGGTGGTGGTTATTTCAACCCGTTAACAGGCTACATGAATAAAGCTGATGCTCTGTCTGTTGCTACAGANATGAAAACAACATCCGGTTTGTTCTGGCCTACCCCAATATTAAACCTGGTTAAAGATGCAGGCTCAATCAAGGCGGGCGATCGTATTGCACTTAAAGACCCGAATGTCGAAGGCCATCCTGTCCTGGCCGTTATGGATGTAAAGGCGGTTGAAGAATTCAGCGATGCAGATATGGCGATGATGTCTGAAAAAATTTACCGTCCCAAGCCTCCCGAAGCACATCCAGGCGTTGAAGCATTCAACGCACAGGGTAAAGTTTGTCTGTCAGGTCCAATAAAGGTTCTGAATTTCTCTTATTTCAGCACGGAATTCCCGGACACTTTCCGTACTGCAGTTGAAATTCGTAACGAAATNGCTGAGCGNGGCTGGAAGAAAGTTGTTGCTTTCCAGACTCGTAACCCGATGCATCTGGCTCACGAAGAACTTTGTCACATGGCAATGGAGCGTTTAGGTTGTGATGGCCTGGTTATTCACATGTTGCTTGGCAAATTGAAAAAAGGAGATATCCCGGCGCCTGTTCGTGATGCTGCGATCCGTAAAATGGTTGAGCTGTACTTCCCCAAAAACAGTGCAATGGTCACCGGTTATGGTTTCGATATGCTGTATGCCGGTCCACGCGAAGGTGTATTGCACGCCATATTCCGTCAGAACATGGGCGCAACTCACTTCATTGTTGGACGTGACCATGCTGGCGTTGGTGATCATTACGGTCCATTNGATGCTCAAACTATCTTTGACAATGAGGTTCCTGCTGGTGCNCTTAAAATTGAGATCTTCAAGGCTGACCACACTGCATACTCGAAGAAACTGAACAAGGTTATGATGATGTGCGAAGCGCCTGATCATACAAAAGAAGACTTTGTTCTGCTTTCAGGTACAAAAGTTCGCGAAATGTTAGGTAAGGGTATAGCACCACCTAAAGAATTCTCACGTCCTGAAGTGGCTGAAATTCTGATTAAGTATTATCAGAGCCTTGAAAAATAAATTAAGGTCAAAATCAAGACNCATAANAAATGCATAGGGGTTAGGGNTTTGGGATTGGTATCCAGCCNATCCCAAACCCCCAACCGCCGATTCCCAATCTGGTGAGAGGGGGTGGAACCCGGTTCAGTTTGCAAAGCCTGTTTTTCAGGCTCAATATAAGTCTCAAAAAATTTATAGGAGGATCAAGCAATGCCAAGTTTTGTTATTACTGAGAAGTGTGACGGTTGCAAGGCGCAGGACAAGACAGCCTGCCAGTATATCTGCCCTCACGATCTGATGGCCCTCGACAGGAACCTTATGAAGGCTTACAACCAGGAGCCGGAGCAGTGCTGGGAGTGCTTTAACTGCGTAAAGATCTGCCCTCAGCAGGCGATCGAGACCAGGGGTTATTCAGACTTTGTTCCCCTTGGTTCCAGCAATATCCCGTTGAGGGGTACTGACTCCATAATGTGGACGATCAAGTTCAGGAACGGCATCCTTAAGAGGTTTAAGTTCCCTATCAGAACAACCGCAGAAGGTTCCGTAGATCCTTATGCAGGCAAGCCAGCACCGGATTTTGCAGATCTGAAAAAGCCAGGATTCTTCAACGGTCCGGCAAGAACAGAATAGGAGGAATATATAAATGGAAAAAGAAACTTGTACATTTTCATACTGTCAGAAGCCAGCTGTGACCGAAATCGAGTGCGATCTCCTGATCCTCGGCGGCGGCATGGCAGGATGCGGAGCAGCTTATGAAGCAAGCCGCTGGGCCAATGAAAAAGGCCTGAAGGTGGTCATGGTCGACAAGGCAGCAACAGACAGAAGCGGCGCAGTCGCTATGGGTCTGTCCGCTATCAATACCTATGTCGGCGAGAACAACGTCGCTGATTATGTCAAATACGTAAGAAATGACCTGATGGGCATCATCAGGGAAGATCTCGTATTCGACCTCGGCAGGCACGTTGACAATTCTGTCGAGCTCTTTGAAGAGTGGGGACTCCCGATCTGGAAGAAGGGCGATGACGGCTTCTCCCTCGACGGTTTCCAGGCAAGGGATGCCGGCAAGGCCAGCCTTAAGGATGGCGGAACACCGGTCAGGTCCGGCAAATGGCAGATCATGATCAACGGTGAGTCATATAAGGTTATCGTTGCCGAGGCTGCCAAGAAGGCTCTTGCACTTAACCGCGAAAAAACCGGTATGGACCAGAACCATTTTGAAAGAGTATTCATTGTTAAGGCTGTTATGGATACCAATGGCAAGAACGTTGGCGCAGCCATCGGATTCAGCACCAGAGAGAACAAGATTTACTCCTTCAAGGCAAAGGCCATTATCTGTGCGACTGCCGGAGCAGTTAACTGCTTCAGGCCGAGGTCTGTAGGAGAAGGTATGGGACGGACTTGGTACCCAGTATTCAGCTGTGGTTCAGGCTATGCCTTCGGTATGCAGGCAGGTGCTGAGCTGACCCTTATGGAGAACAGATTCGTGCCTGCGAGATTTAAGGACGGTTATGGTCCGGTCGGCGCATGGTTCCTCTTCTTCAAGGCAAAGGCAACTGACAGCTACGGAGAGGACTATTGCACAAACCCGGAATATTTCAATGACGCAGTAGCAAGATACGGAGACTATGCAAAGGGCATGGGCACCGCAATCAGAAACCATCTGATGATGAGGGCTATGAAAGACGGCAAGGGGCCTATCCTGATGAACACCCATACGGCCATGGCTGAACTGGGTGCTGCCTTCAAAGAAAAGCTTGGTGACAAAGAAGGCGCCAAGAAGATGAAGCACCTCGAGGCAGAGGCTTGGGAGGATTTCCTCGACATGGCTATTGGTCAAGCATCCATCTGGGCTGCCAACAACATAGAGCCTGACAAGACCCCTTCAGAGATCATGCCGACTGAGCCTTATCTTCTTGGTTCGCATGCTGGCTGCGCAGGCTTCTGGGTAAGTGGCCCTGGCGATCTGCCGGGCACACCAGCGCACTACAGTTGGGGTTACAACAGGATGTCCACTGTTCCCGGCCTCTTCATGGCTGGTGACGTTGTCGGTGCATCAGGCCACAAGTTCTCCTCAGGCTCACATGCCGAGGGCAGAATCTGTGCAAAGTCAGCACTGTCATACATCCTTGACAATCCTGACTACAAGCCATCTCCGAAGATGTCTCTTGATGAGATTGCGGCTGAACTCTATCTGCCGTTTGAGATCTATGAGAAATACAAGACCTACTCGACAGACCCTGCAGTCAATCCTCACTACATCGGACCGAAGGCGCTTCAGCTCAGGCTCCAGAAGATTGCTGATGAGTACTTTGGCGGCGTAGCAACCTGGTATATGACCTCCAGGACCATGCTTGAAACTGGTCTTCAGAAGCTTGAGATGCTCAAAGAGGATGCCAACAAAATGGCAGCAAAAGACCTCCATGAGCTTCTCAGGTGCTTCGAAAACTACCACAGAATCCTGTCGGTAGAGGCACATGCACGCCACATCCTCTTCAGGGAAGAGTCCAGGTATCCTGGCTACTACTACAGAGGCGACTTCAACAAGATCGATGACGAAAACTGGAAGTGCTTTACCAATTCAAAATACAACAGCACCGATCATACATGGGAATTCAAGAAGGTTCCCTACGTGCAGATGTATCCGTAGTTAAAGCCTGTTTGGGGAGGGCATTGCCCTCCCCACTTTTTTCTGTCAGTTAAGACTACATATTGCAGGGAGCAACTATTATCTTGTTCATTGCAATCTGCAGTTTTCGAGAAACAGTAGAGAATTACTGCCTCAAGGAGGATAGACATGGCAGAACATAAAAAAGTCCTGGTGATCGGCGGAGGCTTTAGCGGCCTGACAGCAGCAGTTGAGACTGCAGAGGCCGGTTTCGAGGTTATCATTGTAGAGAAGACGCCGTTCTTTGGCGGAAGAGTTACGCAATTGAACAAGTACTTCCCAAAGCTCTGTCCCCCGAATTGCGGCCTTGAGATGAACTATAAAAGGCTTAAGAACAGCGGTGACATAACATTCTATACACTTGCTGAGGTCGAGAAGATCTCCGGCCAGGAA
>Ga0031653_10000233_pt1 | contig 10784 bp, 7 predicted proteins | sample FrelakmetBRP12BR_FD_55210 | JGI IMG/M metagenome (GOLD analysis project Ga0031653, IMG submission 55210) | Freshwater lake sediment microbial communities from the University of Notre Dame, USA, for methane emissions studies - BRP12 BR | ecosystem: Environmental > Aquatic > Freshwater > Lake >... | reverse complement strand
TCTTTTTTCCATTCGAAAAAACCGGATGCCGGGACAAGACAACGCNGGTNTTTCAGCAGCTCTTTAAANGAAGGTTTTTCTGATAANGTNTCTGCCCGTGCATTGATCGGNCGTTTTGCGGTGTGTATATCCTGCGTCCAGNGNGGCACCAGCCCCCACTTCATCATGACAAGTTCGTTTTTTTCTCTATGAATGATGACCGGCATTTCGCTCCCGGGAGCGATGTTGAACCGTGAACGTGACCCTATCATCGGGTTGAATACCCTGAACCGGTTGCCAAGATCATCAATAAAGACTAACGAGTACCTGCCACACATAGTGCGTAATCGTTTCGGATGTTCGCTGAACCAGTATTTCATCCTGCCGCAGGGAATTAAAAAAATAATCTGCCTGCAGGAAATATACTATCCAAAGATGTAATATCGCCCATCGCCAAGTTACCGGCAACCTATGGCAGAAAAACAACTTATATCGACAATAAAGTATGTAGCCGCAACAAAGCCGGCATTTTTCCTGTCAGAGATTATCCCCTACCTCGATGAGCCGTTGCCGGTACCCCAGCTGTTCAGTATCATATCGCCTGAACTTTCAGCTATGGGACTCATGGCAAAAAAAGGTAAGGGGGATTTTGAGATTATCCGAATCCCTCCTGCCCAACCATATCTCATGAACCAAGAGGAAAATAAACGCCATCAGATGTTTTTTTCTGAAAGAGAAATGCCTAAGTCGCTGGCGCAAAGTATCGAAAAGTACATCACAAAAAAAGTTGGAAAGGACTGGAATGATACGGTCATCATCGAACGCCTCCGCCGGGCGATTGTCTCCCAGAAAGACGATTACTGGAAACCTTCCCACAAAAGATCATTGCACTACATTAAGGGTTATAGCGTTCTCGGTTATCTTGCATACCACTTTCCGGTATATTTTATCCAGACCGAGCACCTGCTCCTGAAGATCGCACGCGATGGGCTGCTCAAAAAAAGCATGACCATCCTTGACGTGGGAACCGGACCGGGTGTTGTACCGCTCGCAATTGCTGATTTTTATTCACGGCTGGATGATGCACAGGCGACCATTTATTCCCTGGAAAGGTCAGAAGAGCATATCGAGGCATTTACCTATTTACGCGATGCTGTCGTACCCAAGGGGGACAGGGTATCCATTAAGTCTCCGATTAAAACAGATATCAGGTCATTAGACCTTACCAAACTCCCGGAAAAAATCGATCTGGTTATCTTTTCCAATGTCCTGAATGAACTTCCGGATGCCACCATGGACATCCGGGCTGACATTGTGGCACTAATCTCAGAGCGACTCGCTCCCGATGGTTCAATCCTGATAGTCGAACCTGCGGATGAGGAGAACGCGACCCGTATGCGATCACTCACCGTTGCGCTGCAAAAAAAAGGGCTGTCTGTCTCAAGCCCGTGTTCATTCCTCTGGGGTTCAACCTGTACTGCCCCCCGCTGCTGGAGTTTTGAGACTGCACCTGCGATCAAACTCTCCCGGTTGATGGAGACTCTTGCCCACTGCGAGGATTCCTACCGGTACGTGAACACCGACATCAAGTACAGTTATGCGATCCTGCGAAAGGATGGCAGGAAAAAGGAGAATTTCCGGTTACCCGTCGGATCAAAATTCCTCCGGTTATCCAAACTGCACCTGCATGTCGGAAAACGGATCAACGTTGCCGGTGTAAAAATGTCCGGGGAACTCGGCGATGCACGATCTCATGTATTCAAGCTCTGTGACGGGACTGCGAAAACACCGGTGTATGCGGTGCTGCCTTCCTATCATATCACACCGGAAAATGACCTGATCACATCAGCGCCGTATGGATCAATCCTTAAACTGCGGAATGTACTGGTGCGGTATAACAAGACGCATGATGCGTATAATCTGCTGGTGAGCCGGAATACAAAGGTCACTTTTGTCAAAAAGGAGACGAGAAATTCAGAAAAATTCTAAACAAGAATGAAATTGAATACAACGAGTGATATCAGGAGTAAAACGCACGCATGTTTAACACCCGCTGCAAGGGATGACTCACCCATCTGGCCGGCAATAAGTCCGGAGAAAAATGCCTGGATTAGGCACGCATGATACAGAAGCCTCCCGAACGTAGCGATTGATATCGCTCCTATTCCCGAAAGAATTCCGGTTGCGGAAATTCCCTGCGTAGTGATATTAGCCAGGACGGGAAGAAACTGCATTATCAGGACAGCCACAACAAAGAGGAATACAAAGAATGCGAGATACACAATAACCGTGTAGATAAACATCTCCGCATGACGCTCTTTTTTGAGCATTTCAGTCATTTTTGCATCAGCGGCAGCAATGGAAAGCACTTCACCGATCTGCCCGCTCATCTCACTTGCCTTGGTAATAAGGGTGACGGTCCGTGCGATCGAAGGCGTGCTGACCCGCTCTTCAAACCTCACCAGTGCTTCGGTAAAATTCGCTCCCCAGTCCATATCCTTCTTGATTTTCCTGATTTCATAGCTGATAAGCCCCAGATTGGTGTTAACCATAATAGCAATTCCCTGGGCGATGGTAAGACCGGACTGGTTGATCCCGGCCATTCTTTCAAGGAAATCCGGGATAAGTTCCTGAATGCCAAGAACTTTTTTAGCCCAGATCCCATAGAAGACAGCGTAGGGTATGAGTACTAAAAGCAGGGCAATTGAGATATGATCATCGATGACACTGATGAATAGTTCACTATTTGTATAATGAGGAACCTGCATAAAAGTGATTACACTATAGACAATGGCGAGAGGAACGGTCACATAGAGGGTGAGATTGACATTATTGATAAAACTCTCAAGGGGATGCCGGATAAAGTAAACAAAATTCCTGACCTGGTCATATTTTTTCAGTTGCTCAAACAGGGATTCTTCATCCTTTTTCTTATAAATTCTGATGTTTGCATAGGTTTGAAGCCATTTTGTCCTGATATATCGTTCCGGCTTTTCAGTTTTGTCTGACAGGTGATAAATAAGAAAAATAAATACCAATGATCCAACAGGAATGATCGCATAGGTCACAAGGGTCAGCTGGAGTACAGCTGATCCTCCCATCATCCCCATCACAACCATGATGATAATCAAAAAGAGGGGTCCTGCGACAAAAAGGGTAACATAGGACTCAGCTACAAGGGAAAGGATGTTGAGGAATTGTTTCTGTTCAAAGCGTGCTTCTTCCTGATACAGCCTGACCCTCAGGGAGAGAAACTCTGCCATGTCCCCACCACTCTCAATTACAGAAAGCAGATCTTCTAAGAAATCCTTGAGCTTCTCAGAGGGGGTAGTATCAGCGAGATGGTGGATGGCAGTTACGACATCGTAACCAAAAAAGTCCGCATCTCTCACGATTTGGCGAAATTCAAGGGCAACCTCTCCATAAATATCTGCCCGATCAGAGAGGGAACGGAAGATCATCATCAGCTGGGCACCTCCCTTCCGCATCGCGTACATATACGCAACCGCATTGTGCAGGGTCATGTTGATTTTTATTGCGCGGTTTCTTTTTTCATAAGCAGGGAGTTTTAACAGAAGGAAGTATCCAAAATATATTCCCAGGATGAACGTAACAAGCACTGCAAAAATCTGGATGGACAGGATACCAGGATCAGTGGTAAGGATTGATGGAACCTGGATATTGAATACATTGTAGATGCCGATTTTTCTAATCTGGAACTGCAGGGTCAGGTACGTGGTGATAAAATATCCGAGGACAGCAAGAATGATACCCGTCAGGAATGCGATCTTAATAGATTGCCATATAAACTGTTCGAGGGTAAGACCCATCCTTGCTGATATCATGTCTGCGTGAAGGTCTGAATACCGGGAGGGGTCTTGTTGTATCCATTTCCTGATGCGGTGTCTCACATTCATTGGATTACCTTGCGCAGATCGGCGAGATTGGCAAGAACCTTCGGGGCATCTATATAATAAGCGTGAAACAGGGATGCAACCAATATATAATCCTTGATACCCTGTTTTTTCATTGCCTCAAGAATGTTCTTTCGTGTGGTGATCTCAGATTCAAGTTGATCCCGGGTCCATCCCCGTTTTTCTGCAATCTCAGCATATATCTGGGATCGGCCGGTAAAACTGAATGCATCGTGGACAGGATCGTATACAAAGACGTTATTGATCCGCAGGTTTCCGGTTGCGGGATCGATTCCGGCGATCTCAACAATTTCTAAAAAACGACGAACCCGCTCTGTCCCGCGATAGATCAGTTCCTGAACACATAAGATATTTAATGCCTGGATCATATTTTTTGGGACATTCAGGGGTTCACTTTCAAGACGATGAATAGCTGCATCTACACTTCCTGCATGCATAGTCGAGAAGGTTGTATGCCCGGTATTCATTGCTTGGAAGAGTGTCTGTGCCTCAGGTCCTCTCACTTCACCGACAAGGATGAACTCAGGTCGCTGTCGCAATGCCGACTTTAACAGATCAAACATCTTTATTGCATTTCCACCTTCAGCAAATCCATCGCGGGTCACACTTGCGATCCAGTTATCATGATAGAGGGTAATCTCACGGGTGTCCTCGATACTCACGACTTTTGCCACCGGCGGGATGAGAAGGGAGACTGCATTGAGGGAGGTTGTCTTTCCGGATGCGGTTCCACCAACAAAGAGAAGGCTCTTGTTGTTTTCTATGGCAAGCCAGAAATACACGAGTGCCTCCGCATTGAAGGTGCCATTTTCCATCAGCTCAATAGGAGAGAAGGGATCCTCTCGGAATTTCCTGATGGTAAAGGAGGTCCCCCGTGTCGTCACCTCAGAACCAAACGTGAGCTGCAGTCTTGACCCATCAGGCAGGGTGGCATCGACCATAGGTGAGCCGGTCGATATGTGCTTTCCTGAACGCTGGGCAAGAGCAATTGCGAGTGAATTGAGGACATCTGATTCAAATGCGATATTTGTTTTGATATTGCAATAGATGCGGTGATAGAGGAACAGGGGGATGTTGTTACCGTCACAGGAAATATCCTCGAGCTGGGAATCCTTCATGAGGGCATCAATGCGGGACCATCCAATGAAATTCCTGATTAAATAATACTGGATTTTGAAAAGAGAGTGAGAATCAAGCGTTATACCATAGTCATCGATAAGATCATTTATTTTTTCCAGGAGAATGCGTTTGGGATCCTTTTTGATCTCATCGGAGGAAAGGATCAGGACATCCCGCAGATCCTCGTGGAGACGTTCGAGCAGCTCGTATTCAAATTCAGAAAGTGCCGGTTCAAACAGGAGATACTCTTTCTGATTGGTCTTCTTGTTGAGAGCAATTACTACGAGTGAGCACCCTTTTTCAACCCAGTAGCGATCGATTTGTTCATAATCATTCGGAATCTCAGCTTCAACAAGCGTCCCAAACCGTTCAAAATCGTATTGCACAACAGGTATTTTGTCTTTTTTCTTCAGGAAATGAAAATAGTGTCGATAGGTGGCGTGGGGTTTTTTTTGCTCCGGTGTGAGTTCCTGCGTAGGAAACGCATCTTTTCCAAAGTCGGGTTCAGTCATGGATAATTCATCCGTTTCCTGGAGGGTCTTCTTTCCATTTGTTTAGGATTTTGCCGGATACGAAAACGTGTAGTATCTGCATAGGTAATCACTCCCCATCTCTTTATGCTGAATCGTTTTTGTTCTCCCGAATAATAATTCGGGAGATCATTTTATATAATTATGTAGTATTCAGGAAATTTCATCGCGTTTCCGGTTTTTGTATCGTTTTCTTCATCCGATTAAAAAAAAGATAGATATCTTTATCATAAATACTTAAGAGAGTCTCTGGTACGAAGTTTACTACTATCATCCAAGAGGATATTTTATGCAGGAATTGAAAAGACAAAAGATGCCCACCGGTATCAAATCCCTCGACCCAATCCTTGGTGGAGGGGTACCTGTGGGATCCATCATTCTCCTTCTCGGGGATCTTGGGGCAGGCAACTACGAATTTGTGTTCAGTTCCCTGGTAAACACCCTAAACACCAGGAAAGGTAGTGCACAAAAGGGTACAATTGCTCCAAAAGAAGTCCGGTACATCACTTTTACACGGTTAAAAGAGGATATGAAGCAGGAGATCATCAATTCACTTTGTATCGAGAATATTCAAACAATCGTGGACACGATCCAGTTTGATGATCTCTCTGAACATTATTTTGACGGCAGCATGGTTCCTGACGAATGGTATTGTAAAGGTGATATGATAACACGTCTTCAGAAACGGACGGGTCATGAGAGTATTTTTGTCCAGATCTCACAGGTGATAAACGCTGCACAACCTGACAGCCTTGTTGTTCTGGATTCTATTACTGAAATTGCAACCCAATGCAATACCCCTGCACTCTGGAATAACCTGACGGGATTCCTTCGGGGGTTGCAGCGTGTGGCAAAACAGAGAAATATTACCATGTATCTGCTGCTCAGCCGGGGGATTCTTGATTCTTCCAAAGAAAGGGAACTGGCAGATATTACTGATGCTGTGCTGCTCTTCAAATGGGAGGAGAGCCCTGGTGCAAGGCGACAACGAGTGATGTATTTCGAAAAATTCCGGGGTGTCATGCCGCATCTTGAAGAGCGTGATCTGGTGAAATTTGCAGTCCGTATCTCCACGAGCAGTGGATTTGAAGTGAGCAATATCCGGGTGGTCATATGAGCACAGAGAGAGTAAAAATTGGTATTGACGGGCTTGATGCTATGATGGGAGGGGGTCTCATCCCCAAAAGCATCTGTGTAATTATCGGGACCTACGGTACCGGGAAAACAACATTTTCTCTTAACTTTATCTGGGAAGGACTGGAAAAACAAGAAAATGTCATATATATCAGTCTTGAAGAAAGTAAAGACCGAATCCAGACCTATATGAAACAGAAAGGGTGGAATATTGAGGATTATTTAGACAAGTCACTCCACATACTCAAACTCGATCCAACTGATTTTAACATCGCTAATAACAGGATAAAAAATGAACTTCCCCGGCTTATTGAAGAAGTGAAGGCAACGCGGGTGGTGATTGATCCAATATCACTTTTTGAAGATCTTTTCACGACTGATGCAGAACGCAGGCGCGAAATGTACCAGTTTGCTGAAGGGCTTCGTGACAAACGATGCACTCTCATGATGACTTCAGAGACGCACCGGGATACTATGTTTTCAAGCCGTCACGGGCTCATAGAATACCTGGCTGATACCGTGATTCTGCTCCGCTATGTCCGGCCAAGTGATCTGACGAACGTCCGCCTCGCTCTCGAAGTAGTCAAGATGAGAATGTCACCACACTCCCGGGAGATTAAACCCTACGATATATTGCAGGACAAGGTGGAGGTATATTCAGAAGCAAACGTCTTTTAAAATAGGGTTTCAGAGGGAGTCTGAGCTATAATCCGGAATGAAAGTGAGAAAATATTTTTTTTATTTTTTTGATCGTAGTTTCTATTCCATATCAATAACAGCGTCAACATAGGTTGTGAGCTGCGTCATCAGCAGGGGGTCAAGTCCCTTCTCAACAGCAAGAAAGACACCCGGGGAATCCAGGAGCCGGAGTTTGCTTGTCACGAAATGGATGAACTTGGAGATATTCGTTGAGGGGATGTAAATGAGCATGGTGCTTACCGAGTCGAACAGAATACAGGGTTTCTCCTGGGAAAATGCATTCAGGACTTCGGTAATTGCAATCCCGAGATCGGTCAGGTTTGAAGGGTTATTGATAAACCGGCAGTTCCTTGCCTCAGCCGGGACTTTTCCAATCGCGTATTTCGTGATCGCGTCAATAAACTGGATTTTTGTGATATCAAGCATGTTTTTCTCATACGATGCAACCAGGGTGGAGAATGGCTGGTTTGTTGTTACGATGATAACGCTGTTCTTATTCTTTATCAAAAACCGGATAATCTCAATATTATTGATCTTCAGGTGCTCAGGAGCTGACATCACAAGATAGAGTTTTTGTTCTCCGGACAGGTTGATAGAAAAGGTCATGGAATTTCCCTCTCACCGTGTTAAAAATTCGCGGTATGCATCCGGAATGTCAGAGGATCCCTCTACGACCGCTGCATTCAGAAACTGCAGGGTTTCAAGGATCTGCTCCATGTTCTTGATCTGGACCTGAAGGGAGTCAAGGGTTTCCGGTGAGGCTACCCCGGAATTTTTTTCCAGAGTCTCCTTGATTTCCATAAGATTCCAAAGACTAAGGCGCATGGGATTTTTCATCCGTTGGGTGTACTCGGCCATGAACCCGATAAGAGTCACATTTTTCTTTTCAATCTCCTTCTTGGATTGTAACAGTGCCTGGCTGTATTCTTCTTTTTCTTCAGAAAGCATGGCTACAAGTATGGCAACAAGAACAAACATTGAAGCCCGGACTAACGGACCCCACAAAAATTCTCCGAAGAGCGCATAGGAAGCCGTGAGATGCATAGCGGCAAGAAACAGGGCAAGCCAGATCGCTTTTCTCTGGAACCAGATCCCGACAATGACGATAAGGACATAAAAAAAATGGGTGTAGCCGATGTCGATATTCTGCCAGAGATGCATAACGAGTTCACAGAATATGGAGACAACGATAAGTATACCAACAATTGCTATCTTTACGTTCCGGTCAGAAACTCCCACCCCATCCTTCAAGGGAACTTGCATATGTGCTTAGTTATTGCGATGATTGTAAAATGTTTCGATTCAACGAACATTTTCAAGCACTCTTACATTGAAGACAGGCTCAAAATTGGAATGAGTATCTATAGCCGAACTAAAAAAGAAATTACTCCTGAATTGTGTAGCCATTTGGCAGCGTGCCATACAGGGCGTCCGTGTTGGTCACACGGACATCAGTTACCCCGACCACGACACTTTCCGGAAGAGTGAACGATGTGGTAATCTGGGTGGATGTGCCGGTGCGGTATAATACGAAGCATGATGGGTAAAACCTGCTGGTGACAAGGGATACACGGGTCTCATTCCCGAAACTGGGGGATATTATAAAAAAGCGAACTTGAATCTCCCGAATCCTCTTATCAGGATCCCTGTTTCGGGTTTACCAATGTTTCGTCACTATTACGTGCCCATGATAGCATACATCCAATTCTCTGCCCTGCAGGAATGGTCAGTACAAGGTTATCTTCATTACCTGATTTGGGTTTCTTTCATGAACCGGCCAAAATAATAATAAGGGGGAGATCCCCTCTGGCAATCAGCACGTCCACTGCTCCCGTTTGCGGTTTAAACGGTTATTTCGCTTCCGATACTGGTAGATGGTTCGGCTGCAGAATATTTACGAACACGAACATCATCGAAGTTTGTATAACTCCCGTAATGGTTTTGGAGGGCGATTTCCCCGGCACTGGCATATGTATTGTCGGTGACGGTTCCTTTAAAGTTGCCATCATCATAAAGATCCGTAACGTTTCCATGTACGATTAATTTTCCTTGATACCACGTACCCGCAGTAATCCATTTCGGCACTGCACTGCCAAGATTTGCCCAACCGGAATAAGGTGGCATTAAAAATACCTGCTCACTGCCAGTCCTTGCATCCCATCTTCCTTTATATCCACGATTAATTGCAAAATTCCCTCTGAACGCAACTTCACCAATTCCGTCTGTAGAATGCTGATGTTTAAATTCTATTATGCCATCCTGAAATACGTTATATGTGGGAGATGAACCTAATGAGGTGTGACCGTAAGTACCGGATGTGGACCCTCCACCAGCAACAAGATACCCGTTTTCAATACGGGGGTATACCCCAGATGTTTTTTCTTCAGTCCATTTACTTAAATCACCGGAGAAATCATCGAAAAAGTCGAACGTTTTTGTTCCATCACTTGTTGTCGTTAAAGATGAATTACCATAATACATTCTGAAGATAGTCGTATTGGCGGTCGGAACCTTAACCCAGAACACCGCGCTTGAACTATCTGTTTTCTTTTCCATCCAATAGTCATAAGCGGTAGTGCCGTCAGTCCCGATAAAACGTATATCCCCGAAATCTGTTTTCATATGTGCATTATATGGTACATTTACTCTCATCTGGTAATTGNCAATAGCCGGGCTGTTTGTAACAGTAATATCACAGTAATACAACCACGGACTGATTATCGGACTGACGTTGATAAACGTCACCTNACTGCTCATATTGAANCCTCCAGAATTACTGGCATTCAATACGATGGAATAATTCCCTACACCGAATNTCATCACTGGATTTTGAAGTGTTGAAAACTCTATTACAGTATTGTTGCCGGGAGTAATATTCCTGAAACTCCATTTCCAGCCCGTTGGGATGTTCGTTGATGTGTCAATGAACGTAACGGGAAGAGGTGCGATGCCTGACAAGGGTGTGCCAGTGAAGGCCGCAACAGGTGCAGGTACGTTCACGGCTATATAGTTTGTTCGGGTTATTGTGCTGCTGCCACCGGCATTACCTGCCACCAGGGTGACGGTATATGTCCCGGCACTCGTATATGTATGCAAGGGGTTTTGAGACGTTGAAGTGTTTACTCCACCAATATCGCCAAAAGTCCAGTTCCAACCTGTTGGTGAACCGGATGAGGCGTCCGTGAATGAAACAGGGAGTGGTACCGTACCCATCAGAGGATTTGCGGTGAAATTTGCAGCTGGTGGAGGGACGGGAGTTGTCGGTGTCGGGGTTGCTGTACCAGTTCCGGAGGGTTGAGGGCCGAAATATGCCGATGACAATACCAGAGCCCCGTTCCCTCCAATGTATACAATCTGAACCCTGTCTGGCGGAATACAAGGGGAAGCG
>Ga0031653_10000232_pt1 | contig 10814 bp, 5 predicted proteins | sample FrelakmetBRP12BR_FD_55210 | JGI IMG/M metagenome (GOLD analysis project Ga0031653, IMG submission 55210) | Freshwater lake sediment microbial communities from the University of Notre Dame, USA, for methane emissions studies - BRP12 BR | ecosystem: Environmental > Aquatic > Freshwater > Lake >... | reverse complement strand
ATCGTCGCGGCGGGCAACCCGGTGCGGATCACCGGCAATGTGTCCTGGAAAGGGGAGATCGACACCCGCATCGAGGGGAAGGTCCCCGCCGCGGCGGTGCGCCTCGCCGTCCCCGGGGTGTTCGACCGTCTGGACGGTATCCTGACCGTCAACCTGCGTCTCACGGGCAAGCTGGCCGACCCCACGGTGGTAGGGACCGCACGCGCGGAGGGGGCCACCCTCTCGTTCCTGGGGTACGCCCAGATCTTCGACTCGATCCGGGCGGACGCGGTCATCAGCCGGGAAAAGATCATCTTCGAGCGTTTCGAGGGGAGGAGCGGGGGGGGATACATCGACGGATGGGGCGAGGTTCCCCTGAAGATGGACGCGGGGCAGCGGCTCTTCTTTTCGGTGGACTTCATGGACGTCCAGTACCCGTACCCTGACGATTTCCGGCCCGTCATCCAGGGACACGCGGAACTGCTGGGTCCCGTGGACGACCTCCTCGTGGCGGGAGACGTCGAGGTGCAGTCCGCCCGCTACACGAAGACGCTGTATCCCGAGAAGGCGTTCGTCGACTTCGGCAAGAGGTTCTCGGACGTTACGGCGCGCCGGGAAAAATCCGATTTCCGCGTGCGCCTGGACATCAGTGTCGTCGCGGACCGCACGATCCGGATCAAGAACAACCTGGCGGACATGAAGGCCAGCGGAGAGTTCAAGGTCGAGGGGGACACCGGCAAGGTGATCGTCCTCGGCTCCTTCGACGTCTACGAAGGGTACGTGGAGTACCTCGGCAGCCGGTACGACCTGAAGCGGGTCACCGTCGATTTTCAGGACCCGCGCCGGATCAACCCCCGCCTGGACGCCCGGGCCGAGACGAAGAAGGGAAGCTACAACATCGCCGTGCTGGTGACGGGGACATTCGATAAGCCCGAGGTGGATTTCACTTCGGACCCCCCGTTGAGCCGGACCGACATCGTGAGCCTGTTGTCGTTCGGCGTCACCACACAGAGCCTGTCCTCCCGCGGCACGAGCACCGGGACCTCCTCCGGGGCGGCCGGGGCGGCGGCCCTCTCCTTCGGGACCTCCGCCGTGGGGGTGGATGAGAAGATCCGCAGCACGGTGGGGCTGGACAAGTTCGCCATCGAAACCGGTTTTTCCCAGACCACGCAAACCTACGAGCCGAGGTTCGTCGTAGGGAAGTCGTTCGAGGATCGCGTGTCCGTCTCCGTGTCCACGGGCGTGGGCACCTCCTCGTACAGCTCCGCCTCGGGGGAGGTCAAGCTCCGGGAAGACATCTACCTCCAGGGGTCGTGGGAGAGCAACACCACCACGACGCAGGGGCAGATCGCCGGCGACGTGAAGCTGCGCTACCGGTACCCATCCCTCAAGGATCTGCTGCGTGGCAGGGATTAGCCGGCTCGCGTTCCTGGTCCTCGCGGGGTGGGCCGCCGTGCTGCCCGCCGCCCCGGCGGGGGCAGAGGATCGCGCGACCCCCCCCGGGGGGCCGGTCGTCTCTTCCATCTCTTTCCAGGCACCCTCCCCTTATCAGCTCACTTTCGAGGAGCTGTATGGGCTTGTACCCCTCCGCCCCGGCGACGTGCTGACGGAGGCGGCGGTCCGGGATTCCATCCGGCGCCTGTACGCCAAGTCGGTCTATCGCGAAGTGACGGTGTTCGTGAGGGAAGAGGAGGGGAAGGCGGACGTTCTGTTCTTCCTCCAACCGATCCCGTTCGTTTCCGAGATCGAGGTCACGGGGAACAAGAAGCTGACCCCGGCGCAGGTCATCGCGGCGTCCCGGATCAAGCGGGGGGCGATGCTCGAGGAAAAAGACCTCTTGGAGGCCGAGGCGGCGGTGAAGTCTTTCCTGGCGCGGAAGGGGTTCACGTCGGGTAGATGCTCCGTAGGGATTTCCTGCAGCCTCCTGAACGGGTCGGGGAAGGTCCGGATCGCGGTGGAGGAGGGGAGCCCCGCGGTCGTGGACCTCCTCGCCGTCCCCGGCGCATCCTTCTTCCCCCAGGAGAGACTGGGNCAAATCCTCGGGGTGGAGGCCGGCAAGCCGTTCGACTTCGTCCGTTGGGAGGAGGGCCTTGCGCGCCTCCGGGTGGAGTACAAGAAGGCGGGATACCTGACCGTCCGTGTCGAGGCATCCGTTTCCCGGTGCGAGAAGGGGAGCGGTCTCTGTCCGAGCGCGGAGGTGGCGGAAGGGCGGCGGTACGACGTCCGTTGGGAAGGGGTCCATGAATTCTCCGCGGAAAAACTCGCGAAGGTGGCGGGGCTCTACGGGGCCGAGGAGACCTCGGAGGGGGCTCTGGCATACGACCTGCGGGAGCGGGTCCTCGCCTATTACCGGGAAAAGGGGTATCTGGAGGCGCAGGTCGGTGTCGAGGTCGGGGAGGAGAGCGGCGGGAAGGTGCCGCTGACGGTTACGGTTCAGGAGGGAAGGGCTGGATACATTCGGGAAATCCGGTTCGAGGGGAACCGGGGGGTTCCGGAGAAGGAGCTGCTCAAGAGGATGGCCACCCGGGAGCGCGGATTTTTCCACTGGTTCACGGGGTCGGGAAAGTTCAACGAAGAGGAGTGGAACCAGGACCTGGGCTCCGTCGTCGGGTATTACCAGAAGGCCGGGTACGTCCGGATGAAGATCACGGGNGTGGACAACGCGTGGGACGATGAAGGGGGGATCGCCAAGGTCATCCGCATTGAGGAGGGGACGAGATATCGCCTCCGGGAAATCCTCTTCCGCGGGAATGACCATGTCCTTCGGGCGGAGTTGCTGGGGGTGCTGCGGAACCGGGAGGGGGCGTTCATCGATTACGTGGGGATGGAGCGGGATCAGGAGGCGATCGCCGCGAAGTACAAGAACCTGGGCTTCCTGGAGGCGTCGGTCGAGGGGAAGCTCGACTTCGACGAGGGGAAGGACACCGTCGTCGCGAGGTTCACGATCGCGGAGGGGCCGCGCTACCGGCTCGGGTCCCTCGTTGTCCAGGGGAATCTCCTGACCCGCCCCGCCGTGGTGCTGCGGGAGAACCCGATCCCCCCCGGTGCTTTCGCGGGGGAAGAGGACCTCCTCAAGTTCCAGCAGGCGGTGTACGGGACGGGACTGTATAAGAGCGTGCGTCTCCAGCGCTTCAAGCGGCCCGCGGAGGGGGTGCTGGACCTGGTCGTCGAGGTCGAGGAGGCGATGTTCTTCGACGTCGAGTTCGGGGCCGGGTACGGCGACGAGACCGGGGTGCGGGGATCCGTCTTCGCCAAGGAGAGGAACCTCGACGGCCTCGGCCGGAGCCTCTCCGGCCTGGCCATGGTCGGCGAGAAGGAGCAGAACTATCAGCTGGAACTGCGCGAGCCGTACGTCCTGGGGAACCGCCAGAAATGGGAGGGGGTGCTGACCGCCAACCACCTGTACGCGGAGCGCCCCAGCTTCAAGCTCCGGAAGGCGGCCCTGATCGCCGGCGTCAACCAGAAGATCTTCGAGCGGTCCACGGTGTCGCTGCAATACGAGTTCTCCGAAAACAACACGTTCGACGTCTCCCCGGGGGCCGTGATCTCCCCGGAGGACCAGGGGCGGGCCAACATCGCCAGCGTGCGGGGGGTCTTCGTCCTGGACTTCCGGGACGATCCGTTCAATCCGAGGCAGGGGACGTTCGCTTCCGGAGGGGCGGAGCTGGCGAACCAGCTGCTCGGCTCGGAGGTGGACTACTGGTCGCTGACGGGGCAGGCGAGCTACTATCTGCCCGTCGTCTGGCGGAACTCGCTCGCCTTTTCCGCGCGGGCGGGCGCCACCCTGCCGTACGGTACGACTCCCGAGGTGCCGATCCAGAAGCGGTTTTTCGCGGGGGGGCGGACGACGGTGCGCGGGTTCGAGCAGGACAAGCTGGGCCCGATCGGGCCGGACGGCGCCCCCATCGGCGGGAATTACGAGCTGATCCTGAACGCGGAGTTGCGGGTCCCCCTGCAGTACAACTTCCTGGTGGCGTTCTTCGTGGACGCCGGGAGCGTCTGGCTGAAGGATCCCGCGTACGGGTTCGACCTTCGCGAGACCGCCGGCCTCAGCCTCCGGTACATCACTCCCGTGGGACCCATCAGCGTGGATTACGGGTGGAAGCTGGATCGCCTCCCGGGGGAGTCCTCCGGGGCCTGGAGTTTCAGCATCGGGGCGGTGTTCTGAGGGAGGGTCGCGGGTCTACCCCAGCACCGGGACGCTCGTCTTCTGGATGACGCAGGTATTCCCGATCCGGTCGCCGAGCCGGCGTCGCAGAGGGTTCCGGAACGCCACCGCCGCCTCTACGGCGATGAAGAAAGCCGTCAGGAAGTAGATCGGATAGAAGATGAACATGACGTTCCGGAAGGATGAGTCCACGTAGGAGATGGGCCGCCCATCCATGTGGACCACGCGGATCCCCAGCACCCGTTTCCCCAGGCTCTGGCCGGAAAACAGACCGTCGCGGAATACGATGTATACCATCGCGAGGAAGCCGCTGAAGATCTCCCCCAGGAGATGACGGGCCCCGAACAGGAGCCCCGCGTAGAGCAGCAGATCGATCAGGAAAGCCACGCCGCGGGATTGCCAGTCCGCCGGTACGGGGACAAAGGGTTCGGTCGTCTCTTGCGTCATTCGGTGCCTCATCGTGCGGGAAATAGTCCGGGTATTTTATCCGCTTTCGGCCGTTTTCGGTGAGGGGAATTCATGGTACCTTCCCATCATGCCGGCGGAGCATGACATGCGGGGCCTCCGGACCCCTTCCCGGCCCGGGTGGCGGGCGGTGTTCGCCCTCGCCTGGTGTTCCCTGCTCGTGCTGACGCTCGCGGCCTCCCTCTTCCTCGGAGGCCCGTCCACCGGGCAGGGCGCTTTCCTGGCGGCGGCGGCGGCCGGAGAACTCGTCCTGGCGCTGGTCAGTTCCCTCCTGCTGGAGCGGGCCGTTTTCCGCCCCATCGATCGACTGAGGGACGCTGTGGTGTCCGCCGGGGCGGAGGCCTCCATCGCCGAGTCGGGCCCCCTCGCCCCCCTGGCGGAGGCGATCTCCGAGCGGATGGAGCGCTCCGTGTCTTCCCTCCGGGAGGCCGTCCGGGACCGGGAGGACCGGCTCGCCCAGGTGGAGCGCCTCCGGGGCGCCCTGGAGGAGACCCGGGGGAACCTCGAGTCCAGCGTGCAGTACCTGCGAACCATCGCCGAGGTGTCCACCGTCATCACCGGCACCCTCGACCCCGACGAGCTGTACCGGATCCTCCCCGAGCGGGTGATGCGGAAACTGGGGCTGAACGACTTCTGCATCATGCTCTACTCCCGGGAGGCGGAGCGGCTGGTGGCGCGGGTGTGGGCGGGCGCCGTCCTCGATACCGCCGCCCCCCCGTTCACCCTCGCGCCGGGGGAGGGGGTCGCCGGGCAGGTGTTCGTCACCGGAGAGGCCGCGTGGATCCCGGACGTGAAGACCACCCCGGAGTTCCGGTACTACGGCGGCACCCGCTTGGACATCCGGTCGTTCCTCTGCGTGCCCCTCATCACCAAGGGGAAGAGCATCGGCGTGCTGATGCTGAACCACACCGAGCCCAACGCCTTCGAGCCGGAGCTTCTCCCCACGATGCGGGTCCTGGCGACCTACCTCGCCATCGCGATCGAGAACGCCGAGCTCTTCGGTGTCGTGAAGTCTCTCGCAGAGAAGGACTCCCTGACGCTGCTATACAACCATGGCGCCTTCCACGAGAAGCTCGGGATCGAACTGGAGCGCGCGAGCCGGTACAACCGTCCGATGTCGGTCATCATGATGGACCTGGACCGCTTCAAGGAGATCAACGACGCCTACGGCCACGTCACGGGGGACCGGGTGCTGGTGATGGTGGCGGGGGCGCTCGGGGCGCATTTGCGCAAGACGGACATCGCTGCCCGGTATGGCGGGGACGAGTTCGCCGTCATCCTGCCGGAGACCGACCTGCCTTCCGCGGCCGTCATCGCGGGACGCATCGCGGAAGGGATCTCCAGCGTCCGGCTGGACGCGGACCGGGAGAGCGTCATCTCCGTCACCGCGAGCATCGGGTACGCCACCTGCGCGCCCGATTCCCCCGAGCGGGGGCAGATCCTGGCGGTCTCCGACCGCCTGATGTACGAATCGAAGCGCCGGGGCCATGGCGGGGTCCTGGGGATGCAGATCTAGTGTCCCGTCTCGCAAATACCCTGGCATTCGACCGCCGCTGCATCCGCGCCAGCTTCGTTGCGCTCCCTCGCCGTACTTACCAGTACGCCTCGGTCGCGCGCCTCGCTGGACACGGCGCATCGACGCTCTCGATGCGACAGGCTATTTGCGAGACGGGACACTAGGAGGAGAGCATGGACCGGAGGGCCGTCGAGTTGTATCGCCTGTCCCTGTTCGGGAGAATGGTCATGGGGGTTGCCCACGAGGTCGACAACCATTTGAGCGTGGTCCTCGGCTTCTCCGAGCTCATCCAGATGTCCGCCGGGAACGAGCAGAAGGTGCGGGACGGCGCGGGGAAGATCCTTTCGGCGGGGGAGAAGACCGGCGCGATCATCAAGCACTATTCGCAATACGTCCGGCCGCATTCTCCGCGCCGGGAGACGTTTGCGCCGGGGGAGATGATCCGGGAGATCCTGGTCTTCGCGAAGTACGACCTGGGGCGGAACAACGTGATGTTCTCCGCGCCCGAATCCGTGCCGCCGGGCCTTCTCCAGTGCGATCGGAACGACCTGGCCCTCGCCCTGCTGGCCCTCCTCTTCAACGGGGCGGAGGCGATGGAGGCAGGGGGGGGGCAACTCGTCCTTTCCGTGGCCAGCGATCCCGCCGGTTGGGAGTTCACCGTGGCCGACCGCGGGCCTGGAATACCCCCGGGCCTGGAGGAACGGGTGTTCGAGGAGGGGTTCACCACCCGGGGCGAGCCCTTCCATGCCGGCATGGGGCTCCCGGTGGCGCTGCACCTCGTCCGGGAGGCGGGAGGCACCCTCGGGCTGCGCAACGTTCCCGGGGGAGGTTGCGCAGCCGCGATCCGGCTCCCCGCGAGACCCGCGGGGTAACCCGCTCCGGTACGCCGCTCTCCCCCCCACGCTGCGGATCGCGACCTTGACGACCCGATGGCGCCGAATGCAGGCAGGATTCCTCCACGGCCCGGCGCGTGGTTGTAGGGGAACCCCCGGCGTTATACACTCGGGGGGAATCCCATCCCCGTCAATGAGGCAGAACATGCGAAGACCTTCCGCCCCCTGGATACTGATCATCTCCTGGCTCATCGCCGGGCTGGCGGTCGCGGGGCCATATGAGGATGCCACGAAAGCATACGAACGTGGTGACTACCAGACTGCCTATTCCCTCTTCATTCCATTGGCGGAGCGGGGATCTGCTTCTGCCCAGTTCGCCCTCGGCGGAATGTACGCCAATGGCCAGGGCGTGCCGCAGGATTACGCCGAGTCGGGGATGTGGTATCGAAAAGCGGCGGAGCAGGGAATACCCGAAGCCCAGTTCGCCCTCGGCGGAATATTCGCCAATGGCCGGGGCGTCCCGCAGGACTACGCCGAGGCGATGAAATGGTATCGGAAGGCGGCAGAGCAGGGATTGCCCGAAGCCCGGTTCGGCCTCGGCGGAATGTACGCCAATGGTCAAGGCGTGCGGCAGGACTACGCCGAGGCGGAGAAGTGGTATCGCAAAGCGGCGGAGCAGGGAAATGCGAATGCCCAGTTCGCCCTGGGCGGATTGTACGCCAATGGCCAAGGCGTGCGGCAGGACTACGCCGAGGCGGAGAACTGGTACCGGAAGGCGGCAGAACAGGGAAACGTGTCTGCACAGAACATACTCGGCCTCATGTACCTCAAGGGCCAAGGGGTGCGGCAGGACTACGCCGAGGCGGAGAAGTGGTATCGCAAAGCGGCGGAGCAGGGAAATGCGAATGCCCAGTTCGCCCTCGGCGGAATGTACGCCGATGGCCAAGGCGTCCCGCAGGACTACGCCGAGGCGGAGAACTGGTACCGGAAGGCGGCAGAACAGGGAAACGTGTCTGCCCAGAACGTACTCGGCCTCATGTACGTCAAGGGCCAAGGCGTCCCGCAGGACTACGCCGAGGCGGAGAAGTGGTATCGCAAAGCGGCGGAGCAGGGAAATGCGAATGCCCAGTTCGCCCTGGGCGGATTGTATGCCAATGGCCAAGGTGTCCCGCAGGACCACGCCGAGGCGGAGAAGTGGTACCGGAAGGCGGCAGAGCAGGGAAACGTGTCTGCCCAGAACGTACTCGGCCTCATGTACGTCAAGGGCCAGGGCGTCCCGCAGGACTATCCCGAGGCGGAGAGATGGTATCGCAAGGCGGCGGAGCAGGGAAATGCGAATGCCCAGTACAACCTCGGCGTACTGTACGCAAATGGCCGGGGTGTCCCGCAGGACTACGCCGAGGCGGAGAAGTGGTATCGCAAGGCGGCGGAGCAGGGAAATGCGAATGCCCAGTACAACCTCGGCGTACTGTACGCCAATGGCCAGGGCGTGCCGCAGGACTACGCCGAGGCGAGGAAGTGGTATCGGAAGGCGGCGGAGCAGGGAAATACGAACGCCCAGCACAACCTCGGTGTACTGTACGCAATTGGCCAGGGCGTCCCGCAGGATTACGCCGAGGCGGTGAACTGGTTCCGCAAGGCAGCGGAGCAGGGATTACCCGATGCACAGTTCGGCCTCGGGGGAATGTACGAAAATGGCCAGGGCGTCCCGCAGGACTATGTCCTGGCGCATATGTGGTTCAACATTGCGGCTTCGCGATTCCCTGCATCAGAGAAAGAGAAACGGGAAGGGGCCGAAAAAAAGAGAGATATTGCCACTTCCAAGATGACCCCGGCCCAGATCGCCGAGGCGCAACGTCTGGCGCGGGAGTGGAAGCCGAAGAAGGATCGGTGAAGACCGTCAGTGGCGTAAACGGCTCGTCGGGTACCCCTTCGGCTTCATGGAAACACAATCATCTCGCATAGGGATTGTAATGAAAAGGGGTCACAGGCCGATGCCCTGTAACCCCTTGATTTACATGGTGCCGAAGGGGGGATTTGAACCCCCACGTGGTTGCCCACACTAGACCCTGAATCTAGCGCGTCTGCCAATTCCGCCACTTCGGCACGCTGGATGCGGAAGAAAAAAATTATAGCAAAACCGAAAGCCGATCAACAGCGGACAATTCATCCGCTGCCGACCACGGGTATGATGGGGGAGAGGGATCCCCGGGGAAGGAGCGCGCGCGGATGCGCGACCAGGCATACTGGGAGCGGTGGCTCCGGCAGCACGCAGAGGCGCTGAAGGAGCGGCGCGCCTCCGTCAAGGAGTGGTACCGGGAGGCGGGCGTTGAGAAAGGGGAGCGCCGGGCCTTCAAGGCCGCCCTGAAGGGGTTGAACCCGGACGGCGTCCCCGGGAAAAAAACGAAGAAGCCTCCCCGGCGCGGCAAGGGAAGGCAACCGTCGGAAGGGCTCCCGTACGGCTCCCCCTCGCGGAAGGCTGCGGAGGGCATCGGCGGCGGCCGGACCGTCGAGGGGCGGCTTCGCTTCACCCGGGAGGGCCGTCCGCTCGTCGTCCCCGACGATCCGGGCACTCCCGCCGTGCGGATTCCCGGCGGAGCACTCGCCGGGGCCTGGCCCAAGGACCGCGTGGTGGTGCGGCTCGAGCGCCGCCGCGGCGGCGCCCCCCCGTACGGCCGGATCGAGCGGATTCTCTCCCGGGGCATCCGGACCTTTGTCGGACGATACTCTGCCGTCGGGGATCGGCACTTCGTCCGGTTCCGCGACCGCGAATCCGACCTCCTCCTCGAAGTGGACCTTCCGAAGGGGCTCGCTCCGAAGGTGGGGGACCTCGTTCTTGCGGAGATCACGGAATATCCCACGGAGCGGGACGCGGGGCGCGCCCGCGTGGAGAGATGCCTCGGGAAGTCGCACACGATGGAGACCCTCTTTCTCGCCGTGACCTCCGCGATGGACCTTCCCGTGCGGTTCCCGGCGCCGGTATCGGAAGAGGCGCGCCGCATCCCCCAGGCCGTCCACCTCTCCGAACGGGAAGGGGGCGTGTTTCACGGGGAGGAGGCGATCCTCCGCGTCGACCAGCGCGAGCTTCCGTACGTCACCATCGACGGCGAGGATGCGAGGGACTTCGACGACGCGGTCTGCCTTGCCCGGGAGGGGAGCGGGTACCGGCTCTATGTGGCCATCGCCGACGTGTCCCACTACGTGGAGCCCTGGTCCGTCCTCGACCGGGAGGCGTACATCCGCGGGACTTCCGTCTATTTCCCCGACCGGTGCATCCCGATGCTTCCGCCGGAGCTGTCGGAGGGGGTCTGCAGTCTCAAGGCCGGCGTCAACCGTCTCACGGTCACCGTCGAGGTGCCGATCCGCCCCGGGGGGGAGGCGGGCCCGCCCAGGTTCTACCCTTCCGTGATCCGCAGCCGCGCCCGTCTGACCTACGACGAGGTCCATGCGTTCCTTGCCGGCGGAGGGCACGGTCCCCGCGACGGGGAAGAGGCGGGGGGGAAGATCCCCCCCGAGATCGGCCGGATGCTACGCCGCATGGCGACCGCGGCGGGGTGGCTCACCCTGGCGCGATCGGCGAGGGGGGCGTTGGACTTCGACCTGCCGGAGGCGAAGGTGGCCGTGGAAAACGGGATGCCCTCCTCGGTACGTCCGGCGCAGCGCTTTGAATCGCACCGGCTCATCGAGGAGTTCATGCTCCTGGCGAACACGTCGGTGGCGGAGTTCCTTTCCCGGAGGGGCGACCCGTTCCTCTTCCGCATCCACGAGGAGCCGGCGGAGGACCGGGTGGAGGAGTTCGAGGCGGCGGCGGGGCGCCTGCTCCGGCGCTCCCGCCCCACCGACCGGCGCGACG
>Ga0031653_10000231_pt1 | contig 10840 bp, 8 predicted proteins | sample FrelakmetBRP12BR_FD_55210 | JGI IMG/M metagenome (GOLD analysis project Ga0031653, IMG submission 55210) | Freshwater lake sediment microbial communities from the University of Notre Dame, USA, for methane emissions studies - BRP12 BR | ecosystem: Environmental > Aquatic > Freshwater > Lake >... | reverse complement strand
ATGTTTCTCAGCCCGTTGATCGAGTTCTCCAGCTAAGAGGACTGCCTCGGCGATCTCGCGCATCGACTTTCTGAAATCCATACTCTGCCGCTGAATCAGCTTGAACGCCTCTTCTTCCGTCAACTTCTTCGAGCGCATCAGGTAGCCCTTCGCCCGCTCCATGAGCTTCCGAACCGCAAGCGCTTCCTGCATCTCATGAGACTTCTCGATCAAGGTTGTGTGCTCGATGGCGATGGCAGCCTGATTGGCAATGACCTGGAGCAATTTGACCTCTTCGCTGGTGAACACGTGCGGAGTGGACGTGTAGCTATTGATGACGCCCAACGCTTTATCCCGTACCATCATCGGAACCGAAAGCAACGAGCACAGGCCTTCCTTCTTGGCCATATCCGGAAACATATAGTCTCGCTCCGTGGAGACGTCGAGCACGATAATCGGCCGGCGGTCCTTCACGGCGCGGCCAATGATACTCTGCCCGACTTTAAGATTCGGCTTACGGCGATACTGTTCGCTGAGGCTTTGGGTCGCCGCGATCCGTAATTCCCCGCTGGCTTCGTCCAAGAGCATAATCGAGCAGATCTTGGAGTTCATCATTTGCGCAGTCATCGTCACCAGGAGTTCAAGCACGTCTTTGATCAGCCGATTGGACGCCACGGTTTCCGAGACCTGCGACAGTGTTTCCACTTGTAAGGCTTTGCGTTGCATTTGATCGTAGAGCCGCGCGTTCTCGATCGCTCCTCCGACCTGATTGGCGATCGTCGAGAGTAATGCAATTTCATCGGGCTGGTAGCGTCGGGGACGTTTATGTTGAACGTTAATCACGCCGACCACTTCCTTTTTAGCCATGATCGGCACGGAGACGAAGGCTTGATAGCGGTCTTCCGGAAGGTTATGAAAGAACTTGAACCGGGGATCGTCGTTTGCATTACTTTGAATCACCACTCGCGTTCGTTCCTGCGCAACCCATCCGGTGATGCCTTCTCCCAATCCGATTGTGATGCGGCCGATCAATTTCGGATGGGGGTTTTTCGAGGCCCGTAGAATGAGTTCGTCTTGGTTGTCCGACAGGAGATAAAGAAGGCAGGCATCCGCCTTGGTGACTTCGACGACGACTTCGACGATATGTTTAAGAATCGCTTCGAGNTCCAGTTGGTTGCTGATCGATGCNGAGATCCGATGGAGNACATCGACTTCNCGTGTTTTTTCACGCAAAGCCTGTTGAAGGTGAGCCATGGATGGTATACGTTTTGTCGTCATTGAGCGTTACCTTCGTGCGCGAGACTTTTGACGGACAGAATGCTTGCCTGGCTGACAGCTGCTCGACGGGCGTCTTCTGCGGCCATGCTTATTCTGAAACCACGCTGCACAAACCTGCCGCTCAATCGGACGAATGAGCACTTTCCCAATCTGCACTGGCCATACCCCAATGACCCGCCCCCCGACCACCTTTTTGTCATGTTGCATGGCGCCCCACAGGGACGTAAAGGATGCCTCTGAGACCTGTTCGGACAATCCCGCACGCTGCACCAGACTTCTGATCCGTTCGACAATGTCTCGCCCGCAGAGGCCCATGTGACTAGCCAAATCCGCTTCTTGCACCAATCCAATCCCCACCGCTTCACCATGGATCAACCCGCGGTAGCCTGAGAGTGACTCCAGCGCATGTCCGATCGTATGGCCATAATTGAGAATGCGCCGGCGATCCGATTCCCGTTCGTCCTCGACAACCACCTGCGCCTTGATCTCGCAAGATCGCTTAATCGCGTGGATGACCGGCTCCTCCTTGAGTTTCAAGAGCGCAGGCATTTGCTGCTCCAGAAAAGCGAANAATTCCTCGTCGGCAATAATGCCGTACTTGATCACCTCAGCTAACCCGGCGATCCATTCTCGGCGTGGCAACGTGCGCAGCGTGAGAGTGTCAATCAATACCGCGCGCGGCTGGTAAAATGCCCCGATGAGATTCTTTCCCAGCCGATGGTCCACGCCGGTCTTACCCCCGACGCTGGAATCTACTTGAGCCACAAGTGTTGTCGGCACTTGGACAAACGGAATTCCTCGTTGATAGATCGCAGCAGCAAAGCCCGTGATATCACCGATGACTCCACCACCGAGAGCCAGTAACAGGGACTGCCGTTCGAACTTCTGCCTGGCTAGCACATCGAGAATCTTGGAGATTGTACCGAGCGTCTTCGTTCGCTCTCCCGGCGGCAAGATAATCGGCGTCGGATCGTATCCCGCCTTGCACAGCGAGCGGAGAGTCTCTTGAAGATAATGGCTTGCTACATGCTTATCCGTCACAACCCCGATCTTCGGAGAGGTCGTAAAGGCAGTGAGCCTGTCCCCCACTGTCCCAAGTAATCCTGGATGAAGGACGATATTGTAGCTCCGCTCCCCCAACGTTACCGGTATAGTCTGTTCTGCCACGCCGGCCATGCGCAACGATGGTCTCTCCTGAACAAAAAATGCCAGTCGCCTATCCGATTCTTCTTGGATAGGAAAGACTGGATTCACGACCCACTTCACCGGCGATGATATTGAATTGCGACGGCTGACATCAGGGGGGATGGTACCACAACGGTTCGGAAACTAGAAGGTTTCAGGATCTTGGTTATATCGAATGGCCCTTTCCTGCTGCCCAGGTCATGCTATCGTGTGTGATTGCCGGTCGCCTTAGACTCGCATACGAACGCGCCCGTCGCATTTTTTTGCGACGGGCCGTGTCAGCCGTGTTTGTGTCAGAAATACGCAGAGGACTAGAGAGTATGCACTGGAGGGTCGAGAGAAAACATCAAACACGAAGGCCCACCACCCTTAACCTGCCCCCGCTATGAAAGGCTCGAAATTCGCTACATGCTCTTCACAATACTGGGCGTTAAGAAGATCAGCAGCTCTTGTTTCGCTACAGCCTCGGTCTTCTGCTTGAAGAGCCATCCCAAAACAGGCACACGAGAGAGATAGGGAATACCAGACACGCTGTTGCTCTGCGTATCGATNAAGACCCCGCCGATCACCATCGTCTCGCCATCCCGGATAAGAACCTGGGTATTGGCTTCACGGCGGTCAATACTGGGACCAGCCGGATTGCTTCGCGCACCGACGGCNTTTCTGGTTGCGCGAACCTTCATCATAATCTGCTTACCGACTTCCTTAGGATCTCGCGAGGTAATCTGAGGAGTCACGTTCAATTCCAGGTTCGCATCCACAAAGGTTGTCTGAGTCCCCTGGAGGGAGGTCGTCTGGAACGGGATCGATTCCCCCTGCGAGATCTTGGCCTCCCGCTTATCCAATGTTGTGACCTTTGGCGCGGCAATGACTTTGCTCAGACCGAGCAGCTCACCTGCCGACAGACGCATATCCAACAAGGCTCCATCTGATTTCCCAATGGTGAACCCGACACCAGGAGTCGACACCAAACCGCCGACTGTGGCAGGAAGATTGACCAGAAAATTTGAGGTTTGATTCGCAAATGTTCCGGTATTACCAGTCTTGAAGTTCGCTACCCCGCCACCCCCGAGGTTATTTACATTCTGGATACCCCACTGAACACCCAGAGAACGGGAATAGGTCGTATCCGCCTGCACAATCCTCGCTTCGATCTGGACTTGGGGCACTTCGAGATCGAGCCCATCGATCAGCTGTTTCATCACCCCGACTTTGCTTTCCGTATCCCGAACGATTAAAGCATTGGACCCCTGACTCATTTGCATCAATCCTCTTGGGCTCAAGTACTGCCGGAGAGACGTCATGATTTCTGTCGCTTGCAGATTTCTAATATAGAACACCCGATCGACCAGCTCTTCTGCTTTTACCTTGGCGTCCTTCACAAGGGCTTCTTCATTCTGCTGTTTCGCAATGTTCGCCAGCGAATCGATCCAGAGAATATTGCCCTGCCTGATCTTGCCTAACCCATTCATCCTCAAAATCATATCAAGCGCCTGATCCCAAGGTACGCTCACGAGCTTCATCGTGACCTTGCTCTTGACCCCTTCACCGACGACCATGTTGAATCCACTCACCTCGGCAATGAGCCGCAGCACATTACTGATATCCGCCTGCTGGAAATCCAGCGAAATGCGCCGGCCGATATAATGCGTTTCTCCAACGACCAAATCATCCTTTGGCGTAGTTTTTTCACTACTATCCGTACTGTCAGTCCCGGAGGTCATCTGGACGTTCTGCACATGAAACTTAGGTGAAGACCGCCGAACCGTGGCCATTGCCCGCTGAGCGGTTCGAGGAGTAGCATCGACCCAAACCTGCGGCATCGTGGAATTCTCTGGCTGGGCAATTTCGATCGCCCCTCTAGGGTTAGAGTCTGTGCTTGCCGCCACATCAGTACCGGTGCCTTCCCGAAGCGTCACAATAAGGTTCGTTCCTTGCGGTTCAACCGAATAAACAGCCTTAGCGGAAAGATCAAATACTACCCGTACTCTATCGGCATGATACCCCAGGCGCACCTGCTTCAATATCTGGTGATTCACAGCTATGATTGGCTTGTATACGGAGGAAGTCACGTGTGGGATGTCGATCATGAGTCGCCGCGCATCAAGACGCGTCACTTCGTGGGCCAGCTCACCATCCGCCGAAATGACAACACGGATATCGTTGACGCCGCGCTGAATGTCGACCGCGGTCAGGGTCTTCGCTGGACCTCCCTCAATGCTCGACTGCATACCTGAATCGACATTCGGTATGTCGGTTGAAGCTCCCATTGATGGCATGGCCATCGGAGCACTGAGCACTCCCACCGCCGAAAGCACGCGGACAAATACTGTCGTTGTCATGGTCAGCTTAGGTTTCATTCTGCGCCCTCTTTCGGGTGAAGGAGCTTGACATACTCCCGCTCCTGTTTGCTCCCATACACATCTGTAAACCGTTCTTGCACCACAATACCTTTATCCGTCACGGCAGTGACCATGCCATTATTGGGACCAATACGCGTGCCTCGACGCACGGTATATCCATTCCCATCTGGCGTCTGAACCATAGCGGCATTGCCGTAGGCCCCCCATACGACAGCGATCAGGTTTATCTCCGTGAGCCCAACGCGCTGGAGCGGAGGCAAGGCGGGGTCAATCGGTCCAAGGCTCGCCTGTTGCAACACTGGCACAAACGGATCGCGCCGCCCAGAGGGGTCATAGGTATGTGCCCTCACCGGTTCCACCATTGGATTGAGTGCAGCTGCCTGAGCATTCTCATTGCCAGGTGCCACGGCTACGGTTGAAGACGGTGCGTGCCGCGGCACATCGTTGAGAGGAGGCACCTTTAAGGAGTCCTCCCGCATTGGGTTAATTTGTCTGGCATGAGAACTCATACCAGGCGCAGCAAACCCCGGGCTGGCTAGGGCCAGCAGTCCGGCACATCCAATCAGAACCATGCTTATCGTCTTCATAGTCAATCGCCAGTTTTCACAGTTGACACTCATCGCTCATGACCTCACACATATCCAAGACTCTGTCCCTATTTCTTTTGAGGTGCTGCAGGAACCATCGCGGCCAACTTGGTTTCCTCTGGCGCCGCATAGGCGATAAGGTCAAACACGGTCTGTGTGACAACCCGTCCCTTCTCAAGCTTTGGAGCTCCCATCTTGAGGCCGGACACGGTTACAATTCGAGGCAACGCGTTGATCCGATCGAAAAACAAGGCTGCGGTATGGTAGCCGCCTGAAACCTCTACATTTACCGGCATACGGACAAAGAGTTTAGATGAATCCTCGCTTTTGGGACTCGGTTTCCACAGCTTAATGTCGAGTCCAAGGCGAATCCCCAAGTCCGACACCTGCTTGAGCAACATCACCGCCTCCTCTTCAGGCGGCAATCGTTCTTTCTTTTTCGCGAGCTCAATCTCCAGTTGCTTGCTGGCGGCAATAAGCTCATCAAGATGTTTGACTTTGATGGTCAATGTTTGAATCTCGTTATCGAGTGTGCCAATTGCCCCCTGAAGCCCTGCAATCTCTACAGACTTTGGCTCGGCTATATAGTAGTAGAAGCCCACGATAATCCCCGCAAGAACCATTACAAGAAGCCCCGCCTTCTGAGCCCATGGGATTGAGCGCAATAGGTCAAGATTTATAGAAGGCAGCTTCATGATTCTTACCCTTTGAGACGGAAACCAAGTTTGAACTGGTAGATATTGAGCTGGCTCTCCACTGCGGCGCGACTTTCTTGAAGATTGATATTCGAAAAATAGTCGGTTCGGCGCAGATTATTCACGAATTCCACCACATCATCGTTGGTAGCTGCACGACCTTCAAGATCGACCTCTTTCCCGGTGACCGCCATTCTCACTAACCACACCTTCAGAGGATCAAGACTTTGGCTGACATGGTCAAGGGCCTTGACCGGGCCGACACGTGACTTTTCCAATTCGTCGATGATGCGATTTTTGTCTTCCAGCACTTTCTTCCGGCTTTCAAAATCAGAAACCTGCTTCACTTGTTCTCTCAGCTGTGCGACCTGCTTCTCCTTGTCCAGTTTTTCGGTCTGCCGCACGGCTATCTCTTCATCGAGTGACGCCGAGTACCACCAGCATCCTGCCAGGGTGACGAGCAACAGCCCCACACCCAACAGCGCCTGTGCTCTGACATCATACTGAGGCTTTGCCTTATGCCCCTTGGGCCCAGGCAATAAATTAATGCGAATCATCGGTCCCCTATCGATCTAAGCGCCAACCCAACTCCCACTGCGGCCAGCGGAGCTAATTCGGCCAATGCGCTCTGATCAAAATCGCTCCCTGAAGTATCGATTTCGCTGAACGGATTAGCGACCTCGACTACAGCCTGCATTCGATCTCTCAATTGGACAACCAGGCCCTTTACCTGAGCGCCCCCTCCACACAAAAGAACCTGTTGAACGTCCGCGTCCGCCATGGTTGACTTGAAATAATCGACAGTCCGCGCAATTTCCGACGCAACCTCAGCATTCACACTGTCGACGACTGTGGTTACCGCGTCCTGATTATTCCCAGCCGAACGCTCGCCTTTTTTCGTTTCCTCTGCCTCTTCATAGGACATGCCCACTTCTCGTTGAATGGCTTCCGTATAGCGATTTCCTCCGATTGGAATATCTCGAGTGAACAGCGAGGTGCCGCCTCGAACAATATTGATATTCATGACACTGGCGCCAATATTGACAAGCGCGGTCGTCTCATCCTGTGAAACAGGATAGTTGATCGCGTGCATGTTTTCGATTGCAAAGGCATCCACATCCATGACGATCGGAACCAGCCCCGCCCCCTTGACGAGTTCTGTCAGCTCATTAATCTTGTCTTTCTTGGCTGCCACAAGAATGATCGACATCTCTCCTTGTGTATCGCCCGCGGCCTCGGTAGGGGGCAACACACTGAAGTCGATGTTCACCTCATTAATATCGAAAGGGATGTACTGCTCCGCAGCAAGCCTCACCTGCCCCTCCAACTCCTCATCAGGCATCGGCGGCAGGCTGATCTTTTTAATGATGACCGCATGGCCGGAAATCGACACGGCGACCTGCTTCACCTTGATATTCGTTTCCTCGAACAATTCTTTAATCGCCGATACCACCCGCCCTTCATCCATCACTGTACCGTCGACAATGACTTCCGGCTCAAGTGGTTTGAAACCAAACTTCTGGAGAATGTATCGTCCTCGGTTTTCTTTCAACTGGACAAGCTTGATCCCACTCGACCCGATATCCAGCCCAACGAGCTGTCGCTTCAGGGTGAACATCGAGAACAGATCAGTTTCAGCAATACCTTTGAATGAACTCAGCATACGTGCCCCTGACTGTACATGACTATCCGTACAGAGCAAGTCTTTATGTGATTTTCTCGAAGACTGTTACTCATGGTCATATCCCCATCCCGACAAACTTCCACGCTCCAAAGAAAAAATGTGTCCTTGAACCATTCTGGCTATTCACCTGTATCCTGACATCCATTCAGTATTCCCCTACTTGAGAGGCGATTTGGGCCTGAATCACAGCCGTCACACATCAAACGATGCCTCCACACTGAGGAGCGGCTTTGTCCGTCAGCTAAGTATAGTCCAGATGCTCTACCTGTCAAGGAAGTCGCGGTCCACGTACATGTTTAGAAACAAAGGGGATGGTGGCGGGAGAATTGACCTAACGGGTCCGTGGATTATTGCCTATTGATATCGCGATGCGCGACGGTCGCTTGATATCCCAACGCAGAAAAACTTGCTTGAAGTCGTCCAGCAATCGCCACAGATCGATGACGTCCGCCGGTGCAGCCAACCCCAACATTCACATAGCTGCGGTGTTCTCGTTCGAAGAGAGGAATGAGGAATTTAAAGAAGCCTTCTAGCTGCCCGATGAATGCAACGGCGTCGGGATCAGTCAGCACATAGGTTCGCACCCGCGAGTCTTCCCCGGTCAATGGTTTGAGGTCAGGAACGAAAAACGGGTTCCGCAAGAACCGGACATCGAACAGGAGGTCAATATCGTACGGCACACCGAACTTGTAGCCAAATGTTACCAGCGAGATGGTTAACCGCTGAGGCGTGCCTTCCTGCCTTAACTCTCTGATTAACAACTCACGCAACTCATGCACCGTCAAGTCCGAGGTATCCACAATCCGGTCAGCGTTGCGCCGAAGATCAGCAAGACGCTCCTTTTCAAAACGTACTCCTTCCAATACAGGGAGTTGCGGCAGCAGTGGATGGGGTCTCCGAGACTCCGAGAATCGTCGAACCAAGACTTCCTCTCGAGCCTCAAAGAATATGAGCTCGACCGCATGACCAAGCGCCTTCACCCGCTCAAGAATGCCCACCAGATCTGAAAAGAACACGCGCTCTCTAACATCGATGCCGAGCGCAACATTCTTAATCTCGCCCCCCTGCTGATGACAGAGCTCGACAAAGGTCGGCAGGAGAGCCGGCGGCAAATTATCGATACAGAAATACCCGGCGTCTTCGAAACACTTGAGGGCATGCGACTTCCCTGATCCAGAAAGACCGCTGATCACCACCAACTTGAGTCCTGCCATGCCTACCTACCCCTTACGGATCAATCAGGACCACTCGATCACGATCAATACGCTGTAGAATCTGCAGCTTTCCCGAAGACAGTGAAGTAAACACCACCAGCGAACCAGGCAAAGGATCGAGCCGGCGCTTCGCATCCTCAAGNGTCAGAACAGCCCGGACCGGACGAATGACTTCAAGTTTTTCCTCTTCCTGAGNAAGAGCCTGACGCGGAACCTTACGCACCGACCTTTTCGTCGGTTCTTTATGATCAGTCTGGCGTTCCTTATGTTTTCGTATCTGGACACCCAAACGGTCCACGAGCTGGTCGATCGTCGCGTACATTTCCTGGGTCGAAGCTTTTGCCTGAATCCTCCTCCCTTGCATTGTACAAACGACCTCCGCACAATGCTGAAGCTTGCTCACACCCAGGATCACTTCCAGGTGGCTCAGCTTCACTTCATACCGCGCGAGCCTCTCAAACCGATTTTCGATATGTTGTCGGAGCGCCGGCGTGATAACCAGGCGTCGTCCTGTAATCTTCATAGGCTTTCATCCTTTCAAGCTGAATAACCTCGGTCCCTCTGTCAGTCAGCTATGCTGGTTGAATCTGAGTTTCCATACCGCCAGGAGAGACACCGGATAAGAAGTGCATAGGCATGCGGCTAGACAGGGAAGGTCTAAAAAAATCGCTTACGCTGAGTGGCGGAGGGAATATGTTCTTCCGCCCGGTACTTGGCCACTGTCCGTCGCGCGATCACGACCTGCAGTGTAAGCAGGCGCGCTGCGATCTCTTCATCTTTGAGGGGGCGGTGGGCATCTTCCTCCGCCACCATTTTCCGAATCATCTCCCTCACCGTCACAGACGACATCATGTCGGAGGGCTGATCCGCTCGCTGCAGGCCGGCGTTAAAGAAAAACTTTAGATCCAACAACCCTTGCGGGCAATACATGTACTTGTTGGCCGTCACACGACTGATTGTCGACTCGTGCATCCCAATATCTTCAGCCACCTGTTTGAGCACCAACGGCTTCAGATACTCCACGCCCTTTTCAAAGAACTGCTCCTGAAACTTCACGATACTCGACACCACTTTAACGATTGTCTTATTCCGCTGCTCGATGCTGCGAATGACCCATTGCGCCGCCCGAAGCTTTTCATCCAGATAGGCCTTAGTCTCCTCCGACCCGTTCTCACCTGCCCCCATCAACTGCTTATAGTATGGGCTGATCCGCATACGGGGGAGCCCGTCGTCGTTCAGTAAAACCACCCATTCACCTTCATTCTTGGCAACAAACACGTCAGGGACAATTACATAGTTCTGGGTGTTCGTAAACGGTCGCCCGGGCTTCGGCTCAAGTACTTCGATAACCTTGGTCGCCTGAAAAACCTCTTCTACTGTAACATCGAGAGCTTTTGCAATTCTCGCATACTGTTTCTTCTCCAAGTCTTTGAGATGGTGCTGAACAATGGCTTCAACAATCGACCCCTTCAAGGCGCCGGGTCTGGCCCCTAATGACCCCATCGGACTCTTCCCCAAATGTCCGATCTGTAAGAGTAGGCATTCCGCTAGATCGCGTGCCGCCACTCCCGTCGGATCCAAGCTCTGAATATCCTTCAGAACTGACTCCGCTTCAATCTCGGTGAAGTCAGTCCCGCTGACCATTTCTGCGAGAGACATACGCAGATACCCGTCATCGTCAAGGTTACCGATGATCAACCGCCCGATACCCTTTTCACGATCGGACAAACCGGAAAACGATAGTTGCCAGAGAAGGTGATCTTCTAGGGAGGTTGCCTTCGCCATGGTTTGTTCATAGGAAGGAAACTCATCCTGAGAGGACGACTGAGACTCGGACCCACCAATCCGACGGTCG
>Ga0031653_10000230_pt1 | contig 10854 bp, 14 predicted proteins | sample FrelakmetBRP12BR_FD_55210 | JGI IMG/M metagenome (GOLD analysis project Ga0031653, IMG submission 55210) | Freshwater lake sediment microbial communities from the University of Notre Dame, USA, for methane emissions studies - BRP12 BR | ecosystem: Environmental > Aquatic > Freshwater > Lake >... | reverse complement strand
GAGCCGGACCCGGCGCGACTGGCCGAACGCCGGGCACGGCTAGGGGCGCTGCGCGCAGCGATCGTCGCCAGGTTCGCCGCCGCCGGCTGAGGGCGACAGCGTCTGCGCCGCTATGGCGTGCGCGCCACCACCAGGTTGGTGACCCGTGCCGCGCCGGCTCGTTTCAGCGCGGCAGCGACCTCGTCGAGCGTGGCGCCGGTGGTCATCACGTCGTCGACGACCACCAGTCGCATGCCCGCGAGGTCGCCGCGCGCAACGAACGCGCCGCGCACGTTGCGCCGCCGCTCGGCAAGCGCCAGATCCATCTGTGCCGAGGTGTGCCGGGTGCGCAGCAGGATGTCCGTGCGCAGCGGGCGGCGGCAGACGGCGGCGACACGCCGTGCAATCTCCTGGGCCTGGTTGAAGCCGCGCTCGGACTGGCGCTCGAAGGCAAGCGGCACCGGGCAGATCGCATCGGTGTCGCGCAGCACCTGCTGTGCGGCGCGGGCCAGCAGGCTGCCGAACGCATCTGCCAGCGTCAGCCGGCCGCCGAACTTCAGCGCGGTGATCATCCGGTCCACCGGCGGCGCGTAGTCGGCCAGAACGACGGTGCCGTCGAAGCGAGGCGGCGAGCGCAGGCAGTTTCCGCAGCGATCCTCGCTTCGCGCCATCGGCAGGCGCAACGCGCACGCCGCGCAGCGCGGCACGTCGCCGGCGAAGTAGTCTCGCGCGCAGCCGGGGCAGAGCGGGTCGCCGTCCTCGAGATCGCAGACCACGCAGCGCGGCGCGAGCAGGCGCCGCAGCCGCGCAACTCCGCGCGCGAATGGACCTCGCAGTGTGCTGCCGAACCCGTCGCTGTCGGCGTTCGCCATGAGGGGCCAGCATATACTCGGCGCCCGCACCCATCGGCAGCCGCCCTGCGCGCCGTCCCGGTCCGTTGCCATGTCGCTCGGCCCAGGCACCTCCGAACTGACGCCGACCATCGTCGATCCGCCGCGCATGCCGGCGCGCATCGACACGGTGCGCCGCCAATTCGACCGCCGCGCCGCGCGCTTCGCTCAGCACGAATTCATCGTTCGCGAAGTCGGGCAGCGGCTGATCGAACGGCTGCAGGTCATCCGCCTCGCTCCGCGCCGCATCGTCGACGTCGGCTGCGGCGCAGGGGGCACGCGCAAGGCGCTGCTGGAGCGCTACCCGCAGGCACACTGGCTCGGCCTCGATCTCTCGCCGGCGATGCTCGCCCGCGCCGCGCCAGCCTCGCCGCTGTCGCGCCTGCTGCCGTGGCGCGCGTCGCGGGCGCAAGTGGCCTGCGCCGATGCGGCGGCGCTGCCGCTGCCCGAGGGCAGCGCCGACCTGCTGTTCTCCAACCTGATGCTGCACTGGCATCCGCAGCCGCACGCCGTCTTCCCCGAGTGGCTGCGCGTGCTGCGCACCGACGGGCTGCTGCTGTTCTCCTGCTTTGGCCCGGACACGCTGAAGGAACTGCGTCGGGCCTACGCCATGGCGGGCATCGCGGCGCGTCCGATGCCCTTCGTCGACATGCATGACTTCGGCGACATGATGGTCGCCGCCGGTTTCGCGACGCCGGTCATGGATGACGAGACGATCCGTCTCACCTATGCATCGCCGCGGGCGCTGCTGCGCGAGGTGGCCGCGCTTGGCGGAAACCCGCGTGACGACCGTGCCGTCGGGCTCGTCTGCGGCCGGCGCGCGCGTGCGCTGCTTGCGGCGCTCGAGGAGATGCGAGATCCGCAGGGACGGATCTCGCTGAGCTTCGAGATCGCCTACGGCCATGCCTGGCGGCCGCAGCCCCGCATTCGCGGCCAGTCGACGGTGTCGCTTGATCACCTGCGCGCGCAGTTGCGCCGGTCGTGACGAAAGACGAGCATCGCGGTTCAACCGACGCGGTCGATCGACCGCGCTTGACAACAGGAGGAAGTTGCAATGGGTCTCTTCACGTTCTTGAAGGAAGCGGGGCAGAAACTCTTCGGCAAGGAGGTGAAGGCGGAACAGGCCGCTGCCGATCCTGCAAAGCGTGCCGAGGCCGATCGAGCGGCGGCCACGGCCATCGAGAATTACGTACAGACACTCGGCCTGAAGGTCACCGCATTCACGGTGACCTTCGACGGCGTCACCGCCATCGCCAAGGTCTATGGGGTGGCGGATGACCAGGAAAACAAGGAAAAGGCGATCCTCGCGGTCGGCAACGTCGAGGGCGTGGCCGGCGTCGACGACCAGATGACGGTGTCCCGCGCTGCGCCGGAGGCAAAGTTCTACACGGTGGTCAAGGGCGACACGCTGTCGAAGATCGCCAGGGAGTTCTACGGCAACGCCAGCGAGTACATGCGCATCTTCGAGGCCAACAAGCCGATGCTGACCCACCCGGACAAGATCTATCCGGGGCAAAACCTGCGCATACCGCCGAAGTAAGGGCCTTGTTGCGCCGCACAAGCCGGCTTCCGTCCGGCTTGGCGCGCCGCTGCAACCGATCGGCAGGGGCCGCGGCGGCCCTCTTTACCCCCGGGGGGATGCAAGGCGGCCGCGAATGCATATAATCCGCCGCTCTGCGCAGGACCGGTTCCGCCGTTCGGGCCGGTCTGCCCGACGGGGCTCCGCTAGTGGTACCCGTGTGCGCACCGCTTTTTTGCGAAGCCCTGTCGATGATTGATCCTGCTCGTTGCTGGATGATCAAGCGCAACTGCTCGGCGAGCCCGATGCAGGTTGCGTGGGTCTTCGCGTCGATCGTTGCTGTTTCGTTTGCCTTCGGCGCCGTGTTTGCGGCGCAGGGCCTCTGGCTGGTGCTGCCCTTCGTCGGCATCGAAACGCTGGCGGTGGCAGCGGCGTTCTTCTGCTACGGCAGGCGGGCGGCGGATTACGAGCGGATCGAGATCGGCGGCGGCGAGATCGCCGTTGAGCAGGTTGAGGGGGGCCGGCGTTCGGTGCGGCGTCTGCCGTCACCGTGGGCGCGGGTCGAACTGCAGTGGCTTGGCCGGACCGGCCGCGTAAAGGTTTGGCTGGCGGCCGGAGCGGAGCGCATCGAGGTGGGTCGTCACCTCCTTGATGCGCGACGCGTGCAACTGGCGGAGGAATTGAAGATGGCGCTCGCCGGGCCGCTGCCGGCGTGACGTCTCTTCGATGGATCGTGAATCGCAGCGCAGGACTTAATAGATGATCATTCGCTCGATGAGGCAAGCACTCCTTAGGTCCGCCGTGGCCACCGCGGCGCTCGCTGCTGCCGGCAGCGCCGCCGCGATCCAGAGCAGGTACAACCTGGCGCCGCCGGTCACGCGCATCGCCGAGGAGATCCACGGCCTGCACTGGATGATGATGGCCATCTGCGGCGTGATCTTCATCGTCGTCTTCGGCGTCATGTTCTATTCGATCTACGCCCACCGCAAGTCGAAAGGTGCGGTGCCGGCCAATTTCCACGAGAGCACCAAGGTCGAGGTCATCTGGACGGTGATCCCGTTCCTGATCGTGATCGGCATGGCCGTGCCGGCGACCAAGACCGTGGTCGCGATGAAGGACACCAGCAACGCCGACCTGACGATCAAGGCCACCGGCTACCAGTGGATGTGGGGCTACGACTACCTCAAGGGTGAGGGCGAGGGCATCTCCTTCCTGTCGCGCCTGTCGACGCCGCGCTCGCAGATCGATGGCGCCGACGCCGCCGCTCGCGCCGCTAACAAGACCTACCTGATCGAGGTCGACAACGAGGTCGTGGTGCCGGTGAACAAGAAGGTGCGCGTGATCACCACTGCCAATGACGTCATCCACGCCTGGTTCGTGCCGGCCTTTGGCGTCAAGCAGGATGCGATTCCCGGTTTTGTCCGCGACACCTGGTTCCGCGCCGAGAAAGTCGGCACCTACCGCGGCAATTGCGCCGAGCTGTGCGGCAAGGATCATGCGTTCATGCCGATCGTCGTGCGCGTGGTGAGCAGCGAGGACTACACCAAGTGGGTCAACGAGAAGAAGCTGGCGCTGGCGGCAGCCAAGGACGACCCGAACAAGACCTGGGAACTGGCGGAGCTGAAAGAGCGCGGCGCCAAGGCCTACGCGGCCAACTGCCAGGCCTGCCACCAGGCCAACGGCCAGGGCGTCAAGGGCGCCTTCCCGGGGCTCGACGGCAGCCAGGTCGTGATGAGCAAGGAGCAGCAGATCGCCATCATGCTCAACGGCAAGGGGGCGATGCCGCCGTGGAAGCAGCTGTCGGATGTCGAGCTGGCGGCGGTTGCCACCTATGTCAAGAACAGCTGGGGCAACAGCGCCGGCACGGCGGTGCAGCCGGCCGAGTTTGCGGCCGCCCGCAAGTGACGCGGATGTGCGTGAGCAAGATGCAGAGCATTGCGGCGAACGGAAACAGCCGCGTCATCCCCGCGAAGGCGGGGATCCAGAATCGTCGTCGGACCCAGTACTGAGGTAAGCCCATGAGCGCAGTCGCCCACGAACACCTGCACGGCCACGATCACGCGCACGACCACCCGCACGGCTGGCGGCGCTGGCTGTTCGCGACCAACCACAAGGACATCGGCACGATGTACCTGTGGTTCAGCTTCACCATGTTCATCGCCGGCGGCATCCTGGCGCTCGGCATCCGCACCGAGCTGTTCCAGCCCGGGCTGCAGGTGTTCCAGCCCGAGTTCTTCAACCAGCTCACCTCGATGCACGGGCTGATCATGGTGTTCGGCGCGATCATGCCGGCGTTCGTCGGCTTCGCGAACTGGATGATCCCGCTGCAGATCGGCGCGCCGGACATGGCCTTCGCGCGGATGAACAACTTCAGCTTCTGGCTGCTGCCGCCGGCGGCGATGCTGCTGGTGGCTTCCTTCTTCGTGCCCGGCGGTGCCATTGCGGCCGGCTGGACCGTCTATGCGCCGCTCACCCTGCAGATGGGCATGGGCATGGACATGGGCATCTTCGCCCTGCACATCATGGGCGCCAGCTCGATCATGGGCTCGATCAACATCATCACCACGATCCTGAACATGCGCGCCCCCGGCATGACGCTGATGAAGATGCCGATGTTCGTCTGGACCTGGCTGATCACCGCCTACCTGCTGATCGCCGTGATGCCGGTGCTCGCCGGCGCGATCACGATGACGCTCACCGACCGCCACTTCGGCACCTCGTTCTTCAACGCCGCCGGCGGCGGCGACCCGGTGATGTTCCAGCACATCTTCTGGTTCTTCGGCCATCCCGAGGTGTACATCATGATCCTGCCGGCGTTCGGCATCATCAGCCAGATCGTGCCGGTGTTCGCGAGGAAGCCCTTGTTCGGCTACGCCTCGATGGTCTACGCCACCGCGTCGATCGCCATCCTGTCGTTCATCGTCTGGGCGCACCACATGTTCACCACCGGCATGCCGGTGACCGGGCAGCTGTTCTTCATGTACGCGACGATGCTGATCGCGGTGCCGACCGGCGTGAAGATCTTCAACTGGCTGGCGACGATGTGGCGCGGCAGCATGACCTTCGAGACGCCGATGCTGTTCGCAGTGGGCTTCATCTTCGTGTTCACGATAGGCGGCTTCACCGGGTTGATCCTGGCGATGGCGCCGATCGACATCCAGGTGCAGGACACCTACTACGTGGTCGCCCACTTCCACTACGTGCTGGTGGCCGGTTCGCTGTTCGCGCTGTTCGCCGGCACGTACTTCTGGCTGCCGAAGTGGACCGGCTACATGTACGACGAGAAGCTCGGCAAGTGGCACTTCTGGTCGTCGATGATCACCTTCAACATCACCTTCTTCCCGATGCACTTCCTGGGGCTGGCCGGCATGCCGCGCCGCTACGCCGACTACCCGATGCAGTTCGCCGACTTCAACATGGTGGCGACCATCGGCGCCTTCGGCTTCGGCCTGTCGCAGCTGATCTTTCTGTGGATGGTGCTCAAGTGCATCAAGGGCGGCGAGCAGGCGAAGGCCAACTACTTCGACGCCCATGACGACGGTCTCGAGTGGACGGTGCCATCGCCGGCGCCGTTCCACACCTTCGAGACGCCGCCGAAGGTCGAGTTCAAGCACGTGCACTGAGCTGGCGGGCAGGCCGGGCCATGATGACCGAAGGCGACAAGCGGGCCAACCGCAGGACGGCGCTGATCCTGCTGTCGGTTGTCGTCGTCTTCTTCGCCGGTGTCGTCGTGCGCCACTGGCTGTACGGCGGCTGACCCGGAGCCCGCGGACATGAGCGAAGCGCGCGCCGCGTCGACCGAGAACCGCGCCATCCTGCGCAAGCTGCTGGTCGTGGCGGTGCTGATGTTCGGCTTCGGCTGGGCCCTGATCCCGCTGTATCGCAAGATCTGCGAGGTGACCGGGATCAACCTGCTGACCAACAAGGATCCGGCGGTCGAGGCGCGCGCGCGCAACACGCAGGTAGACACCAGCCGCACGATCGTCGTCGAGTTCGACGCAAACAAGCAGGGGCCGTGGCGCTTCAAACCGCACATCAACCACATCACCGTGCATCCCGGTGAACTGGTCCACGTCGACTACGACCTGGTGAACCTCGAGAAGCGCGCCATGGCCGGCCAGGCGATCCCGAGCTACGCGCCGATGCAGTCGGCCCAGTACTTCCAGAAGCTGGAGTGTTTCTGCTTCAAGCAGCAGGTGCTCGCCGCTGGCGAGACGCGCAAGTTCCCGGTGGTGTTCTTCATCGACCCCGACCTGCCGAAGGACGTGACGCAGATCACGCTGTCGTACACGTTCTTCGAGGTGGCGGGCGCGCTGCCGCCGGCGGCGACGGGCGGCACCGATGCGGGCGGCTGAGATGCAACCTGTCAAATCGCCGCCGCACCGTCGCCAGGCGTCGCTGGGGCAGACCGCGCGCGCAGTGTTCTGGTCGTTTTTCGGCGTGCGCAAGCGCGCCCACTACGAGGCCGATTCGGCGCAACTGAATCCGGTGCATGTGATCGTCATGGGGGTGATCGGCGCGACGATATTCGTCGCCGTGCTGGTCCTGATCGTCCGTTGGGTCGTCGGCTGACACGCGGCGCAACGCAAGAACAGAGGCGAAGAGGGGAGAGTCGAGATGGGCAACACGCACAGNGCAACTGCGCCGGACTATTTCGTTCCGGCGCCGTCGAACTGGCCGATGGTCGGCATGATCGCCATGATCCTCGCCGGCTTCGGCGCGGCGATGCTGGTGAACAAGGTGGCCTTCGGCGGCTGGATCCTGCTGGCCGGCTTCGCCGTGCTCGCCTACATGATGTTCGGCTGGTTCGGTGCGGTGATCGCCGAGTCGGAGAGCGGCAAGTACCGGCACAAGGAGGACGTCTCCTTCCGCTGGGCGATGGGCTGGTTCATCTTCTCCGAGGTGATGTTCTTCGCCGGCTTCTTCGGCGCGCTGTTCTACGCGCGGGTCATCACCATGCCGCTGCTGGGCGACTTCGACCACCGGCTGCTGTGGCCGGACTTCACCGCCGCCTGGCCGCACAGCGGGCCGGCCGGCACGGTCGAGGACTTCACCACGATCCCGGCCTGGCCGCTGCCNACCATCAACACCATCCTGCTGGTGACNTCGGGCATCTGGCTGACGATCGCGCACCACGCGCTGCGCGCCAACCATCGCGGCAAGGCGGCGTTCTGGCTGTTCATGACGCTGGCCTTCGGCTTCACGTTCGTGGCCATCCAGGCCTACGAGTACATGCACGCCTACCGCGACCTGAACCTGCGGCTGGACTCGGGCATCTTCGGTTCGACCTTCTTCATGCTGACCGGCTTCCACGGCTTCCACGTGCTGGTCGGCGCGATCATGCTGACCGTCGTGCTGCTGCGCCTGCTCAAGGGCCATTTCAGGCCGGAGCACCATTTCGCCTTCGAGGCGGCCGCGTGGTACTGGCACTTCGTCGACGTGGTCTGGATCGGCCTGTACATCGTCGTGTACTGGCTGTAGTCCGGCGGACCGCCGCACACGAGAAAACGGCGCCCGCGGGCGCCGTTTTTGTTCGGCGGCGAAGCCCGGTCAGGGCTAACGACGCGGCTCGATCCAGCCCATCCAGTAACTGAACCAGATGAACAGCAGCAGCAGCACCGACAGGGCAACGCGAACCGTCAGCGCATTGACGGTGCGGTTGGTCGAACCGCGGTCGCGCACCAGGAACATCAGTGCGGAGCCCAGCGCGACGAGGATGCCGGCGAAGGCGAAGGCGATGACTGCTTTCATGGCGCGCTGCAGGGTTGACGGCTGGCATTATCGCAGCGACGCGACGCCCGACTCTTGATGGCTCGCACACGAACCCTGATCGCCTTCGTCGCCGCTGCTGCGTCGATCGCGCTGACCGTTTCGCTCGGCAACTGGCAGCTGCGCCGCGCCGACGAAAAGCTCGCGCTGCAGGCGGCCTGGGACCGCGCCGAGCAGGCGGNACCGATGCCGGTGGCCGGAACCGACGTCGCGACNGTGGCCAGCCGCCTTCCGCTGCGCGTGCAACTGCGCGGCCGGTTCCTGTCTGCGCACGAGGTCTGGCTCGACAACCGGCAGATGGACGGCCAGGCCGGTCTGATGCTGGTCGCGCCGCTGCAACTCGCCGATGGAGCCGTGGTGCTCGTCAACCGGGGCTTCGCCCGCCGCGATCCGCGCGACCGGACCCGGCTGCCGGAAGTCGCGCGGCCGAATGACGAGGTGATCATCGAAGGCCTGGCCGCGGCGCAGACCGTCCGTGTACTGCAGCTCGGCGAAAACGCGCCGGTCGGCGTTGGCGGGCCGGTCGTTTGGCAGAATCTCGACTACGACGCCTTTGAGCGCGCCAGCGGACTGGCGGTGGCCCGTTGGGTCGTTCAGCAGACCAACCGTGCCGACGATGGCTTGCTGCGCAACTGGCCGCGCCTGAGTGCGGGCGTGGAAAAGCACCACGGTTATGCGCTGCAGTGGTTCGCGCTGGCGGCGCTGATCACTGCGTTGACCGCATTCTTTGGCCTGCGCGCGCTGCGGCGCCGATCCTCTGTGAATCGCTNCGATGACTGAGACCGAGACTGCGGCGCATCCGCCCTCCCNCTGGCGCCGCTACCGGATGCTTTACCTGCTGCTAGCCGTGTGCGTGGCGCCGGTGGTCGGCTCCTACACCGCCTACTACCTGCTGCCCCCGTCGGGGCGCACTAACTATGGCGCGCTGGTCGAGCCGCAGCGGCCGCTGCCCGCGCTTGCACTGCGGCGGCTCGACGGCACCGCAGTGCCGGCCGCGAGCCTGCGCGGTTCGTGGCTGATGGTGCAGGTCGATGGCGGCGCGTGCGACGCCGCCTGCGAGAAGAAGCTCTGGCAGATGCGGCAGGTCAGGCTGACGACCGGCAAGGACGCCGACCGCGTGCAGCGCCTCTGGCTGATCATCGACGATGCGCCGCTCGCCACCTCGGTGATCCGCGAGTACGACGGCACGATGTTCCTGCGCGGCCGCGCCGACGAGGCGGCCGCCTTCCTGCCGCTTTCCGCCGGACCCGGCGCGAAGCTCACCGACCACATCTGGCTGATCGACCCGCTTGGCAACCTGATGATGCGCTGGCCGAAGGATGCCGACCCGAACCGGATGAAGAAGGATCTGATCAAGCTGCTCAAGGCGTCAAAGATCGGTTGACCAATGGACCTCGCCTCGCTGTTCTGGCTGGCCGTCAAGGCGGTGGCGATCGCGGCGCTGCCGCTCGCCTACGTCACGCTGTCGAATGACCCGGACAAGCACCGCAAGCTGGCCTGGGTGACGGCGTTCCTGACGCTCGACCTGGTCATGTTCGGCGCCTTCACGAGGCTCACCGACTCCGGGCTCGGCTGCCCCGACTGGCCGGGCTGCTACGGGCACTCGAACCCGCTGTCGGCCGGCGAGCAGATCCGCGCCGCCGAGACGGCGTTGCCCTCGGGCCCGGTGACGATGACCAAGGCCTGGATCGAGATGCTGCACCGCTATTTCGCGATGGCAGTCGGCTTGCTCATCATCGTGCTGACGGTGCTCGCCTGGCGCCGCTGGCGGCATTCGCCCGAGCGGTCGCCGTGGCTGGCGACCTTCACCCTCGTCGCCGTCTGCCAGCAGGGTGCATTCGGCGCGCTGACGGTGACGATGAAGCTGCAGCCGGCGATCGTCACCGCGCACCTGCTCGGCGGTGTCGGCCTGCTCGCATTGCTGACCTGGCTGGCGCTTCGCGAAGCTCCCTCGCCAGTGGTCGATTCACGGGCAGCAGCCCTGCGGCCGCTGGCTGCTGTGGCTGCGCTGCTGCTTGTGCTGCAGATCGCGCTCGGCGGCTGGGTCAGCACCAACTATGCGGTGCTGGCGTGCCCGGACTTTCCCACCTGCCAGGGGCACGTCTTGCCGGCGGACATGGACTTCGGCGCGGGCTTCACGCCGTGGCGAGATCTCGGTATGACCGCCGACGGCGCGCCGATCCCGTTCCAGGCCCTGGTCGCCATCCACTGGACACACCGCAGCTTTGCNTACGTGGTCATCGCGGTGCTGGGCCTGCTGGCGTGGCGGCTGCGGCTGCTGGTGGGGGTATCCAGGGTGGCGCGCGCGCTGGCGGCCGTGCTGGCGATCCAGTTCGTCACGGGGCTGGCGAGCGTCGTGCTGAGCTGGCCGCTGCTGCTGGCGGTGCTGCACAACGGCGGCGCGGCGGTGCTGCTGGTACTGCTGGTGACGATCAACTACCGGCTTTCCGCGAGCGGCGCCGGCGCTGGAACTGACGCACTAACCCGTGCACGAGCGCAGGGCCGCGGTTAGAATCGCGCCCTTTCCACGCCTGCCGGCGCCTGTCCCCGGACACCGACCGAACCGCGATGCAGATTCAAGCCGACACCGTCCTGCGCCCCGCCTGGCAGCACCTTGCCCGGCAGTACTGGCTGCTGACCAAGCCGCGCGTGACGCAGCTCGCCATCTTCTGCGCGGTGATCGGCATGTTCCTGTCG
>Ga0031653_10000227_pt1 | contig 10875 bp, 9 predicted proteins | sample FrelakmetBRP12BR_FD_55210 | JGI IMG/M metagenome (GOLD analysis project Ga0031653, IMG submission 55210) | Freshwater lake sediment microbial communities from the University of Notre Dame, USA, for methane emissions studies - BRP12 BR | ecosystem: Environmental > Aquatic > Freshwater > Lake >... | reverse complement strand
CCCTCACGGCGGGGGGGGGCGACGGGATGATGCTCCCCTTCAAGCTGGGCACGGTGCCGGAGGCCGGCGGCCCCGCCGGGAAACCGGCGTCACCGCGACGGGGGACGGGGGACGACCTGCTGTAGGGCGGAAGGCGGCCTGGGTCACTTCCCCTCCCCCCTTTTTGCGATCACGACCATCCGCTCGGCGCCGCGGGTGAACGGGGCGCCGTCGAGGGAGCCGTGGACGGCCGTGACGCGCATCCCGGCGCGGGAAAGAATCTCCGTCAATTCCTCCTCCGAGTAGATCCGGACATCGAAGGCGGAGGAGATGCGGATTCCGTCCGGACGGGTCAGCTCGTGCTCCGCGCGCGCCCGCCTGGTCTCCCGGTCGAACCGAACGCGCAGGCGGAGACGACCGGAGGGGACCTTGACCTCCGTCTCCAGGTCCTCCTCCCCGGCAAGCCCCTTCTGCGCGTTGCGCAAGTCCAGCAGGAGCGTCCCTTCCTCCTTCAGGCTCTCCGACACGTTTCCGATCACCTTTTCGTTCTCTTCATCGTTGAAATATCCGAAGGAGGTGAAGAGGGAGAGACAGGCGTCGAACGCCCCGCGGCGGAGGAAGATCCGCATGTCCTCCCGCACCCACTCGACGGAGGCCCCCTCGCGTTGCGCACGCTCCCTGGCGAGGCCCAGCATCTTTTCGGAGAGGTCCACGCCGGTGACACGGTACCCGCGGCGGCAAAGAGGGATGGCGTGGCGCCCGCGCCCGCACCCGAGGTCCACGACCGCAGCGCCGGGGGGGAGGGACAGGAGTCCGACGATCTTGGCCACCTCCTCTTCGGGGTCCCGCTCCAGGGGCCCGAACAGCTCCGGGTACCGTTCGTCGAAGATCGTCTCGAACCACGGTCTTGCCATCTTTCCCCCCCTCACCCCTTCACCACGGCCAACGGCGACAGCCTCGCCACCCTGCGGGCGATCCCCGCCCGCACGACCACGTCCACGACCGCGTCCACGTCCTTGTACGCCTCCGGGATCTCCTCGGCGAGGGTTTTCAGGGAGGCGCAGGCGACCAGGATCCCCCGCCGCTCCATCTCGGCGAACACGGATTTCCCCCGGACGCTCCGCTTGGCCGCCGTGCGGCTCATCCTGCGGCCCGCGCCGTGGCATGTGGACCCGAACGACAGGCGCATCGCCCCGGGGGCGCCGGCCAGGACGAAGGACCCCCTCCCCATGTCGCCGGGGATGAACACCGGCTGGCCGACGTCGCGGTACGCAGCGGGGAGTTCCGGATGACCCGGCGGGAAGGCGCGGGTCGCCCCTTTCCGGTGGACCAGCACCTCCCGCGGTCGGCCGTCCACCTCGTGGCTCTCGAACTTGGCGTTGTTGTGCCCCACGTCGTACACCGTGCGGATCCCCGCGTCCCGCGGCCCCATCCCCAAGACGCGCTGCACCGTCTCCCGGACCTGGTGCGCCAGCAGTTGCCGGTTGGTGAAAGCGTAGTTCGCCGCGGCCGCCAGGCCGGAGAGGTACCGCCGCCCCTCGTCGGACCCGATGTGGGCGCACGCGAGCTGCCGGTCGGGCACGTTGAGCGCGTGTTTCCGCATGTAGGCCGCCATCACGTCGAGGTAATCGTCGCACACCTGGTACCCGAGCCCCCGGGAGCCCGAGTGGAGGAAGAAGACCGCCTGCCCGGGAAAGAGGCCGAACGCTTCCGCCGCCTCGGGCCAGAAGATCTCCGCCACCTCGTCGATCTCGAGGAAGTGGTTCCCCGCCCCGAGGGTCCCCAACTGGTCGAGGCCGCGCTTCTTCGCCACGTCCGATACCGCCCCGGGGTCCGCACCGGGGAGCGTCCCCCCGCTCTCGACCGACTCCACGTCCCCTTCGGTGGCGTACCCCCGCGAAACCGCCCAGCGCAATCCCCCGGCGAGCACCTTGTCCATCTCCGGGAGGGTAAGCCGAACGTAGCCGGTCGAGCCGACGCCGGACGGCACCTCCCCGTGCAGCGCCGCGACCAGCTCCGGGAGCCGGGGGCGCAATGTCGCCATCTCCAGATTCGATCGCAACAGCCGGACGCCGCAGTTGATGTCGTACCCCACGCCGCCCGGGGAGATCACCCCTTCCACGACGTCCATTGCCGCGACGCCTCCGATGGGGAAGCCGTACCCCCAGTGGATGTCGGGCATGCCGATGCTGCGGAAGAGGATGCCGGGAAGGTGCGCCACGTTCATGACCTGGCGAAGCGCCTGGTCGCGAACGATGTCCTCCATCATCTCGCGGGAGGCGAACACCAGGCCCGGCACGAGCATCCCGCCGGTCCGCGGGATTTCCCATGCCGTTTCGGAGAGTTGCGAGAGGGAGATATCCTCGTACCGCACGGGAGCCTCCTTCCCGCCCGTCCGTGGCCGCCGACGGGCCGACCGCCTGCCGCAGGCGGCGGGAGGCGGATCACACGTCCAGGATGAACCGGGCCGTGAACCCCGACGGCCCTTTCTCGACGGCCAGGGCGTGCGCCGTGACCGCCTTGATCTCCCGGTGCGCGGAGTGCCGGGAGCCGTCCATCGGTTCCCCGTGGACGGTGACGAGGATCGTTCCGCTGTTCATCATAGCACCCGCCTCACGGACAAGGAACCGATCGAGGGAAAAGAGGAGGAGCGCCTGCCGCAGGATCGCCAGAAGCCGTTCCTCCGGCGAACCCGACCCGGAATCGAGGGTCCTCCTCTCGAATCGACGGATCTTCCGCCGGTCGGTCAGTAGCGAGAAGAGGGCCTCCACGGAGGCGGCGCACAAGGAAGGGAAATCGTCGGCCCGGACCTCGACCCGCAGGTCCGCGGTGTGGGGCAGGAGGCGGAACGGCCGGCGGGTCACGCCCCGTCCCGAAGCCGATCCGCAAATTCGGACGGAAGCCCGGCATCGAGCACTTTCCGTCGGGCCGCCTCGACGTCGTACGGTACGCGGACCCAGGTCACCTTCCGTGCTTCGGTGTCGAACAGAAGGAAGGAGGCGTCGCGATTCCGGTCCCTCGGTTGTCCGACGCTCCCGGGATTGAGGAGGGCCCGCTCCCCCTTCGGGAGGCGGAACTCCACCGGAGGGACCGGCTCCACCCGGCCGTCCCCGCGTCGCACGAACCCGCCCGCGACGTGGGTATGCCCGAAGAAGATCGGCCCTTCCGTCGGGGAGGCGAAGAGGGTCGAAAGCTCCTCCATCGCCTGTTCGGCGGAGAAGAGGTAGCGGGCGGGATCGCTGGGGGCGCCGTGGACGAGGAGTGCGGCGCCTTCGACGGAACACTGGACGGGGAGACGGGAAAGGTAGGCGCTGCTCTCCGGCGAGATCCGGTCCCGCGACCATAGGGCGGCCCTTCTCGCCGCGGCGTGGAAGTTCCTCCCCGTCGTGCGACCGCACGCCACGGCGTCGTGGTTTCCGGAAACGCCGGCCGCCGTGTTCTCGATCGCCCAGCGGATGCACCGTTCGGGCTCGGCGTTGTACCCGGCGAGGTCCCCCAGGTGATACCCCCGCTCCGGCCGGCGGCGGGCAAGCTCGTCCGCCACGGCCGCGAGGGCGTCGAAGTTGGCATGGATGTCCGAGAGGATGGCGACGTTCAAGCGCTGACGGCCGCGGCCCTCCCCAGCCCGGGCGGGAGCACCCGGACGGTCCGTTTCCTCGCCGCGTACTCCCGGACGAGGTCCATGAAGATGTCGAGCTCGTACCGCCGGTCCACCCGCGTCCCGTCGAAGTAGAAGACCCGGACGGGAAGGCCGTCGCAATCCCTCGAGAGGCGGGGATAGACCGCCTCCGAGACGATCCCGTTCATGCAGGAGAACGGATTGATGTCCAGCACTCCGTCGGCCCCTTTCCGGTGCAGGTAGACCGACTTCGCCACCGAGAGAAGCATCTCCCCCAGGGTCCCTTCGGGCACGAGGTACGGCCGTGCGAGGTCGAGCACTTCCCGGATGTCGTCGGCCTCCTCGTAGCCGAGGAAGTCGTCGCCGAAGACACCGTACAGTTCCCGCTCGTCCTTGTGCTGGAAGTGCCACTTGAGCCTTGCGCCGAACATCTCGAAGGTCAGGTGCTTCCGGAACCGTTTCAGCAGGTGGATGTGGGCGGCGTTGGTGTACCAGAGCCACTCGCTGACGTCGGAGATCCAGCACTCCCCCCCCGCCTCCTCGACCTTGCGGACGACGTCGTCGTTGCTGAACGTGTTGAGCCGGCAGAAGATCTCCCCCACGATGCCGATGAGCGGCCGCGGGCAGGAGAAGTCGGCCGGGACGTCGTGGAGCCTCTTCCGGCCCCGGGCCAGGGATTCCTTGAAGCGCGCCATCCGCTCCTTCGGGTTCTTCCCGCGGGATTCGACGGCCGCGCAGAAGTCGGAGAGCGCCGCACGGTGCGCGGCGTCGGACGCCCCCTTTTCCAGTTCGTAGGGGCGGGTCCGCAGGAGGAGCTTCGTGAGAAGCTCGCCGCCGATCATCGCCCTCCACGCCGTGCGGAGCAGCTCGTCGGCATGCTCCCCGATCCCGCTGTATCCGTCCTCGCACGTCGGGGAGACGACCGTGACCCCGTCGAACCCCATCTCCTTCAGGACCCCCTTGATGTAGGGACCGTACTGGCCGAACCGGCACGGTCCGTCCGAGGTGGGCATGAAGAGCGCCATCCGGTCTGCGGCGACCTCGCCGTGGACGAGGAGTTTCAGGGCGTCCCCCAGCGTCACCTTCAGCGGAAGGCACTCCTCGCCGGAAGAGTGGCGCCCCCCGAGGACCATCGTCTCCTCGTCGGAGGGCGGCATCGACTGCGCGTCGATCCCCACGGAGCGGAACGCCGCCGCGATGACGCGAACACCCGCGTCCGACATCGAGGGGAAGTAGACCGTCTTTCCGGAGAGCGGCGAGCCGTTCACTGTTGCGCCCACGGGCGGAGAACCCCCTTGCTGTCGAGATAGGCTTCGCACCGGGTCACGTACCCGGCGTCGTTGCCGTGGCCGTCGAACTGCAGCGTCAGGTACGGGGATCCGGACGCCCTCGTGATGAAGTGTCGCACGAAGGAGTCGGGCCCGCATTTGAAATTCGTGATGTAGATCATGTGGAACTTCGGGCGGTTCCGGCACCATTTCCCCGCCGCGATGATCTTCCGCCCGTAATTCCAGAACATGTTGTCGTTCACGTCCCGGATGTCGATCTCGTCCACCGGGAGGAAGTCGATCGGGATCACGTTTCCGCCGTACTGGTCCCGAAGCTTCGCCGGGATGTTCAGGTTGACGTCGCGGTCGTACAGGTTGTACGGGCGTCCGATCAGGACGATGGCGTCCGCCCCCGCCTTCTCGACCTGCCCGATCGCCTCCGCCCCGGCGACCTCGAGGAAGCGGCTGAGCTTCGCCTGCTCGCGGTACCCGTCGCGGATCCCCTCCCGGATCTCCTTTCGGGAGACGCCCAGCGGACCGAAGCAGTCGAACAGGTCCTCCACGATGTACTTCTCCCCGTCGCGGAACCGGACGGTCGGGGAGAGCAGCTTCTGCCGCAGCTCCTTCTCCCACTTCGGCACGGAGGCCACGACGAACGGGAGCGTCTGCCCCCAGGGGCAAAATTGCGACTCCGTGTGGGTATGGGTCGTCTCGGAGTTGATCACGTTCGGCAGGAAGAGGAAGTCGACGCCGGAGGCGAGCAGGGCCCCCACGTGCCCGTGGGCCACCTGGATCGGGTAGCACGGCTCGGCGACGGTGCGCTCGAACCCCTCGCGCGCGATCGCCTTGTCGGTGCGCGGGGACACCTTCACGCCGAACCCCATCCGCGTGAGAACCCCCTTCCAGAAGGGGAACCGCTCGTGGAAATACATCGCCCGGGGGAATCCGACGGTCCCCCGCGCCCCGCTCGCGGGCGTTTCCTCGATGAGCCGGTCCATCCACTCGATCCGGCGCGCCACCAGGTCGTCGATCACCGGCTTCGTGTCGGTGCGGGCGGCCTTGCGGTACTTCTCTGAGCACTTGTCGCCCCAGTAGGTCCGGCTGTCGCCGATCCGGATCTCCTGCATGTCGCAGTAGTTGCTGCACCCCTTGCAGACGAACTCCCGCCGCTTGTAGTCGACCTTCGACAGGTCGAAGCCGCGAAAGGTCGTGGCCTCCTTCGACGCCCGGACCTTGTCCCGGGCGAGCAGCGCCATGCCGATCGCGCCGATCACCCCGTTGTGGGGCGGGACGATGATCTTGCGGGCGAGCACCTGGGAGAAGGCGGCGGCCACCGCGTCGTTGTAGGCGGTTCCCCCCTGGAAGTAGATCGTCTCGCCGATCTTCCGGCCACGCACCACGCGATTCAGGTAGTTCATGACGACGGAGTACGCCAGCCCCGCCACGAGGTCGTGCTTCTGCGCCCCCCGGTAAAGGTAGTTGTTCAGGTCCTGCTCCATGAAGACCGTGCACCTCTCCCCCATGCGGACGGGGGCCTTCGAGGAGAGGGCCAACTCCGCGAATTCCCCCTTGATCCGGATGCCGAGCCGCTCCGCCTGCTCCTCGAGGAACGATCCGGTCCCCGCCGCGCACGCGTCGTTCATCGCGAAATCGGTGACCACGCCGTTTTCGAGACCGATGAACTTGGAGTCCTGCCCGCCGATCTCGAAGATCGTGTCCACCGAGGCGTCGAAGTAGCGCCGGCTGATGAAGGTGGAGCCGGTCTTGTGGGCCGTGATCTCGTCCTGGACCGTGTCGGCGCCGACCAGTTCGCCGATCAGCTCCCGGCCGGAACCGGTGGTCCCCACGCCGCGGATCGCGATCGTGTCGCCGTACTCGTCCCTCAGCTCCTTCAGTCCGTCGGTCACCACCTGAACGGGGCGCCCCTGCGTGCGGACGTAGATCTCCTTGATGAGGTTCCCGTCCCAATCCGTCAGCGCGAAGTTCGTCGAGACCGACCCGATGTCGATTCCGAGGAAGACCTCGGGCCGTCCCTCGTGCTTCGGGGGCGGCTGCACGCGGTCGCGGAGGAAGACGACGTTCTCCGTCGTGAGGGACGGCCACGAGGGGAATGCCCGGTCCTCCGTCTCCTCGCCCATCGGTCCCGCCGCGACGACCGGCGCCGCCCCGGCCGCCCGCTGCGAGGATGCCGCCGCCGCGCCGAGGGCGCCCATGTGGGCGAAGCCGCGCGGGAGGACGACATCGTCCACCGAAAAGCCGAAGGCGTCCCGGATGGCGCGGACCACCCCGGAGTTCTCGAACAGCCCGCCGACCAGGGCGACCTTCGGCACGGGATCCTTCCCCTTGTTGATGCTGCTCTTGAAGTTGCGCGCCACCGCGTCGCAAAGACCCTTGAGGATCTCCTCCGGGGAGTACCCCTTCTGCTGGGCGTGGATCATGTCGCTCTTGGCGAACACGGAGCAGCGGCCCGCGATCCTCGCCGCGCTCGCCGCATGGGCCACCATCTCCCCGACCTGCTCCACCTGGAGCTTCATCCGGTGGGCCTGCTGGTCGATGAACGACCCGGTCCCCGCCGCGCAGTCGCCGTTGGTGTCGTAATCCTTGACGGTGAGGTCCCCCCCGTCGCGGGACGGCTCGAGTCGGATGACCTTGGCGTTCTCCCCGCCCATCTCGAAGATCGTCCGTACCTCCGGATGCGTCGCCGTGACCGCCTTGACGAGGCAACGGAAGTCGTTCTCGTACGTCGCCCCGATCAACGGGGCGAGCTGGCGCCCGCTCCGGCCGGTGACCGCGATCGCCCGCACGTTCCCCTCTCCGAGGACCGCGAGCCATTCCCTGAGCCGCTCCGGGACCTTCCGCACCGGATCGCCGAGGAGCCGGTCGTACGACAGAAGGTACCCCTTCCCCGCGCCGGGGAGGTCCACGGCCTCCGGATCGAGGAAGGTACCGCACAGACCCGCGGGGAGTCCCCCGGAACGATCCGGAAGAAACAGGGAAAATTTCATGCTGATCGAACCGACGTCGATGCCGAGAAACAAGGCGTCTCTCCTCCCGCTGGGGAAAATTCGGACCAACGTGAACAGTGCATACAATCGCCGTGCCGGGGCGTTCGACCTCTGATAAATCGGAGAGTTACGAAATCGCCTCCACCGGACCGCCGCCTTCCTTCTGTCCGATCGGATAACCGCTTATCCGATCGGACCGCCCGCTGCCGTCCCTGGAATTCCGGGGTGCGCCCGGGTATAGTGGTAAAATATCCTTCGGATGCGACATGAGCGGCCCGCCCCGACAGGTCGTTGGCCCCGAGAGAGGTGCGCATGTTCGGTATCGGATTCCAGGAGATGCTCATCATCCTGGTCGTGGTCCTCATCTTCTTCGGCCCGAAAAGGCTCCCGGATCTCGCCAAGAGCCTGGGCAAGGGGATCGCGGAGTTCAAGAAGGCGTCCGAAGAGGTCCGCAAGGGGATCGAGGATGCGGTGAAGGAAGAGTCCGCGTCGGAGAGTCCGAAACCGCCGGAGGATCTTTCCGCGTACGGAAAAGCCCCGGGAAGCGATCCCGCGACGGAGGATCCCGCCAAGACCGAATCCGAACTCCCGCCGGAACCGGCCTCCACGGAGGCGGCCTCGACGGAACCTGCCCCTCCTGCGCCGGACATCGCCGCGGCGGAGACCCCGGCCCCGACGCCCCGGCAGGGGTGACGCCGGTTGCCGACGAACGCCGGGGAAATCCGCCAACCGCTCACCGAGCATCTCGACGAACTCCGCCGTCGCCTCATCCGCGCACTGATCGCCCTCGGGATCGGCACCGCCCTCTGCTACAACTTCGCGGAGCGGATCTACGCCGCGCTTCTTTCCCCCCTCACCGCCAGACTCCCGGCGGACTCGCACCTGATCTTCACCGAGCTGACCGAGGCGTTCCTCACATACTTCAAGATGGCCCTGTGGGGGGGGTTCGTGCTGGCGTCCCCCGTCATCTTCTACCAGGCGTGGCGGTTCATGAGTCCCGGGCTCTATCAGAAGGAGCGCAAGCTTTTCCTCGTCTTCGCGGCATGGTCCACCTTCGGCTTCCTCGCGGGGATGGCGTTCGCCTACTTCGTGGCGATCCCGGCGATCCTCTCCTTCTTTCTGTCGTTCGGCCGGTCGGTCGTGGTGCCGATGCCGTCGATGCGGGAGTCGCTCTCCCTCGTCCTGCGCCTCCTGCTGATCTTCGGCGTCATGTTCGAACTCCCGCTGGCGCTCTATCTGGCGGGGCGCGGCGGAATCTTGACGGCGGAGTTCCTGCGGAAATGGCGCAAGGGGGCGGTCCTCGGAGCGTTCCTTCTCGCCGCCGTGCTGACCCCGCCGGACGCCGTCTCCCAGATCCTGGTCGCCTTCCCGCTTTACGCGCTGTTCGAAATCGGGATCATGCTGTGCGCCCTCGGATCGCGCCGGCGTTCCGCCGCCTTACCGGGATCCCCTGCTTGAGTCCGCCGGGGAAATTGCCTATAGTTCGTTAAAAGGCGCGATGTCGCGCAACACCATCTTCCGGAGGATCGGGATGATCATCGAGTGCCAGACGTGCCACGCGCGGTTCCGCCTCGACGAGTCCAGGATCAGGGGAAGGGGGGCGCGCGTCAAGTGCCGCAAATGCGGCGACAGCATCGTCGTCATCAAGGATAGCGCTCCCGCATCCCCCCCTCCGTCCTCCGGCGACGACGGTTTCTTCGACCTGGGCTCCGCGGTGAGGGATTCCGCGGCGGACCGCCCGCCATCCCCGGCTCCGCCGACGGTGGGGAACCTGATCCCGTTCCCGGCTCCGGTCCGCCCGGCGGAAACCGACGCCCCGGAGGCGACGCCGCCGGACGAACCCGCGCCCACGCCGTTCGCCACCTCCCTGGACAAGGACGAAGTGGATCTCTCCTTCGACCGGTTCCTCTCCGTCGGTCCGGAGGGGGCCGAGACTCCCGCGCCGTCGCCCCCCGATTCGACCCAGGGGCCGGACCTCGGCTCTCTGACCCTCGACTTCGGGCCCGAGGAGAAGCTGGATCTTCCTCCGGCCGGGGAGTTCCAGGGGGAGGGAGGGTTCCTCATCAGCAATTCGCAAACACTCGATCTCCAGAAGGAGGAACGCCCCGTCGCCCCGTCCGAGGCTCCTCCCCGGTTCGACGACATCTCCCTCGCGATCGTCCCCATGCCTGCCGGCGAGGCGGGCGCCTTCCTCCGTGAACCCGACTCGCCCCCGAACGAGAACTCTCTCGAGGGGAACACCACCCCTCCCTCGACTCCCACGATGGATGTCCCCCCGGAGAGGGAGGAGGAGGCTCCGCCCGCGACCCAGGCAGAGGCACCGGCAAGACGGCGATCCCCGTTCCCGGAATCCCTTCGTGCGCGGTCATCCGCCGGCCCCGTGGCCGCGGCCGTCCTCACGATCCTCCTCGCGGCCGGCGGCTATTTCGGGCTCACCACCTCCGGGAGGAAGGCGCTCGAAGGTGCGGTCCCGGGCTTCGCCGCGCTATGGGGAGGGAGACCGGCGGCGCCGACGGGGTCGAAGTACGAACTTCGGAACGTGATCGGGTATTACGAGAGCGGCGCCGCCTCGTCGCGGATCCTGGTGATCAAGGGACAGGTGGCGAACCTCTCGGCAGCCGAGAAGAGCGGCATCCGCGTCCTTGCCGCGCTGCTGGACAACACCGACGCGATCCTGGCCCAGCAGGCGGTTTATGCGGGGAACGTGCTGTCCGGGGAAGTGATCCGGAAGGGGGACCGGAACACCGTGACGAAGACCCTGGGGAACCGGTTCGGCGAAGGGTTGGCGAACATGCACGTCGCCCCCGGCAAGTCGATCCCGTTCATGGTCGTGTTCTTCGACGCCCCGGCGAACTTCGACAGCTACAAACTGGAGGCGAAGGACGTCGAGTAGCGACGTACCGGACTACTTCTTTCCGCCGTCTCCCTTGGTCGGGGTGACGTCCACCTCGTCCTTCTCTTTCATCGACTTCTTGAAGTTCCGGATCCCTTCCCCGATCCCGGC
>Ga0031653_10000226_pt1 | contig 10885 bp, 10 predicted proteins | sample FrelakmetBRP12BR_FD_55210 | JGI IMG/M metagenome (GOLD analysis project Ga0031653, IMG submission 55210) | Freshwater lake sediment microbial communities from the University of Notre Dame, USA, for methane emissions studies - BRP12 BR | ecosystem: Environmental > Aquatic > Freshwater > Lake >... | reverse complement strand
GACATGCGGTCTTGCCCAGGCGTGGGGTGATTTGATGCAAGTTGGAACTGTCGTCGTGATGAGAAGCTAAAGAGAGCTCTGAGAAACTCCGATATGCTCTCTTGATTACACACCTGCCTGCCGCAGGCAGGGATTTCAAAAGATGATTAATCAGAGATTTCTGGCCCTTTTCAGAAATCTCTAAAAGGAGGTGAAGAGATGGAGATTACAAAAAAGATGGTGGAAAAAACGGCAACAAAACTGAGTGCCGAGGAGATTTTAGGAGGGAAGGTTCTCTCCGTGAAGTGGGAGCCCAAATTAAAATATGCCTGGGACAATGGCCCCGCCATTGGGCGGTATCTGGCGGAACTGAAAAATGGCAAAATCATCGCCAAGAAATGTGATAAATGCCATCGTATCATGATTCCGCCCAGAATGTTCTGCGAGCTCTGCTGGGTCCCAACGGGAGAATGGGTTTATGTCAAGGATACGGGAATTGTCAACACCTGGATCGTGGGTCATGTGGACTGGAAGGCAAAGCGCCTCGATATTAAGGGAGGCGTCCGCCCAATTACCCCGGGTATCATCGAAATTGATGGGGCCTCAAAAGGAATGGGCCTTCTCCATCATCTTGGCGAGGTGGACCCCTGGAAGATTCATCGTGGAATGAAGGTAAAGGCGGTATGGAAACCACCCGAAGAAAGAACTGGATCGATTACCGATATTAAATATTTCAAACCCGTAAAATAAGTTTGAGGATCGAGGTTTAAGGCTTGAGGCAAAAGAATTAGCCTCTTCCCTCTAACCTCAAACCTCTAACAATCTGAGGAGGTGAAAATATGGCATTGATCGAGCGATTTCAGAAGACGACGGACATCGGTTTCTGGGAAGGCCAGATCCCGATGAGTTATATCTATACCGTTGGAAGGGCCGGCGAGAAATTCTTCCGGGAGCTCATAAACGGAAAGATCTTCGGCGCAAAATGTGAGGCCTGCAATACCACCTATGTCCCTGCAAAAATATTTTGTGAAAAATGTTTTGCCAGGCTGGAGGATAAATATCTTGATGTAGGAACAAAAGGAACAGTTTATACCTTCACGGAATGCCATGAGACCTATGAAGGAATCAAAAAAGAAAAACCATCCATCGTCGCCGTGATCCAAATCGATGGAACTCAGGGCTTCCTTGTTCACTGGCTCGGAGAGGTAGATTTCGAAAAGGTTTCTATCGGGATGCCTGTGGAGGCGGTCTTTAAAGCNAAAAAAGATAGGGAAGGAAGCATTCTGGATATCAAGTATTTTAAACCAATAAAATAGGATTCCAGGGTCCGAGGGTTCTGGGGTTCAAGGAGATTTAACTTCCTTGACCCCTGGAACCCTTGACACCTNGAACCCTTCTTGGGGGGTGAAAAATGNCACTCGATTTTGATTTGAACGAAGAACAACAGATGCTACGAAAGATGGTCCGTAGCTTTGCTGAGAAGGAGATCGCTCCTGTTGCTCAGGAACTCGATGACAAAGAAGAATTCTCCTACCATTTGACAAAGCGAATGGGTGAACTCGGACTGTTCGGCCCCTTTGTCCCGGAAGAATATGGTGGGAGCAATGTGGGTTATGTCGGTTATATTATTTCTGTGGAAGAGATTGCACGTATCGATGGATCTCAGGCGGCTACATTGGCCGCCGGAAACTCCCTGGGAATCTCGCCTATTTACTATTACGGAAACGAGGAACAAAAACAGAAATGGCTCCCGGACCTCTGCTCAGGAAAAGCTCTCTCCTCCTTTGGCCTGACCGAACCGAATGCGGGCTCGGATGCGGGAGCCTCCAAAACAAACGCAGTTTTGGAAGGAGACCACTGGGTGATCAACGGGTCCAAAATCTTCATCACCAATTCCACCACCGATATGAGCAGGGTCTGTGTGGTTCAGGCGGTCACGGGAAAAAGAGCAGACGGCCGGACTGAAATCTCTTGCATCCTCGTCCCCAACGGCACGCCCGGTTTCACAACCAAGGCCATGCATGGGAAGATGGTCTGGAGGGCATCCAATACCGGCGAACTCTACTTTACGGACTGTAAAGTCCCCAAGGAGAATCTTCTTGGACGGCAGGGAGATGGGTTTCATCAAATGCTTGCTACCCTCGATGGAGGAAGGCTCAGCATCGCCGCCATGGGCCTGGGAGGCGCCCAGGGGGCTTTTGAATTGGCGCTCAAATATGCAAGCGAACGGGAGCAATTTGGAAGACCGATCGCCACGTTCCAGGTGAATGCCTTCAAACTGGCGGACATGGCCACCGAGATTGAACTGGCAAGGCTATTGCTTTATAAAGCTTGCTGGTTGTGTGAGCAGCACCGTCCCTTCGGTAAAGAATCAGCGATGGCAAAAATGTTCTGTTCCGAGATGTATCACCGGGTGGCCAACCAGGCCGTCCAACTCCATGGGGGGTATGGTTTGATGAAGGAATATGCCGTCGAGCGCCATTACCGAAACCAGAAGCTCCTCGACATCGGCGAGGGAACCTCTGAGGTTCAGCGAATCGTTATTGCGAGGCACATCGGCGTCCCAGGAAGAGCCCTGTAGAATAATGAATGATGAGTTGGGAGTTATGAGTTATGAATTATAATGAGTTATGAATTATAATGAGTTATCGGTTATGAATTTCAATTCTAAACTCTTAACTCTCATTTTATCGGTTGCTTCTTCTATCCAATTCTGATAATTTATTGAAACGATGAATCTGGCCAAGCGTATACTTGATGGAGACATCCGGGCGGCTTCCAGGTTGATGAGGGATATCGATGATCGAATCCCCTCCGCCATGGATGCCTTAAAGGAACTTTATCCCAATACAGGAAAAGCCTATATTGTCGGGATAACTGGACCTCCTGGTTCGGGCAAATCCACCATCGTCGATAAGATGGTGGACATCTTTCGTAAGGAAGAAAAGACCGTAGGAATTGTTGCTGTTGATCCCACCAGCCCTTTTACCGGAGGAGCGATCCTGGGCGACCGAATACGGATGCAGCGCCATGCTACAGACGAAGGCGTCTTTATCCGTTCTCTCGCAACGCGCGGCAACCTCGGAGGACTTTCTCGCTCCACCCAAGATATCGTCAATGTGATGGACGCAATGGGCAAGAACATTATTATCGTCGAAACCGTGGGCGTGGGTCAGGATGAGGTGGAGATTGTCAATACTGCCCATACCTCCATCGTCGTTCTCGTCCCCGGTATGGGAGATGACATCCAGGCCATCAAGGCGGGGATTATCGAGATCGGAGATCTGTTTGTCGTCAATAAATGTGAGCGGGATGGGGCGGAGAAGGTGGAACGGGATCTCCGGATGGTTCTCGAAATGGGTCGAAAGAGAGAAGACGGCTGGGAACCTCCCATCTTTAAAACCGAAGCCATCCTAGGAAAAGGAATCTTTGAATTGGTCTATGGCATCTACCGTCACAAGCAGATCCTGGAGCAAGGTCAGGCCCTGGAAAAGAAGCTGAAGGAAAGGGCAAAGGCCACTTTTCTCGAAGTGCTTAAAACAGAGGTCATGTCCCGTTTTATCCAAAAGATTGAGAAAGACGGAGAATGGGAAAGCATCCTCGATGATTTGACGAAACGCCGGATCGATCCTTATACCCTGGCTGAAAAGATAATGGCGGAAGAGCTAAAAGATCAATGAAAATTGCAAATTAGAAATTGCAAAGTTAGCAATTTAAATAATTAGTAACATTGATAATTTTTAAATGCTAATTTTACAATTTGCACTAAGTTTTTTTTTAGGGGGGGGAACCCATCCATGAGATCGATCGAAGCCATACGGAAAGAACTGGAGAAGAGGAGAGCGGAGGCCTCACTCGGAGGTGGTCAGGAAAGGATCGACAAACAGCATAAAGACGGAAAACTGACCGCCCGAGAACGAATCGATCTTCTTCTCGATCCAGGAACGTTTGTGGAGCTGGACAGGTTTGTCACCCATCGCTGCCATGATTTCGGGATGGAAAACAAGAAGTTCTGGGGCGATGGGGTCGTGACCGGTTACGGGAAAGTGAATGGACATCTCGTCTACGTCTTTTCTCAGGATTTTACGGTTTTTGGTGGAGCCCTGGGAATGGCCTTTGCGGAGAAAATTTGCAAGGTGATGGATCACGCCATGAAGACCGGAGCGCCTGTCATTGGTCTTAATGACTCCGGAGGGGCAAGAATTCAAGAGGGGGTGGAAAGCCTTGCGGGGTATGCCTACATCTTTTTAAGAAATACCCTCGCCTCCGGTGTCATCCCTCAGATCTCAGCGATCATGGGACCCTGCGCCGGAGGTGCGGTATACTCTCCCGCCATTACCGACTTTACCCTCATGACCAAAGGCACAAGCTACCTGCATATCACCGGCCCTGATGTGATCAAGGCGGCCATAGGCAAAACAGAGACCCAGGACGGAAGGCCCATCACTTCCGATCTCTTGGGCGGATCCAAGGTCCATATGGAAAAAAGTGGAGTAGCCCATTTCGCAGGAGAGAATGATGAGGAAACCATTCGCCTCATCAAAGAACTCCTCGCCTTCTTTCCTCAAAATAACAGGGAGAAACCACCTGTGATCCCTTGTTCGGACGACCCCAACCGGATGGACGAATCTTTAAAAACCGTCATCCCGGAGGATTCCAAAAAAGCCTACGACATGAAGAAGATCATCCTTGGGGTGGTCGATCATGGATATTTCCTTGAAGTCCAGAAGGATTGGGCAAAGAATATCGTCGTCGGCTTCGCCCGCTTCAATGGNATGCCNGCGGGCATTATTGCCAACCAACCCAACTGGCTGGCGGGATCGCTTGACCCTGATTCTTCCGTGAAAGCCGGCCGGTTCGTCCGTTTCTGTGATTGTTTCAACATCCCTCTGATCACCTTTGTCGATGTCCCCGGGTTTCTTCCAGGGATTGATATGGAGGCAAGGGGTATCATCCGGCATGGAGCAAAACTTCTTTATGCCTTCTGCGAAGCCACTGTTCCAAAAATTACGATCATCACCCGCAAGGGCTATGGTGGCGCCTACGATGTGATGTCATCCAAACACATCAGGGGAGACATCAATTACTGCTATCCCACAGCCGAAATTGCCGTCATGGGCGCAGATGGTGCGGTCAACATCATCTTCCGAAACGAAATCAAAGAGGCGAAAGACCTTAAGGAGACCCGCCAACAACTGGTCGCTGAATACCAGGAGAAATTTGCAAGTCCTTATAAGGCCGCGGAACTGGGATATGTTGATGAAATCATCGAGCCTGAGGAGACCCGTCCAAAAATCATCCAGGCAATGGACATTTTGAAGACGAAAGTCGATACCAACCCCTGGCGAAAACACGGAAATATTCCACTGTAAATAATAGTTCGGAGTTCGGAGGTATGAGTTCGGAGTTAACCTAAATTGAGCCTTTACTTTTGATCCTTTGTACCCTCGAACCCTGGAATCCCCGGCAGGAGTGAAACGATGGCAAAAAACATTCAAGAAGAATTGGAGCGCTGGGAGAAGACGATACTTCAGAAGACTCTTTCAAAATCCTCTGAACGGGAACCTTCTTTTAAAACCACCTCCCATATTGAACTGAAACGTCTCTATACTCCCCTGGATCTCGCTGAATCGGATTATTGTGGCGAGTTGGGATTTCCCGGAGAATTCCCATTTGCCCGGGGGGTTCAACCCACCATGTATCGAGGCCGATTTTGGACCATGCGGCAGTACGCCGGATTCGCTACAGCCGAAGAGACAAATAAGCGCTATAAATTTCTCCTTGAGCAGGGGCAGACCGGATTAAGTGTCGCCTTCGATCTTCCCACCCAGATCGGCTATGACTCCGATCATGCATTGGCAGATGGTGAGGTGGGAAAAGTCGGCGTGGCCATTGACACCTTAAGGGACATGGAGATTCTCTTCGACGGGATTCCACTGGATAAGGTTTCCACTTCGATGACGATCAATTCCACGGCCGCCACCCTTCTGGCGATGTATATTGCTGTGGCGGAAAAACAGGGTGTAAAATCCGATCTCCTTCAGGGAACGATCCAGAATGATATTCTGAAGGAGTACGCCGCAAGGGGAACTTACATCTTTCCTCCTCTCGAATCGATGCGAATCGTGACCGACATCTTCGCCTTCTGCAAGAATCATGTTCAGCGATGGAATACGATCAGCATCAGCGGCTACCATATGCGCGAGGCAGGTTGCACGGCTGTCCAGGAAGTGGCCTTCACCCTTGCAGACGGTATTGCCTATGTGGAGGCGGCCATTCGGGCAGGTCTGGACGTGGATTCCTTTGCCTCCAGACTCGCTTTCTTTTTTTGCTGCCATAACACCTTCATCGAAGAGGTTGCCAAATTCAGGGCCGCCCGGAGGCTGTGGGCAAAAATTATGAGGGAGCGATTTAAAGCGAAAAAGGATGATTCGTGCATGTTGCGGTTTCACACCCAGACAGCCGGATGTTCTCTCACAGCCCAGCAGCCCGACAACAATGTGGTAAGGGTTGCCTTCCAGGCCCTGGCAGCCGTGTTAGGAGGAACACAGTCGCTTCATACCAATTCCAGAGATGAAGCCTATGCCCTGCCGACAGAGGATTCCGTAAGGATTGCCTTAAGAACTCAGCAGATCATCGCCTACGAAACCGGAGTGGCGGATATGATCGATCCTCTATGTGGGTCATATGCTGTGGAGACCCTCACCAATGAGATAGAGAAGAAGGCCGTCGACTATATCGAAAAGATTGAGGCCATGGGAGGAGCCATCAAAGCCATTGAATCGGGCTATATCCAGGGAGATTGGCGAAAGTGCCTACCAATATCAGAAAGAGATTGAGAGGAAAAAAAGGATTGTTGTGGGACTGAACCAATTTCAGATCGAGGAGGGCCCTCTGAAAGAAATCCTTCGGATCCGGCCTGAGGTGGAGCAGTATCAAAAAGAGAAACTCGCAAAGGTCAAAAGAGAGAGACAACAAAATAGTCAAGGAAACTCTGGCCGCCTTGAAGAAGGCAGCTCAGGGCAGTGACAACATCGTTCCGCACACCTTGGGAGCGGTCAAGGCTTATGCCACCCTCGGAGAAATCTCAGACACGCTAAGAGAGGTGTTTGGAGAGTATAGGGAACGATAAAGCAGTTCGGAGTTCGGAGTTGGGAGTTCGGAGAATAGAAACCAAAAACTCCGAACTACGAACTCGTTACTCCGAANTCTCGACGGAGGAGAGTATGTCTCGTAAGATCAGAGTGCTTATNGCAAAGCCAGGATTAGATGGTCATGACAGGGGAGCGAAGGTTATTGCCCGTGCCTTGAGGGATGCCGGAATGGAAGTCATCTATACGGGTATCCGCCAGACCCCTGATCAGATCGCCAATGCCGCGATTCAGGAGAGTGTCGATATCGTCGGCCTCTCAAGTCTGTCCGGCGCCCATAATGGCCTCTTTCCAAAAGTGGTCCATATCCTTAAAGAGAAGAAAGCGGATGATATTCTTGTTTTCGGAGGTGGCATCATCCCTGTCGATGATATTCCAGCGCTTAAAAAGGNGGGAATCAGGGAGATCTTNCTTCCAGGGGCCTCTACCGAAGACATCATTAAGTACATCCAGGAGAACGNCCGATTGGAATAATGGAATANTGGAATATTGGAATACTGGGTTTTTTCATAACAGATTGTCCTTTTATCATTCCAACATTCCATCATTCCATCGCCATTAACTCTATGCTCCATGCGCATTGTCTAATTAGGAGGATGATAGAATGCTCAANAANATNAATCACATTGCNATTGCGGTCAATAACATTGAGGAGGCAACAAAATTTTATCAGGAGGTGATGGGCCTCACCCTTTCAGGGGTCGAAGTGGTGACAGCCCAGAAGACGAAAGTGGGCTTCTTTAAAATCGGGGAGTCGAACATCGAACTGGTCCAGCCTGCTGAGCCGGATTCCCCGCTGGTNAAATTCCTGGAAACGAAAGGACAGGGAATCCATCACATCTGTTTTGAGGTGGAGGATGTAGAGGCAGAGGTCAAAGCTTACCTTGATAAGGGAGCAACCCTGATCGATCAAAAACCCAGGCCAGGCGCCCATAAAACAAAGGTCGCCTTCATCCACCCCAAATCCTCAAGCGGTGTTCTGATTGAACTCTGTGAACTTCCGAAAAACCATTAAATATTTTTTAAGTCTTTTTATCTTTGAATCAAATCATTATAATTATTAAGTACATACAGAGCAATAAATTGTTTAATACAAAATATTATAATATTTATAATATTTTGCTTGACAAAACAATGTTTTTTATGTAAATAATCCGCATTTATTCTATCTATGACAAAAATTCTTGATGTTCAATTCGATTAAGTAGAACAAGGTTTCTGAACATATCAATGAACAGATTCGAAGCACCATCTTCGAAGAGAGATTGATACCGGGAGATAAACTTCCCTGCGAAAAAGAAGCTGTTGAAAAATTTAAAGCCTGCAAAACCATCCCGCGGTATGGATTATGTGATGATTCAAGTTCATTCGAGAAAAATTGAAAAGAAAATTTAAAATGCAAGAAAGGAGGGTTTATTAAGATGGCTGTTTTAGAGGAACCGATTAAAGGCATTAAAGAGGTAAAGAATTACATCAATGGCGAGTGGGTTGACTCGAAGGGGAAGATTGTGGATGTCGTCAATCCTGCAACAGGAAAGGTGATGGGGAAATGCCCCATCTCGACCAAAGAGGAGATCAATGCTGCCGTGGAGGCAGCGAAAGAGGCTTTCCCGGACTGGAGAAGGACCACTCCTCTTGCCAGGTCAAGATGCCTCTTCAGATTGAAAGAATTGCTCGAAGAAAATTTTGAAGAGGTAAGCAGAATTCAGACCATGGAGCATGGGAAGTGTATTGATGAATCGAGGGGGGAAACGAGACGGGGAATTGAAAATGTGGAAGTGGCGTGCGGTATTCCCACATTGATGCAAGGTTATTATTCAGAGGATATTGCAAGCGGCATTGATGAGTGGGTGATTCCAACGCCTTTAGGAGTTTTTGGGATCATCGGCCCTTATAATTTCCCGTTTATGATTCCTCTCTGGTCAGCCCCTTACGCGGTAGCGACTGGAAACTGCATCGTCATCAAACCCTCAAGTGAGGTCCCCTTTAGTCAAATGAGGCTTACTGAATTGGCAGAGGAAGCGGGTTTCCCGCCTGGCGTTTGGAATGTCGTCAACGGCGGAAGAACCGTAGTGGACGGGATGTTGGAACACAAGGATATTGTAGGGATTACCTTTGTCGGATCAACCCCGACAGGAAAAGATGTCATTTATAAAAAATGTGGCGAGACGGGCAAGAGAGTCATTGCCCAGTGCGGTGCCAAAAACTTCATGGTCATCATGCCGGACTGCAATGTCAAGGCAACTGTGCCTGCTTTGATGACCTCCTTCTTCGGCAACACAGGCCAAAGGTGTCTGGCAGGAGCCAATCTTCTCATTGTTGGTGAAGACGACAAATTCTACAACAGTTTTATGGAAGAGGTCACAAACATGTCCTCCAAAATTAAGATTGGCTATGGATTGGATGAATCCATCCAGATGGGTCCTGTCCGGGACAAAGAGAAAAGGGATAACATCATGGGCTATATCGAAATTGGTATCAAAGAAGGGGCCAAGCTGAGACTCGATGGAAGAAAGCCGAAGGTTGAAGGTGGCTTACCGGATACCTGTTTTGTTGGTCCGACGATTTTTGAAAATGTTACAGCGAACATGAAAATAGGGAGCGAAGAGATCTTTGGTCCTGTAATGAGTGTTTTTCGAACCAAAACCCTGAATGAAGCGGTCCAGATATGCAATGCAAGTCCCTTTGGGAACGGTCATGCGATCTTTACCCAGAATGGAAGGAGCGCCAGGGATTTTCAATATAACGTGGTGAGCGGTAATGTTGGTATCAATATTGGGATCGTGGCGCCCGTTGCTTTCTTCCCATTTAGCGGGATGAAAGACTCCTTCTTCGGAGTCCTGCACACCCAGGGTCAGGAGGCAGTTCGCTTCTTCACGGAAAGCAAGGTCATCATCCAGAGATGGTTCTGAAAAAGGCGTGATAGCAGATAGCAGATTGAAAAATCTTAAATCTTAAATCTAAAATCTCAAATTTGAAATCAGGGCTAGATGGGGAGGTAAATTCTGATGGGAATCAGTACATGTTCGGAGGCGATCAGCCTTTCAAGAGAACTGGAAAATAATTCTGCCAAGGTCTATCAGGAATTGTCAAACAGATATGAACAGGAAAAAGAGCTTTTTCTTGCTTTTGCCAAAGAAAATGAAAAATATGTTAAACAGATTGAGCGAACTTACTACGGCGTGATTACCGATGCCATTGAAGGGTGTTTTGCTTTTAATCTCAATCCAGAGGATTTTCAGATTAAAGGAACACTGCCGAAGGACGATAGTTATTCCAATGCCGTGAAAGAGGCATTGGCGATGGAGGAAAAGATCATTGATTTTTATCATGTTGCAGCGGAACAGTCCAGGCACTTGATGGCAGATGTTCCGAGATCTTTTATGCTGGTAGCCAAAAAGAGAAGCGAACGCTTAACCAAGCTAAAGTCTCTCCTTGAAAAATAAAATTAAATAGAACTAAATGGATAGGAGCCCTTTGGTTTCTAAATCGAAATCAAGAAAAGGGAAGTTTCCGAGAGGAGATTGGACATGGGAATTAAGATTGACCCGTTAAAATGCACTGCCTGTATGGCTTGTGAAATGGCCTGCGGTTATCACAGGGATGATGGATTTGCCCTTCTTTCGGCCTGTATCATGGTCACTCGGGGAAGGGAGAAGAAAGACTATTCTGCCGTAGTTTTGAAGGAAGAAGAAAACATTGTGATCGCCAGGCCAGAAGGATTGGAAATTCGGAGAATCGGTGCCGTGGGGGAG
>Ga0031653_10000223_pt1 | contig 10959 bp, 8 predicted proteins | sample FrelakmetBRP12BR_FD_55210 | JGI IMG/M metagenome (GOLD analysis project Ga0031653, IMG submission 55210) | Freshwater lake sediment microbial communities from the University of Notre Dame, USA, for methane emissions studies - BRP12 BR | ecosystem: Environmental > Aquatic > Freshwater > Lake >... | reverse complement strand
AATCTGACAGGCTGGTTACTTGGTTGGGGAAAGGTCGTAGCCTCCGATATGAATGAAGACTACCTTCAGCTCATTGAAGAGAAGTATCCAGATCATTCCAACCTGAATGGGGTTTCGATCTGGGATGTCCAGCAGGAGCCCGGGAGGGAACTCCTTGCCTCCTTTGATACCATTGTCTGTTCCAATGTCCTGGAACATATTGGGGATGACATTTCTGTCTTAAGACATTTTCATCACTTGCTCTGTGGACAGGGGAGGCTTATCCTATTAGTTCCGGCATTGAAATGCCTCTACAATCAGCTCGATAAAGATCTTGGCCATTTCCGGCGTTACAGCAAGAAAGAGTTGGCCTCGAAGGTCGAACAGGGTGGTTTCCGGATTTTACACTTAACCTATTTCAATCCCTTTGGTATATTAGGATGGTTTTTCAATGGGTCGATTTTGAGAAGGCGAATTTTACCGCAGAATCAGGTGAAGGTATTTAATAGGATGGTTCCCCTTTTCTTATCTCTTGAGAAAATCACTCCAAACTGGGTGGGTCAATCCTTGATCGTTATAGGAGAGAAGTCATGAAACTATCTGTCATCATTCCTGTCTATAATGAGGCAGGGACCATTCTCGAAATCATCCAAAGGGTAAAGGAGGCTCCTTTTGAGAAGGAGATTATTGTGGTGGACGACAGCTCCACCGATGGGACCGCCAGCCTTCTTAAGGGGAATAACGAAGGAATTAAACCACTCTTTCATGACAGGAATAAGGGTAAAGGCGCCGCCATCAGGACAGCTCTTCCTCACATTACCGGAGAGATAGCTATCATTCAGGATGCCGATCTGGAATATCATCCCTCTGAGTATCCCCGCCTGATCAGCCCGATTCTGAATGGAGTGGCAGATGTGGTCTATGGCTCCCGATTCCAGGGAGGGACTCACCGGGTGCTCTATTTCTGGCATTCCATTGGGAATAATGTCGTTACCACTCTATCCAATATGTTCACCAATCTCAACCTGTCGGATATGGAAACAGGCTACAAGGTCTTTCGTTCCGAGGTCCTGAAGAAGATCAAGATTGAGAGCAACCGGTTTGGTTTTGAACCGGAGATTACGGCCAAGATTGCTAAAATGGGTTGCCGGATTTATGAGGTTCCTATTTCCTACTGGGGAAGGGACTATTCGGAAGGAAAGAAAATCAACTGGAAGGATGGATTAGCCGCCCTTTACTGGATTATCAAATTTAACATTTTCCGCAAGTGAAAAGGTTCTTACGGTGGCACGGGCGTCTTGCCCGTATCAACAGGATGAAAGCCTATTGCCACCAAAGGGGGAGGAGATTAAATGGGAAAATTTCAAATTAGGAGTCAGGCCTGAAAAGTCATTTCATAGGCGACCCGGTCCACCTCGTCTCGTGTGGTGACTCCTTTCAACACCTTTAACAATCCATCCTCTCTGAGAGATTTCAATCCTGTGGTCTCATGCGCGACTTGTCGTATCTCCTGAGCGGAAGCCTTTTCTGAAATCAGCCGTTTGATTTTCTCATTCACAGTGAGGAGTTCATAAATACCTGCCCTGCCCAGATAGCCTGACTGCCTGCATTGTTTGCATCCTTTTCCACGATAGAAAGTTGGGGGTTTATTTGATTTCGGTATATTTCCTCCCAACTCCTTCAGTGTATCCTGATCTACAGGAGAAGGTGTTTTGCAATGTGGACAGATGGTCCGGACCAGCCGTTGGGCAAGAACCCCAACAACCGATGAGGAGATAAGGTAAGGCTCAACGCCGATATCGAGGAGCCGCGTAATGGCTTCTGGTGCGTCATTCGTATGGAGGGTGCTGAGTACCAGGTGGCCTGTGAGGGCTGCCTGGATGGCTACTTGAGAGGTATCCAGATCCCTGATTTCACCCACCATAATGACATCCGGGTCCTGCCTCAGAATAGACCTCAGCCCTGTGCCAAAGGTGATCCCTGCCTTGGGATTGACCTGGGTCTGCCTGATTAAGGACAAGCGGTACTCCACCGGATCTTCGATGGTGATAATATTTTTATCCGCAGAATTAATCATATTGAGGGAGGCATAAAGCGTGGTTGTTTTTCCACTTCCCGTGGGACCGGTGACAAGGATGATTCCGTTTGTCTTCCGGACGAGCTGCCTGTACTGGCTGAGCATCTCCTCTGAAAACCCGAGGTCTTCGAGGGTGAGAAGGGGGCTTGTCTGATCGAGAATTCGGAGAACCACATTCTCTCCGTAAATCGTGGGAAAGGTGGAGACCCTAATCTCAAAGCCACGATTCTCCATCCTGATGTTGAAGTTTCCATCCTGAGGAAGCCTGGTTTCTGTGATGTCCATTTCTGCCAGTATTTTGATACGCGCGGTAATAGCAGGATGTGCGGCTTTGGGCAGGGTCAGGGTTTCAAAGAGAAAGCCATCAATCCGAAATCGAACACGCAAGGCCTTCTCATCGGGTTCGAAGTGAATGTCGCTGGCACGGTCCCGAATGGCCTGCATTACTACCAGATCAAACATCCGTGCGGCCGGCGCTCCTTCAATAGGGCCTGAGATCGGTTCTTTAACCTGGAGGTCATAGGTCTTTCTGTAGTCCGCAGTCTCCCGGGAGGATTCGGTCGTATTTTGACCGGTGATTTGGCGGAGGGTACTCTCAAGCATCGTTGCTCCTAACCCGTAAGACTGGTCGATCGCTTTTTTGATCTTTTTCTCCGTGCTGATGGCTATCTCAACATCTGTCTTTACTCTGTTTCGAACCTCATCGAGGGCAAGGATATTAAGGGGGTTGTCCATCGCAATGGTCAATGTGTTCCCTATCTTGAAGATGGGGATCAGTGTATGACGCCGAGCCAGTTCTTCCGGAATCATCTTTACGATCTGGTCATCGATCAGATAAGTATCAAGATCCACATAGGGAAGATTGGAATAATCAGCCAGGCATTGAAAGATCACTTCTTCTTTAGCATACCCTTTCCGTATGAGGGTCTGCTCCAGCCTTTGTCCTCCCTGCCTTTGCTCCTGAGCGACCTTTTTCATCTGTTCGGGCGTAAGCACCCCGAGTTGGACAAGGAATTCCCCGAAACTTTTCTTCTCTGTTGCCATATTTCCTCCAGATATCAATGGCTAAACACCAATTACCAATAACCAAACATCAAATAATCATCAATCACCAATTACCAAACACCAAATAATACCCAATAATCAATAACCAATTTCAAGATCAAAGCAATGTTTGGTTATTGATGATTCGGTCATTTGTTATTATCTGGTTATTGGGTATTCACTCCTTTTTTCCACCTTTTACTTTCATCAATTGAACAATATGCCTCCTGACCCTCGAGGCTAATTCCGGATAGGAACCTGAGGACAAGAGGACGAATTGCTGATAGTGATGGATGGCCAGGTCAGTCTTCCCCATCTGTTCATAAAGGAGCCCCAGGTTGTAATGTGTCTCCCCATGATGGGGGTTGATAACAAGGGCTTTCTGGTAAGATTCGACCCCCTTCTCCAATTGCCCCTTCTTCTTATAGAGCGTCCCGAGATTGATGTGGCTTTCAATATGATTTGGGTTGATGGCAAGAACTTTGTTGAACACCTCCAGTGCTTTTTCATCCTCTCCCTTGAGATGGAGAAGTATCCCGATGTTATTGAGCCCCTTTTCATATTTTGGATTGATTTCAATGGCTCTCCGGTAGGTTTTCAGGGCGCTTTCAAGATCGCCCATCTCCTGATAGATAATTCCGAGATTATTATAAGCCTCAATATAATTGGGATCGATCTCAATCACCTTCTGATAGGCCTGGATCGCTTTAGCCATCTCCTTCTGATGATAGAACGTAACTCCTAAATTGAAATGCTGGATCACCTCGAAGGTTAGGGGACGCTCCTTTCCCAATTCTTGCACCAACGCGACAGGTTTTGGAGTCATTTCTTCCTTTGGGGAAGAAGGGAGTTGGGGAGGAGGTGACTTTTCTTCAACTGCCGCCTTTTTTTCCTGTTTAGCAGCTTTGGTTATCCTCTTTTCAGGGGTCGGTTTGATCGATATTTTTTCTTCCTTTCTCTTTTCTACGGCGGGCTCATTTTCTTTGAAGATTTTCGGCGGAGATGGTTGGACTTCCGGAAGAGATGGTTTTGGTTCTTCCATTGGCGCTGGCTTCTCCGCTTCTTTTGTGACTTCCGGAGAAATTTTTTCGGTTTCCGGGAGTGTGGGCTTTATCTCCACGAGTCTGACGGTTTGCTGCGATGGGGGTGTCGAAGGGATTAGAAAAAACCGCAAGAAGACCAACAGGAGAACGAGAATGCCTGCGACTGAACCACCAATGATGATCCAGCGCCTTTTGTTAGGCCCCCTATTGCCCCGGCCTTGCTTAAAGAATGGTCCCCCTTTAGATTCTTTCGATCGGAGCTGCTGGGCCTTCTTAAGGGCATCCATGATCAGACTCATTTCGTTTCCTCCAGGGAGGTCCTCACCGTTTCCTTTGAAGGTTCTATCCTGTGGCCCGATGGATTCGTGGTGGGAGAAGGCGGGGTTTCACCTGCCATTTTGAGATAGATCTTTTCAAATTGATCATGAATCAGATTTCGGGTCCCCTGAAGTGAAGGGGGGGGATCATAATTCAGCAGTATCATTCCCGTCAATAGAAGACACAGGATGATTAGAAGAAAGATGCGAAGGGGAGGGAAATATCTTGACCAGACTAATGATGGATAGGTCGGAGTCATCACTTCCTTCCCTCCAAGATCCTTTATCGCCTTCCTAACCACCCCCTTGTCGATATGGTAGGTTTCATCAACGAAGCCCCCGATGAGGGTGCGATCACAGAGAAGATTGATCAGTCTGGGAATCCCCTGCGAAAAACGGTAGATTTCATTCAGGGCAGATTTTGAGAAGGTGACGCTCCCGTGCGACCCCGCCACGGTGAGGCGCTGGTAAATGTATGATTCGGTCTCCTCCCGGTTGAGGGGAAGGATATGGTGACGGATGGCAATCCGCTGGTTCAATTGTTTTAATTTGGCGGACCGAAGTTTCTGGTTCAATTCCAATTGACCGAGCAGGATGATCTGAAGCATTTTCTCTTTGGCCGTCTCCAGATTGGAGAGCATCCGGATCTGTTCCAGGACCGGGATGGAAAGGTTTTGCGCTTCGTCAATGATGAGNAGCACATGTTCCCCCTGGGACAGTTGTTCAACGAGAAATCGATTCAGGGCATCAATCCGTTCTGTTTTTGATCTTCCAATGGAAGCAAATCCAAGATCCCGTAGGATCGCCCTCAGCAGTTCTCCTTCTGTGAGGAAGGAGTTGAAGATGACCGCTGTTTTCACATTTCTGTCCAAGTTTTCGAGAAGGGTCCGGCAAATGGTCGTTTTTCCGGTTCCAATATCACCGGTGACGACCATGAATCCCTCCCTTTGCCGAATTCCGTAGAGGAGGGAATCGATCGCTGTCCGGTGGCTCTCGCTCATATAGAGAAACTGAGGATCCGGTGTCAGCGAAAAAGGTTTTTCTTTTAGTCCGTAAAATTCGAGATACATCTTCTCCTCTGATAGGGTTCTAGGGTTCAAGCCTGCCTGCCGGCAGGCAGGAGTTCATGGGTTCAAGTGAGATTTTTTAAAATATTTTACTGGAACCCTTGACCGCTTGACCCCTTGAAACCTATCTATTTTTAGTAAAATCCTCGACCTTCTTTCCCACTTGAAGGGTGGGGGTGATCATGATCACCAGCTCTGCGATCCTTTTCTTTTCGGTCCTGTAGCGGAATAACCCTCCTAGCAACGGGAGGGAATGAAGAACAGGAACGCCGATATAGGACTCCTCGTTCTTCTCCTGCATCAGTCCGGCGATAATAATCGTCTGTCCATCCTTCACCCTCACCGTCGTATCGGTCTCTCTCACGCTCAGCAACGGAAAAGTGGTCTTTCCATCCGGAGTAATCTTCTCCCCTGTTTTCTCCGTAATACTGGGATGGATGTTCATGATGATGGTGCCATCCTCGGAAATCTGCGGGGTTACATCGAGGATGATCCCCACATCGATCGTCACGGGCTGGAAAGTTTGGACCACAGTGTCCCCTCCGGCAACCACTACTCCAGAAGTGAAGAAGACGTCCTGGTTTCCCACCCGTATGATCGCCTTCTGGTTGTTGAGTGTCGAAATGGTCGGGCTGGAGAGAACCTTTATATCTCCCTGCTCGGCAATGGCCGCCATGATATCCGAGAGGGCGACTTCCGTCCCGATGGCAAGTGTTCCTCCAAAAGGTCTTATTTTAAACGTCCCCGGGGTCGTGATGGTGGTTCCGGTGGTGGTATCTGTAAGAGAAAAACCTCCTGATACTCCTGGAAATCCGGTTGTTCCCGCCTTGTTCGTCAGTCCCCAGGACAGGTTGGCGATTCGCGGAAGGCTTTCGATGACTTTCCAGTTGATGCCTTCCTTATTCTCATCGGAGAGGATGACTTCGAAAATTTTGGCCTGGATGGTGACCTGTCTCTGTGCACTTCCCTCGACAGTCTCCAAATAGGAGGCGATCTTGTTCAGGTTAATCGGGTAATCAGTCACCAGTATGACACTGGCCGATTTATTGATGATCAATTTTCGCCCTTTTCCATCTACCCGTGTCCAGGCTGCTTTCTCGGCATCTGATGCAGTTTTATCATCAACCGAACCAAAAACAATGGCTTCCAATCCTTTCTGGATATCTCTCCAGAGGTCCATTTCATCGACACTGACAAGATCGCTAAATCCTGTTCTGCCTCCCGAAGGAGGGGGAGCAGTAGCAGTAGCTGTAGAAGTTCCTGGAAGAATACCGGTTTGCAGACCTCCTCCTGTGCTGGCATAGATCTCTCTTTTTCCGCTTCGTTTGGTGGCAAGATAATTTAGCGTGAAGAAGCGGCTCTCCATCTGGGGTCTCATAATCTTGACAAATTTTCCTTCGATCCGATAGATCCATCCCAGAGGAAAGAGAATGGCATCGAGAGCCTCCTTCAGGGTTACCCGCTTTAGATCGATGGTCACCTTGCCGCTCAATTCCGGATCGATGACGATATTGTAATCGCTCTCCTTTGAGAAGGCTAAAAGGATGTCCTGGATATTCGAGTCCCTGGCAAAGAAGGAGTAAAGTTTTTCAGGCACCTTTTTGGCTTCCTCTCTCTGGGGAATGACCAATTCCTTCAATTTTTCTTCAGGAGGGGGCTGGGGTTTGGCGGGCTCCACCTTCTGAGAAGGCAATTGAGTCCGCTCCTTTTTCTGAGGAGCCGCACACCCTACAGCCCATAAGAGACATAAAAAAGATATAAATAGCATTTTGGCTTTCATATTTTTTCTCCTTTTTAGCAAAGGTAATAATAGGCCGTTCACCCTGAGGCTCTCGAAGGGTGATATCGGCGAGCTAACCGGGATACCTCCACTTTTTCCTCCACATCATCTCTCTTCAACTGTTAACTTGATCGGGCTCTGATCCAGAACGAGCGTCCTCTTTTTACCTTCCTTTTCGAGAATAACCCGGTCGGACCGGATCTCCAGAACCTTCTCNCCGTTAATAAAATCTCCAATAGACACAATCGATCGGTCAATCGATGCGAGTCGGACATGGTCGCCGATTAAAATAGCCTTTAGCTTTAACGGGACTTCAATAGGTTTCACTTCTTCCGTTGCTTGAGGAATTTTTTTGTTCTCCTGAACAGAGATCTCCTTTGAAAGGAGACGGACTCCTGAGGGAAGAAAGAAAGGATCCCTACGGCTTTCGACGGAGGAGATGCCCGACTTCCGTATGATTTGCCCAAGGGCTAACCCTGGCTCCATTGTGATGATTCCTGCTGAAGCGAAGGCGGTAACATAAATGAGAATTAAGATGGTAATTTTAACATATCTCTTCATTTCGCCTCCGGTCCTTTCTCCACTATTACAACATAATGATATACATCTTCAGCATTAATGTGACCTTTAAGAGGGGTTTTATCTCCTCGTTCCTTTCTATCTGAAGGCTATCGATCTGGATTAGAAAGGGAAGTTCCTCAATCCCCTTTAAATAAGCCTCTAATTTGGCAAAGGTGGAATGGAGGGTAACCTGAACGGTCACCTTTCTTGAATCGGTAGGGGCTAATCCTTTTTTCTCTTCGAGCGGAGAAATCTTTTCTTCTGAAGGTGCAAGAGAAATGACCTTCATCTGTAGGGGGTCGCTCTCCCTGGCCAGATGTTTTAAGAAGGCCCTGAACTCCTCCCCCCTGAGAGTCCGCTCACCTAAACCTGTGAGCTCCTTCTCCATCTGAGCGATCATGGTTTCTGTTGTTTCGAGACCCTGGATCAGTAGAGAGAGTTCGCTCAGCTTCAAGTCTGCCGCCTTGACTTCTCCTTTGAGCCGCAGAACCTTGCGATTCTGAGGTGTGCAATAGAGACGATCGAATAGAAAGATGGCGGCGGCGATGATGACCAGAAAGAATAGTATCTTTTCTCTTCTTTTCAGTGCCATGGGTTAAGGTTTCTCCTCTTTCAATCCTTTCCCTTATTGGGAATATCGATGTCACAAGCGATATCGAATTCAACGGTCAGCTGATTATACAGTTTATTTTCATCTGTGGAAATTAATTTTACATGGCTGAACAGTGGTGACCTCTCGAGTCCTTCAATGATCTGGGCGATGGCTGTAAGGCAGTGGATATCGTTTCCGAATGCAAGACCGGTGAGATGAAGAACCTTCTTCCCATCCTCCCGTGATTCTCCCTCCTGGGGTTTTGAAGCCTGTCGGGTTTTTCCCAAAGCTTTTGCTCCGGACTGAACTTCGAGGTGTGTCAGGGTGACATTTGCCGGAATTATTTTGATCACTTCTTTCAATACCTCGCGGTAAGGTCCGACAGTGACCGTGGAAGATGGGAAGAGAGAAAGGTCCTGTTTCATCCTTAACTCTTTGTCCTTCAGTGTCGCCAGTTTGGACCGGAGGTCTTCCAGCTTCATTACCTTCACCATCTTCTCAGCCCGCTCCCTCTCAAGAGTGGTCACCTGTGAAGTTGTGTGATAGATGATCCCAAAGAAGACGAGGGCAATGACTGAAAAAGCCGTTATAGAAACCCATTTCTCGTTTTGAAACTTATACCAGAATGGCTCTTTGACTGGAAGGAATTCGATCTGTTTCGGTTCAGAGAGCGCCACGCCAACAGCATTGGTGAACATGGAACCCACCTGATCCAGCGCTCCGGCATCGATCGTCTTCGCATCATAAAGNGTCTCTTTCAATGGGTTAAAGCACTCGACAGGAAGATGGAGTTCGCCTTCGAGGTAGGAGGCGAAATTCTTCAAATGGGCGCCTCCTCCGGTGAGAAGGATACGGTCGATTCTTTCTCCGTAGAACTGGTTTCGGTAGTAATCGAGAGAGCGTCCTATTTCTCCTGCCCATCTTTCTAAAACAGGCCTCATGAGAAATGAGATCTTCGACAGGTCGATCGGTTCATCTATCTCTTTTTCTTCAGGATGCCCGGAGGGGATTCCCACTCCCTCCTTTATCCTCTCAGCCTTTTCATGGAGGAAAATGAGGTCTCTTTCGAAGGGAATTCCTTCCGTAATAGCCCGGGTGAGGTCATCTCCGGCCGGTGTTATCTCCCGGCTGAATTGGAGGATTTCATCCTTAAAAAGGTAGAGGCTCATCTTTTCCGATCCAAGATCGATCAGAGCGATGGTTTCCCCGATTTTCAATCGATCATAGGCGAAAAGCGTATTCCAGAGGGCAAAGGCGCTCACGTCGAGATGAACGGGCTGAAGCCCAGCACCGTTCACGATTGCGAGGGTTCGATCGATTAGGTTTTCCGGACAGGCCACAGTTAGCAAGTCCAGTTTTTTGGCNCCATCCTGGACGAATTCCCCAAGAATGTGATATTGCATCCGGGCTGTTTCAACGGGGAAGGGTAGGTGTTCTTTCATTTCCCAGGGCAGTGCCTTGATNAATTCTTTTTTCGGAATGGAGGGCATGGTCATCCGTCGAATATGGATTCCCGAACCGGAAACGGTAAGCCTAACCTTCTTNGTTTTAATACCAACTTCCTCGATCAGATCTTTGAGAAGGATGGAAATAGAGCTGATATCCTCCTTGNCAATGCCCTGGGGAATCTTCTTCATCCCGAAACAGGTNAGAAAAACCCCCTTGGAGGTTCTTTTCAACCCCACCAATTTGATGGAATGAGAACCAATATCCAATCCGATCGTTTCTGACATATATAACTCCTTAAGGAGGTCCTGCCTCAATTTTCCTCGAGCCCTACGCTATAAAAAGAAGGAGGAACGCTCTGGTTGTTGTATTCGGTCCTGATCCAACCGGCGGAACGCACGGTGTTTGATACACGAACTTCGTCGAGAATGACGTTACTCGTTTGCACACCGGGGGTTGGCCACTGAGGATTATTTGCAAGCCTCCACGTTGCGCCAGTGAAGTTGCCGGTGGCCGTGCCCGCAAGATTGAAGTTATTTGCCAAGGCGTTGTTCAGCGTGCCGTTCAGGTAAACATTCCAGGTGCCTGCGAATGGCGGTGTGCCGGTGCGGCTGAACGTACCGACAGCGTAGTACCATGTATTAAGTGAGATTGCCGTGGCGCCCTTTGCTCCCATTGCAATGGCGCAGCTGTCGTTATTGAACACAAGCCCATACTGGGTTCCAGCTCCACCAGATGCCGGCGATACCACAAGTGTCGGGGAAACGTCGCAGTCCAAGTTCCTTGTGCTGAAGGCAACCGCACCCAAATTTCCGGGAGCGGCAGAAAATGTAGTTTCGGTGAAGCTCTTGACCCTAATCCAGGCAGAAACAGTTACCGAAGTGGTACCGACGTTCGCCGCTGATATCCGTATCTCGTCGTTATTTATGCTGTCGAAGTTAAGACCTCCATTGATCACGGCTGCTTGTTGGTCGCCAGCGACAAAGGATCCAACCGCCGTGCCATTGTATGCGTTCGCCGTGGAATCTCTCATTTGGGGAGCTACGCCAGTTG
>Ga0031653_10000221_pt1 | contig 10993 bp, 13 predicted proteins | sample FrelakmetBRP12BR_FD_55210 | JGI IMG/M metagenome (GOLD analysis project Ga0031653, IMG submission 55210) | Freshwater lake sediment microbial communities from the University of Notre Dame, USA, for methane emissions studies - BRP12 BR | ecosystem: Environmental > Aquatic > Freshwater > Lake >... | reverse complement strand
ACTGTCTCAAAGATGGAATCCAGGGAATCTTCAATGGGAAGGACAAAACAGGCGGCTAATTGTTGAAGGTCTCTCCCTGCATTCATCAGACAGGGAGAGTTGGGGAGGAAGTCTAAGGATGCCATCATCCGAAAGAAAATCCCTGAAAGTTCTTCAGGAGAGTTCTGATGCCCATAAAATCGTTCGGCCTCAGCAATATTTTTAGCCACACGCCAGAACATCTCTTCGGGAGATTCGATGATCCGACCTCGGGCATCTTTTTTCAAATACCTCTTTTCTAAGATGGTCACCGCTTGAGGGGTAAGACGATTCATTTCCATCTTACATTCCCTGAGGAGGTTCGTTTTCAGCGAACCTCCCTCTCACAGACTTAAACGGTCTCAACGCTCTTTACTTCCGGAACTTGCTGTTTGAGGACTTTCTCCACCCCCATCTTTAAAGTCATTTGTGACATGGGGCATCCACCGCAAGCACCAGTCAATCTGACCTTCACAATCCCGTCCACGACATCGATCAACTCGATATCTCCGCCATCGGCTTGAAGGGAAGGTCGGATCTTCTGCAAAGCCTTTTCTACAATCTCTCTCATCTTGGTTTCACCTCCTCCATCTTGTTTATCATTTTTGAAAACGTATCTTCTTATTTATAATAACACATAATGATTGTTGATCAAAAAAAATATTATTGATTTTATTAGCTTTTGTAATCGAAAAAAAATGAATTTGTTAGATAATGTAATGATTCGTTCTGTTGCGGAAGGCTTGTACACGCGAGAGCGGGAATAATGGAAATGCTCTCAAGGCAGGAAAACATCAATCCTTTTCCTTATCGAATTCCTCTATTTTTTTTTGGAGGTATACCCTCAAGGCATCAGGCCTCTCACAAAATATGACATCTGCTTCACAGGTCGTATTACTACTATCCATGTCACAGTAACCAATCCCCTTCCCCATACTCAAACTTTCTGGTTTCCTGAAAAGAGGACATTTCTTTTTCTCTCCCATTCCAAACCACCTTCCTTTTTCATTTGTGCAAAGAGATATCTCTTTAATGAATCGGTTTTCCCACAAAAATCAATATCTCCGTCACAAATCGTTTGGTCACAGTCAAGATCACAATACCCAGTCCCCTGGCCATTATTGATCGATCCAGTATCCCGATGAAATTTGCAGAGTCTTCGAATTGTCATACTCAATACCTCCCTTCGATCCAGTATAATTTTTTTGCATTTTCAATGCCAAACAAAGTTTATTCATTAAACCTATTGATTTCTAAATGGTTAATTAAATTTTAGGGTTTACTAAATAATGATATGAAGTGCCCTTTTTTGCTATGAACAATAAAAATTTTAGTAGGATTGCCTCGTGAAAGAGTGAGATTAATGGGAAACCCATTCAGGAATTTGATACAAATCTTCAGATCTAAATTTTTGTGTAAATTTACCTAATCCATCAGGGTCGAGTAAAAGATAATCGATAGGTGGTTCTCTATCGCTATCGACTGCGTAGGCAAAGATCTTGCCATTTCCCCTTATCCTTGCGACATGTCCTCCATCGGGGATAAAATATTTTTCAACCATCTTCTCCACTCCATCCATTTGTCTCACCTGTATCGAATAAGGGATGAGACCTTTTAAATCAGGAATAGCCCATCCTTCTCTATTCACCTCTTGACCCATCGGAACAATAGGTAGGGTTAGAATCCCAAAAAAAATGAGAGAAATGAATATCCAAATTTCAATTCTTTGTCCCTTGGTTTTTATCCTTTCAATCATGACGTTTGAGTTTTATTTCCTGTCCTCCAAATATTTTTCCGCAGCAAAAGCAGCCGTCGCTCCATCACCAACGGCAGTGGCAACTTGCCGCAACAACTTTTTCCTACAATCTCCGGCAGCAAAGATACCCTCCACCGTAGTCTCACAGTTCTCGCCTGTGATAATATATCCTGCCGCATCAAGGTTGACCAAACCATGTAAGAATTCGGTTCTGGGTGAAAGTCCTACAAAAAGAAAAACACCTTCGGTGTTCAGTTCGCTCATTTCTCCCGTTTTAACATTTTTTACGAGGACTGACTGAACCACTGAATCTCCCTTGATCTCTTGCACCACAGAATTCCAGAGTAATTTTATTTTCGGGTTTGCGAAGATTCTCTCCTGATAGATTTTCGTTCCTCGAAGGGCATCCCTCCGGTGGATAATGGTTATCTCTTTGGCAAACTTAGTGAGGTAGAGAGCTTCGGTGAGTGCCGAGTCTCCGCCACCCACTACTATAATTTGACTATCTTGGAAAAAAGCTCCATCGCAAGTTGCACAATAAGAAACCCCTTTTCCAGTAAACTCCCTTTCGCCAGGAACTCCTAATTTCCGCCATTCAGTGCCTGTGCAAATAATTAAGGATTCACAGAGAAAGGTTGACTCCTCGGTCTTGATCACCTTCTCCTCCCCTTCCAGCTTTACTTCGACAACCTCATGGGAAATCACTTCCATCCCGAATCGCTTTGCCTGCTCCTCCATCAAGCGGCTCAACTCATCTCCATTAATCCCCTGAGGAAATCCAGGATAGTTTTCAATGATCTCTGTGGTGGTCATCTGCCCTCCTAAAAGACCGATCTCAATCAGGAGGGTCCGAAGCCTCGATCTTGATGTATAGAGACCTGCGGTCAGACCTGCAGGTCCTCCCCCAATAATAACCACCTCGTAACTCTTTCGTACTCCCCCTTCCATCAACTCCTCCTTATCTAAAAGATGAATTCAGAATAGGACATCGCTGACCCCTTTGTCAATGGATAAAGTAGGAATTCCATTGACATTTAGGATTTGTGAAAGAGGGATTAAACGCTTATAATTGGGGCTAAAGGAGGAAGACATGGAAAGGACATTATCGATTGTAAAACCGGATGGAGTTCAAAAGCATCTGATCGGGGAGGTGATTAAACGTTTTGAAGATCATGGATTAAAAGTGGTCGGATTGAAGATGATCTCTATGGAAAAGAAAGAGGCGGAGGGATTTTATGCAGTTCATCGAGGCAAACCTTTTTACGAAAGTTTGACCACGTTCATGTCCTCCGGCCCTGTGGTGGTGATGGTGCTGGAGGGGGAAGCCGCTATTTCTAAAACAAGGGAATGGATGGGTGCCACCGACCCCAAACAGGCTAAGGAAGGGACGCTGAGACGTCAGTATGCGACCAATATTGAGAGGAATGTAGTTCACGGGTCCGATGCCCCTGAGACAGCCTCCTTTGAGATCAAATATTTCTTCAATTCATTGGAGACGTTTGAATATTGAAAACCTCTTCTGAAAAGATCGACCTTAAGAACTTGAGTCCTTCCGAACTTAATCAATTCCTCGAGTCTTTTGGAAAAGAACGTTATCGAAGTATCCAGATCCTGAGATGGCTTTACCAGAAGGGCATCCCCTCCTTCGATGAAATGACCAACCTCTCCAAGAGATTCCGCCAAGAGTTGAGCCAGTTCAGCTTTATCTCATCCCTCCATCCCATGCATATGGAACAGGCCAGAGATGGGACCCAAAAATTTTTATTTCAACTCGGAGATGGAAACCGAATTGAAAGCGTTCTGATTCCTGACAAGGCTCGACTTACCCTCTGTCTTTCGACCCAGGTGGGTTGTGCCTTCGGGTGTCTATTCTGTCTGACTGGTAGAATCGGATGGAAAAGGAACTTAACGGTTTCTGAAATCGTCAATCAGATTCTAACGGTCAGAAAAACCCTTCCTGAGAAAACATGCCTCACCAATATCGTCCTGATGGGAATGGGAGAACCCCTCGCCAATTATGAAAATGTAATGAAGGCTATCGAATTAATGGTCCACCCTGATGCTTTCAAATTCTCTTCAAGAAGGGTCACCCTTTCCACAGTGGGGCTCATCCCTGAACTGGAACAGCTGGCGAAAGAAAAGATTTCATTCCGCCTGGCCATTTCCCTGAATGCTTCAGGTGAAGAGACCCGAAGTCAATTAATGCCGATTAATCGTCGTTATCCCTTAAAGAAAGTTCTAGAGATTTGCAGAAATTTTCCTCTTCGACCAAGAACTCGAATTACTTTTGAATATGTCATGGTGGAAGGAATGAATGATTCTTCCCAGGATGCAAAAAGGTTGATAAAAATCCTGAAAGGCATCCCTTCCAAGGTTAATCTCATCCCCCTCAATGAGGCTTCTGAGATCTCTTTTAAAAGGCCTTTGGAAGAAAAGATCAAAGGATTTCAAGAAATCTTGATGGAGGGCGGGCTCACGGCAATCGTCCGAACTAGCAAGGGGAGAGAGATTTCTGCTGCCTGCGGTCAACTCCAAGGGAAAAGTTCGGAGTGAGGTAGGGAACGCCTGCCTGTCCGGTAGGCAGGGTTTGAAACCATTCCGTACAGGGGTTTGGAGATTAACTTCAGTGATTGATTTTTCACCACGGTGGAGTTAACATGAACCTTAATTTAAGAGGGGAGGAAGAGATGCCAGAAAAGATAGTTGGGGTGATCGGTGGGTCGGGTCTTTATGAAATGGAAGGACTTGAGGATGTCCAAACTGTTTCTCTGAAGACGCCTTTTGGAGATCCCTCCGATTCGTTTATCGTCGGACGTCTTGAAGGAGTAAACGTGGCCTTTTTACCTCGACATGGAAAGGGCCATCGCATCCAGCCCTCTTCTCTTAACTTCAGAGCGAATATCTACGGGATGAAAATGTTGGGTGTCCAATGGATCATCGGTGTCAGCGCCGTGGGGTCTATGAAAGAATCGATTCACCCCGGAGAGATGGTCATTCCAAACCAATTCATTGATCAAACGAAAGGCCGTCCGAATACCTTCTTCAGTGATGGAATCGTAGGTCACATCAGTTTTGCCGATCCTGTTTGCCCCGATCTCAGCCAGATTCTTTTCGAAGCGGGGAAAGGAGTCGGTGCAATAGTCCATCAAAAGGGAACGTATCTATGTATTGAGGGACCCCAATTTTCAACACGTGCCGAGTCAAAACTTTATCGAACCTGGGAGGTGGATATCATTGGAATGACCAACCTTCCTGAAGCAAAACTGGCTCGGGAAGCCGAGATCTGTTATTCCACCCTTGCCTTTGCCACCGATTACGATTGTTGGCATGAGGAAGCAGGAGACGTTTCGATCGGTGAGGTCCTGAGAATTCTGGCACAGAGCACAAAAATAGCCAAGAGTGCAATTCGCCAGGCAATCAAACATCTTCCAGAAAAGAGAGATTGCCTTTGTGCCAATGCTCTAAAATATGCCATGATCACCGGCAAAAAATTTATTTCTGAAAAAACGAAAAAAGATCTGGAACCCATCATTGGTAAATATATAAAATAGGGATGGAATCCCCTCTCCCCTGCCCACCGGCTGGCAGGCCATCCCTCTCACGAAATGAGGAGACTAAAAGGATTGGTGAATGAAGTTTCTTGCCGATCGCATGTTAGGGAAATTAGCAAAGGAATTGAGGATGCTGGGGTATGATACCGTTTATTACCGGGGAGAAAATGTATATCCAATGATAAAATTAGCGCGTGAAGAAGGGAGAGTGATCCTGACCCGAAATACAAAACTCCTTCCTAAAAAGCCAGCGGATCGCATCGTCAGAATCGTGGAGGACAGACCTCCACTCCAGTTGAGAGAGCTCATTCAAAAGAAAGAGATTTCTCTAAACAAGGAGAACCTTTTTTCTCGGTGCCTCCTCTGTAACATGCGGCTCGATGACATTTCATCAGCGGAAGCTGAAGGAAAAGTTCCGGATTTTATTTTCTATCAACAGAAAGATTTTTCGAGGTGTCCACAATGTTTAAGGATCTATTGGAAAGGATCTCATCAGGACCATATGCAAAAAAAGATTGAGCGATTGCGGGATTAAGGAATTTGGAATTTGATTAGAAGATGCGTGTTATCAGTGGAACATCAAAGGGGCGAAAATTGGTTACACCGAGGAGTCAGTCTGTTCGTCCCACCTCGGACCGGGTAAAGGAATCTATCTTCAACATCCTTAGAGAGGAAATAGAAGGGAAAAGAGTATTGGATCTTTTTGCAGGCACAGGGAATTTAGGAATTGAAGCCCTCAGCCGAGGAGCCGAAAAAACCATCTTTGTTGAGAAGAGAAGACAGGCGATACGACTCATTCAAAAAAATCTCGCTCAATTCGGGTTGGAAGATCGGTCTGAAATTCTTCCAAAGGATATCAGCCGAGCGATTGGAATTCTCAAACAGAGAGGGGAATCGTTCGATTTGATCTTAATGGATCCTCCTTATGAGAAGGGATGGATACAAAGAACCTTAATGAAATTGAACTCCCATCCAATTTATCACGGGGACTCTATCCTGGTCATTGAACATTCAAGACGGGAACCCCTTCCTCAACCCATGAAGGGATGGAATCTTATTCGCCAACGACAAATCGGAGATACGCTGATTTCTTTTTTAACTCCTTGGAAAGGCTCTTGCCCAACCGAGGTGGAAATAAAATCCTGAACGTTTTTCTCCCAACCCGGAAGGGGTAAATATCTAAGGGGCATTGAAGTGACACCGAAAAAGAAAGGAGAAGATAATGTTATGGGAAAAGTTGCCATTTACCCAGGTTCCTTTGACCCCATTACTTACGGTCATCTTGATATTGTCGAGAGAGCTCTTGAAATCTTTGACAAGGTCATCGTTGCCATTGCAGACAATGCAGAAAAGCGTCCTCTCTTCACTATTGAAGAACGCCTTCAGATGGCGAAAATCATCTTTAAAGATACACCCAATGTCATCGTGGATAGTTTCAAAGGACTTCTCGTCGACTATGTGGCAAAGACCAATGCCAAAGTGATTTTAAGAGGCCTTCGTGCAACCTCCGACTTCGAGTATGAATTCCATATGGCATCCATGAATCGAAGCCTCAACACCCATCTGGATACCCTCTTTATGATGACCAGTAAGGACTACTTTTTCGTCTCCTCCAGAACGATCAAAGAAGTGGCCAAATTAGGAGGTGGCGTCGAGGGATTGGTTCCGGACCTCGTCGTCAAACGTTTAAAAGAAAAGTTTAAGTTACCTGTCAGCAAAAAGAAACAAATCGGTTGGGACGATTGATCCGAATTCGGATTGCAGAATGCGGATTGACAATTGAAATGAACTGATTTGAATGCGGGGCGCAGGTTTAGAATATTTAGCGCTTAGCCCCTTGAACCCCTGGACTCTGGAATCCCTGCCTACCGGCAGGCAGGCTCGAACCCTTCTTATGAAAAGATTGATCCTCTGTGATTTCGATGGAACGATCAGCGTCCGGGATATGGGCTATGCCCTCGTGACTCGATTTTCATCAGAAGATTGGGAAGCGATCGACCGGGATTTCCGCGAAGGGAAAATCGGTTCAAAAGAGGGTTACTCTCGAATTGCAAAGATTCTAAACGGGGATCAATCAGCGATCCTCCATTTTATACAGGAACATTCACACATCGATCCTTTCTTCCAATCTTTCTATCAATATTGCCGTGAAAAGGACTTCGATATAAAAATCGTCAGCGATGGTCTTGATTTTTATATCGAGAAGATGCTGGAAATCCATCATCTCTTAGAGATTCCCTTCTATGCCAACTGCACTCATTTCCAGAAGGAGGGTAGAATCGATATCTCTTTCCCTCACTCCGAGGGCGAGTGCGGTCTCTGTGGGACCTGCAAAAAGAAGCTCATTCAAAAACATCGGAGAGAATACGATTCTATCTTTTTTGTTGGAAATGGCCTCTCCGACCGGTGTGCCACTCAGGAAGCAGACTTCGTCTTTGCCAAGGATTCCCTTTACTCTTATTGTATCGAGCAGGATATCCCATGTCATTTTTTTAAGGACTTCCGAGAGATCCTCGATGATTTGAAAAAGCAGATTCATGGAATGATCTTTGACCTTGATGGAACGCTCATCGAATCCTATGAAGCGATCTTCCTGGGGCTGAAAGAGTGTTTTCAATATTTTGGAAGAGAGGTATTTCTTTTTGAGGATCTCAAAAAATATTTGAGGCCAGATTTAGAGGCAACACTAACTCAGTTCTTCTCCCCCGAGGAGGTTTTAAGGGCCATCCCCATCATGAGAAAGAAATACGAGGAAGTCTATCTCGATAAAACTCACTTTTTAAATGGGGCCCAAGAGGTTCTCAAAACACTTTATTCCAATGGGATTACCTTGGGAATTGCTTCCAATAAATTCGGTCGCTTTTCAAGAGGGGCCCTCAAGCATTTGGGGGTATCCGGCTATTTTAAGTCTGTCATTGGCGCCGGAGATGGCCCTCGAAATAAGCCCTACCCGGATATGATTCATACCGTCTTAAAGGAAATGAATCTTCCCCCGGAAAAGGCCATCTTTATTGGGGATACCCTTACGGATATTGAAACAGGGAACCAGGCTGGGATCGATGTGTATGTCCTCCCGACTGGGTTTTATTCTAAAACAGAACTTTCCCAGAAGAAACCAAGAAGATTATTAAAAAATCTTCAAGATTTGGTCCACCTCATCAAAAACCCCTTCTCATCCGCTAAGGAATGGGCGTTATGAATATTTCTTCAAAATTTGTTGAGCCACCATGAGGCCGGTAAAGATTTCTCCCTCCAAACCCAATTGAGGGAAATTTTCTTTTCCAACGAAGTAAACGTTTTTGAATAGGTTCATGGGAACCACTCCCTCCCTCCAATCAAAGTCAGAAGCGGTCTGGTAAAGAAAATGTGAGTAAGACCACTTCGGGACATGCTCACTGGCCCACTGGAAGTCTACAAAATCGATGTGACTCTCGAGAAAAGGGATGAGATGATATAAATGTTTCAGGACTCTATGTTGATAATCGACCAAAAGGGTTTGTTCCCATTTTTCTAATCCCATCAGGCTCTCGACGGTAAGGGCCCGACTTCCCTCGGGAGCTTGGGTTTCATCTCCTCTCGGACTGAGGGAAAGCAAGAGGACATTGCCATCCGAATAAGGTTTGTCAATTTCCAAAATAGAGATAAGAAGGTCTTTCATCCCAACCGGTATGACTTTTTCACGGATCCCCAAAAAGAGGGGAACCAACACGAACAGGGGTTTGATCTTCTCTCCCCACTTCGATAGCCCCTTTTCTTTTTGACCCAATAGGGATGAAATGCGATGAAGAGGAGAATTAAAAATGAGAAATTTAGACCGGAATACCGTTCGGTCTCGATCCAATGATAGCGTCTGCCCCTTTTGCCACCTTATCTCAACCTTTTTCACTCTATCGATCTCTTCCACCCTCCCACCATATCGTAGAAACTGGTTATAAGTATCTTTCTCTAGTTTTTCTAAATCGAAATTTGAAGTTAATGCATTCATTTCATCAAGTAAAACGTAAGCGGCAAAAGAGGTGGAAAATTGATCCGAATAAAGATTCCCCCAGGAGGTCAATTGAAGTTTAATAAATTCTTTGAACTCTCTCGAAAAAAAAGAGAGCCTTGAGTCCATTTTATCCTTGGGGAAAAGATCAAAGGAAAAAATATTTTTGATGAAAGATCGTTGTCGCATAGGAAAAAATGGAGAAGCCTTCTTCTTGGACTTCAGCTTTTGTAAAAAGTGCTGTGTTTGATCCAGCTCATGATAAAACCCTTCAACCTGAGCCGCCTCGTCGGGAAACTCTCTCTTCCATTCCTGTTGTGATAAGGATTGTTGGGGGGAAATATCAATCCTTGCCCTGGGAAGGACTACTTGGAAGGTGGCCTCTTTCCTTAATTGGCGAGAGATAATTTTAGTCTGTCTCTCCTTTTCTTTGGAATCTATGAAAGAAGGAAGGTCCAATGTTTGAGAGATTTTCTTCAAAAGGCTAGGCTTTAAACGTTTCTCTGAAATGCTCGAGAAAGGGGTGAATCGATATCCTTTTATGGTATAAGAGGGGTGATATCCATTTTCTTTAAGGAGCAGGACGGAGTGGTTATTTTTTGCCAGCAAGGTTCCAGCGATCAGCCCCCCCAACCCAGAACCTAATACAATGATCTCCTGTCCATTTTCCAACCGTTTCATCTCATGAGAATATAAAATGATCAAATACCTTCTAATCTTCTTCCTAAAATAAAGTATTTTTAGATTAATCGAAGCACCCTAAAATGTCAAATTTTTGCTTGCGGATTTATTTAGACTTTGTTAGTTTTGTGTTTGGCTGTATTTCAGGTGACTGAATATGAGAACAAAAGAATTCGATTACCCTCTTCCCTCCTCCCTCATTGCTCAATATCCATCTCCCCAAAGAGGAGAAACCTCTCTCATGGTCGTTGATCGGCGAAATGGCTTAATGGAGCACCGAATCTTCCAAGATATCCTCCAATATTTTAATCCGGGCGATCTTCTTGTGATGAATAATACCCGTGTCATTCCGGCTCGACTCATCGGAAATAAAGAGACCGGGGGAAGGGTTGAGATTCTTCTCATTCCTTCCTGGAATGGAACCCGTGGAACCTGGGAAGCCTTAATCAAAAGTTCAGGGAGAGTAAAACAAGGGATGCGAATCCGATTCGAGCAGGGATTCGAGGTAGAAGTGGAAGAGGTAGAGGATGGGAGAGGGAAAATCCGCTTCCCACAGCAAGGAAAGGTGGTAGAGACCCTTAAAAAAATCGGCCACATCCCACTTCCCCCGTACATCAAACGAGAGGACGAACCATTCGATAGGGACCGTTATCAGACCGTTTTTGCAGAGAGAGACGGATCCATTGCCTCACCCACTGCAGGTCTTCATTTCACCCACTCGATGCTTCAATCGCTCAAAGAGAATAAAGTGCGTACCACAATGATCACTCTCCATATTGGAATTGGAACCTTCGCTCCAGTAAAGGCCCCTGACATCGAAGACCATCACATGGAAGCAGAATGGATAGAGATATCGGAGGAAACGGCAAAAGAAATTGAGGATACCAAAACCCGGGGTGGAAAGGTCATTGCTATAGGAACAACCACGACCCGTGCCCTTGAATCCTTTCATAATGGAAAAGGAGGAGTGAGACCTGGCAAAGGGGTAACCTCTTTATTTAT
>Ga0031653_10000220_pt1 | contig 11000 bp, 13 predicted proteins | sample FrelakmetBRP12BR_FD_55210 | JGI IMG/M metagenome (GOLD analysis project Ga0031653, IMG submission 55210) | Freshwater lake sediment microbial communities from the University of Notre Dame, USA, for methane emissions studies - BRP12 BR | ecosystem: Environmental > Aquatic > Freshwater > Lake >... | reverse complement strand
TCTTTCATATCCTCAAAACCATAATATTCCATGATTGCAGGGCTTTTCGTCCTGACCCCCTTTAGAATAATCGCCTCCTTTTCTACCTGGAACTCTTCAACAACAGGTTTTTGATAAACCGAATGAATATAAAACATCGAAAAGGCTTCAGAGGGACTGATCCGTATATGAATCGCTTTGGACTGATCCATATTATCAATATGAAGGAGGGTCACTTTCTTAATAAGAAAAACCCCTCCTATTATGATCAGGACACCTATCACTATTAGGAGGGGCCACCTTTTCGGTCTCAATTATTTAATCTTCAGCCCTTTCTCTGTAAAATATCGAATCGCTCCTGGATGGAATGGAATGGGAGAACCTCCGGCTGCCTGTGGATCCAGCGTGATATGTTTTGCCTCACTGTGAACAGTGATCAATTCTGGTTTACGATCAAAGATCGTCTTTACAATATCATAGACAATGTCCCCTTTCATGTTCTCATGGCAGACCAGAAGGTTCCACACCACAGTGATTGGAACATCCACCGTCTGTCCAGGATAAGTTTTAGCAGGAATGACCCCTTTCACATAGATGGGCCCATAAGTTTCCCTCATTTTCGTTAACCCATCCACATGGCCAATCAGTTTTATCTTTATTCCAGGAGTCGCTCCTAAATCTGTTACTGCAGCAGTGGGAAGGCCCCCGACCCAGAAGAAGGCATCGATCTTCCTATCTTTCAGGGCACCCACTGATTCTGAAACGCCCAATTTATCTCGAGTCATGTCCTTGGTTGGATCCAATCCAAAAGCCTCGATCACTCTCAGCGCCATGACCTCGGTTCCGCTGCCTGGAGCGCCGGTTGAAACCCTCTTCCCTTTCAAATCGGTTACCTTCTCAATACCCTTGCCCTCAATGGTCACGATATGCATATTATTTGGATAGAGAACTGTGACAGTCCTCAAAGGAACCTTCTCCTTAAATTGTGCTCTCCCCTGATAGGCATCCCATCCTGTATCCGCCATGATCAAGGCCAGCTCTGCCTTTCCTGCTCCTACCAGTCTGCAATTATCTACAGAGGCAGTCGTCACTTCTGCCGTAGCCTCCGTATAAGGAATATATTTGGATATGATATTGGCCATTCCTCCACCCAACGGATAATAAACCCCTCCTGTGCCTCCTGTGGCAATGGACAGTCTTACGGTCTTTTGCCCCCACGCCGAAGAGAAGCTTAAAACAAATAATAAAATCATCCCCAAGACTATTAGACGTTTCATTAGAAAAACCTCCTTTCAAAATGATGAATATTTCAAACTTATATGAAACCTGACCCCAGTTGTCAACAAGAAGTTTCAGGAAGTTTCAGGAAATGGCCTTATAAAAGGGAGGCTTCGGTTTTACATGGACTTTTTTCTCTTCATATCGGGCGAGGAGGTAAAGGACATCAGAGAGGCGATTGAGGTATTCCAGTATCTTCAGGTTTTGGAGCATTTTCTTCGATGTCATCCTGGCAACTAATCGTTCCACTCTCCTTGAAACGGCCCGTGCCACATCTAACATACTGGATACTTGGGTCTCACCATAAATAATGAATCCAGGCTTCAGTTTAAGCAAGGTCTCAAAATCGGTCGAAAGGCGACTTAACCAATCCACCTCCTTCTGGGTGATCTCTCCTCTTAAGAGATCTCGATCCCTTCCAGACAGAGCGAGTTCCGAACCTATGATGAATAAGTGATTCTGAATATGAAACAGGATTTTTCTCACCCTTCGATCTTTGGATGTCGCCCTGGCCATCCCCAAGAAAGAGTTCAATTCGTCCAATGTACCATAGGTTTCAGGTTTGAGATGGTATTTGGGCACTCGCCTCCCTCCCAAGAGTCCGGTGAAACCTTTATCCCCTTTTTTTGTGCTGATGGGCATAAATCTTAGTGTTAAGTGATAAGTGTTAAGTTCTAAATTTTAGTTTTTTACGGGTCGATGGGTGATCTGGATTTCTCCTTTTACAAGACGATAACAGGTATTTTTCAACCAATGCTTGTCATCTTGATCTGGAAAATCTTTCCTAAAAAAGGAACCTCTGCTCTCTTCCCGGAGCAAACTTCCTTTTAGGATGGCTTTGAGAAGGAGGGCCACATTTTCTAAATCTCTCTTTTTGAAAAGGTCTTTCAAGGTGGAGGGATAAACGTTATCAATCCTTTTTTCAATGGAAGCCAACCGATCCAGCCCTTCTTTCAGCGACTCTTCTTCTCGGACAGGACTAGCATATCTCCAGGCCAAATCTTTTAAATCCTTAAGCAAGTCTCTTGGACGGTCAAACGTCCCTCTTCTTTTTCTAAGATACGATCGGGCCTTCCGGTCCCATTTTTTCATAAAGTTTTCAGAGATAAGATGGAAGGGTTGCTGTTCTTTTTCTTTCTCCCGCACATATTCAACAGCTGACTGACCGCCTAAGATTCCAAATACAGCACATTCTGTCAACGCGTTCCCTCCAAGGCGATTCGCACCATGAATTCCCCAGGTTACCTCTCCTGCAGCAAAGAGGCCAGGAAGAGGCGTCGCCCCCTTTTCATCAATCTCCACTCCCCCCATAAAGAAATGGACTGCTGGAGAAACCAGAAAGGCTCTTTCTCGGAAAGGGAATTTCGACTTCTTAAGGAAGTTAAGGGGATAACGATCCCATTTTTCTTTTGGGACTTGGGTCAAATCGAAAAAGACATCTCCATTCTGAGTGACTTTGTATAAGGCGATGGAAAGGTGATCTCTTTGGACAATGATGGCTCGGTTTAAATCTCCTTGTAGACTAAACCTCTCCAAAAGATCCTCTTTTTCACCGTCGAACATCCTGACTTCTTGTGGATAGGGAGGGTAAAGGAGAAAGGAGGAGAGGCTTGGCTCTCCTAAAGCAAAAGGATAAAATTGAACAAATTCTAAGTCGAAAAGGGGAAGGCCTGCCCGAAGGGCTAAAGCGTACCCGTCTCCGAGAATGCTTCTCTGATTGTCATTTCTACGATAGATGGCCCCTGCTCCACCGGTGGAGAGCACAACCGTTCTTGACTGAATCATACAGGGTTTCCCGTCTTTCAAAAATCCAAATGCCCCTCGAACTTCACCTCCTTCGACGACTAAGTCAAATATGACCAATCCTGGTAAAAGGTTAATGGAACTGTTCTTCAGTCTTTCTACGAGGGGTTTGATTAAGAGAACTCCAGGAAGTTGGGAGGATTCTTCTGGGCGATCCGTGATATACCCCATCCCTTTCTCAAGGATGGGAGCTCCATAGTCTCTCAATCTCTTGATGGCCTCAGAACCATTTTCAATAAGGGTGTTCACCAATCGGTCCTGGTTCAATCCCTTCCCAGATTCTAAAGTCGCTTGAAGATGATCTTCTTTGGAAAAACGGGAGTTCGAGGCAGTGAAAGCGCCATTGGCCAATGAGGTATTGGTCCCCATCCCGATGGCAAATTTTCCTAAAATGAGAACGCGAAGACCAGCCTTTTCTGCTTCCAAGGCAGAAAGGAGGCCAGCCAGTCCACTGCCAATCACAAGGACATCGGTAATGATTTGTTCCATCGGGTCATCCGGTTTTAAACCGCCGGATTTCATAAAGGACAGGATTCTCGAAGTCCGGGCATGGATGTTTCGCTACATCCTTATCTTCCAACCATGAATAGTCCGCGCCGTAGAGGAATCCATGGACCTTGTACATCATGCTACAAAGGGAGTGCCAACAAATCTTTCCCTCCAGCCCATACCCGTCGAATTTCGCTACATCTCCCACTTGATGCCCGAAATCACATTGACCTCTCTGTTCAATGACCTTTACCTCGACACGATAGGGCGCTTTCATTTCTCTTCCAATCTATGAAATCATTTCTGTATGGATAGGTACACTCTGGCTCCTTCATCTTCTTGAAGGAGCCAATGAATGATCACTGGGTATTTAGCCGCTGGAAGGGGTTGAGCTTTTTAATTTTTATAGGATCACTTCTTGGGCTTCATTGGTTTTTCACAGCAGATGATGTCACAGGTATCAACGCACCCGCAGATCTCATCCACGGTGACAGCCAGACCACAAACACCACACTTATAAACCTCACCCTTCTTTACACCCTTTTTCCCCACTTTTTTTATTGACTTCTTGACGGCCATGGTTTCCTCCTTTTGCCATTGGCTCTATGATTTTACATCGCGCGTCGGATTCGTTGGTCCATGATTCTCTCTCAACCGAAGCTCGAAGATTTCATCACCGTCTCTTCTACCTGATGTAAAATCGAAAAATGATGAGATTCCTCTTGGGCGAGTTCTTGGTAAAAGGCCTTCTCAAATTCACTGGGGGCCTCTTCCGCCAAACGTTTATAGAATTCATGCCCTTTGATCTCGAGCTGAATGGCCAGCCGAACGGCCTCTAACTCATCTGCATCCGTGATGATTTTTTCGCCGACCTGTTTTTTTGCCTGTTGAAAGATATTTTCGAGAGAATCTTCCTTTAAAACCTGAAAAGAGGGGATTTGCTTTTCAGGGGTCGTCGATCGATCGTAGATCTCTTTGACCCTCTGGATATGACCCAACTCCTCCTCCGCAATCGTTTCAAAAATCAATTTGGCGAAATAGCTTTTTGCCTTTTGAGCCGCTTTGAGAAAGAATTCCCGGCCATCTATTTCAAATCGGATGGCCTCCTCGAGCGCCCTCTTCATCTCTTCCTTTTCAAGCATGTCAGCCTTCCTTTACAGACTCCAGTTCAAATATCACATCCCCGATGGGAAGGTCCAGCTCTATCAAGACTGGAATTTTTTTCCCATCGGTCGTATACCAGATCCGGATGATTCCCTCCCTATCATTAAACGAGGAAAAAGAAGTGCTGGATTCCAGATACACCGCTTCCACCTCTCCAAACATATTTGATTTTACTTTTCCCTTTTTAACATAGAAGACCATCTGACGCATCTTGACCCCGTCGAAAATAGAGGTCTGGATATTCTGCCCTGGATGAAGTTCTTCTTTTAAATAATATTTAGCAAACATCGAAAGGGGATCGAAGGTCTCAGGTGAAAGGGCAAACTCCTGCCTTTCTTTTTTCTCCCCTTTTTCAGAAACCACCTTCTTATTCGGATAATCAAAGGTAAGGGTTTGAAGATAACTCTTCCTTTCGACCAGAAGTCCCTGTTGGTTAATTTCCTTTACATACCGGACCGGAGAACAGGTCTCTGCTTCCACGGTTGAGACGAATCGGTTATTCATCCGAAATAAAAATTTCAGGTAGTCGAGGGACTCAATATCGGCATGAATTTGGTAAAGAGGCTTGCCCTGTTCTGAAGATCCATTTTCAATTTTAATGGAAGCCTTCAAAATGGGAATACCAAATCTTTTTGCCGTGTATAAAAAAATTCTTCCTGGCCCAAGTGTCGGGCCAGAAATCTGTCTCTCTCCACCGATAGAGGTGAAAGATTCCCAACCGACAACAGCTCCAATTAAAAGGAGAAGTCCGATCCGTAACGTCCATCTGCCCCTTCTCATCCCCGAGTCCCACCTCTCAATATTTAAATTATATTAAACCATCTCTGACACTGGAAGCAAATATTTTTTTCCATGTTCCCTTGACAGGTGAATTTTAAGTATGCTACCCATTGGAACAAATTAAAAACAGGACCGAAGAAAAAGATGCGGATTGCCTCGATTCAGTTGAAAGTCATTGAGGAATCAAAGGAGAAGGCCTTGGACCATGCTTCCCAGATGATTCGCCAATGCCGGGGGGCAGATCTCATCCTTCTACCCGAACTCTGGAATATTGGATTTATGAGTTTCGATCGTTATCGGGAAGAAGCTGAAACGCAAAACGATCCAACCTTAACCCTTCTTCGTGCCCTCGCCAGGGAACTCTCCTGTTATCTTCATACCGGAAGCTTTGTAGAGAAGAAAGGGGATCAATTATACAATTCCAGTTTTCTTTTGAACCCGAAGGGAGAGATCCTCGGAAGTTATCAGAAGATCCATCTCTTCACCTATCAATGCCAGGAGGCACAAATATTGACTCCTGGTACATCGGTCGCGGTGATGGCGACGGAGCTCGGAAACTTTGGACTTGCCACTTGCTATGATTTAAGGTTTCCAGAATTGTTCAGGAAGATGCTGGATCAAGGGGCTGAATTTTTTCTTGTCTCCTCTGCCTGGCCCTATCCCCGTCTGGAACACTGGCTCCTTCTCAATCGGACAAGAGCCTTGGAGAATCTCTCCTGCCTCATCTCGTCCAATGCTGTAGGAATTAATCGGGGAACACCGTTTGTCGGCAACAGCCTTGTCGTCGATCCAATGGGTCAAATCATCGCCGGAGGCAACGAAAAGGAGTGTGTGGTGTGGGCAGAAGTGGATCGAGAAATGGTTTTGAGGGCTCGCGAGGAATTCCCATTCCTCCGGGATCGAATCTTCAAAAGTTAAGTTAATGAGTTATTGGGTTAAATAAATCTGATAGTTAATAAAAATCATATGGAAAGGGAGGTGGGTGTGCCGAAAATCTTTACAGCGGCACCTCTAAACGTTTTGCTACTCAATTTTCAATTCTATCACAAAGATCACCTCAGGTGACATCGTATGTCACCCATAAAATATAGAAAAAATCCGCAATTGTAAAGGTTTGGAAGCACACCCTCCTCTCTTTTCAACATTAAGGTAAACGATGCGCCATGCTTTCTATTAGCCGCAGTCTGAATAACCGCAGAAGCACTTTGCACAACCTTCTTCAAAGATGAGCGGTCCTCCGCACTCGGGACACGCCCCCCTCTGAAAGATAAGGCTTAAACTCTTTTGAGAATAACTCCTTTCCTCTTTTGGAGGATGTTTTGGAGTGAAGATTCTTTTTTCTGCCTCGGTCTTTGTTCTTCTCTCCTTTTCTTGAAGGTGCCATTCAATGGCTTTGGCCACTGCATCTGAACAGGAGAGGATCTTTCCCTCTCGGTACCAGACGGGGGTATGGCAACTAATGCCTTTAAGCTGCCGAACGATGTCTTCGGGTTCAATCCCAGATCGAAAAGCCAGAGAGACCAGACGACCGATGGCTTCGGATTGAGAGGCCGCACAACCCCCAGCCTTTCCTATCTGGTTGAAGATCTCAAAAAGGTTTCCCTCCCCATCTTCATTCACCGTCACATAGAGGTTTCCACAACCCGTGTGGACCTTTCGTGTGGAGCCATGGATCACATCATGGCGAGCCTTCGGCTTCCTCTCCCCCTCGCAAGACACTTCTTCTTCCTTTAATGGGTCCTTGTTCGGGGAAACGACTCCCTTATAAAGGACCTGCTTTGTTCGACTTCTATCCCGGTAGATGGTCACCCCCTTACAACTCAGTTCATAGGCCAACTTGTAAACCTTCGCTACATCATCAACAGTCGCCTCGTGAGGGAAATTGACGGTTTTGGAAACAGCGTTATCTGTATATTTCTGAAAAGCCCCTTGCATCCGGATATGGTCCTCGGGAGTGATATCATGAGCGGTCACAAAGAGCTTCCGGATGTTCTCCGGAACTTCTTTAAGGTTTTGGATATTCCCGCTGTGGGCGATCTTCCTCATCAACTCTTCCGAATAGAAACCTTCTTGTTTGGACAATGCCTCAAAATAGGGATTGATTTCCAAAAGTTCTTTTCCTTCTAAAACATGGCGCATGAAAGCCAAGGCGAAGATGGGTTCAATTCCTGATGAGGTTCCTGCAATAATGGAAATGGTTCCAGCGGGTGCAATGGTAGTGAGTGTCGCATTTCTCATCGCATCCCAGCGGCCATTGAAAGTACTCCCATCGAAATTAGGAAAAGATCCCCTCTTCAGAGCCAATTCTCGAGAAGCTTCTCTTGCTTTTTTCTGAATGAAAGACATCACCTTTTCCCCAATCTCTAAGGCCTTGGGGCTGTTGTAGGGAATTCCCAACAGGACGAGAAGATCCGCAAATCCCATCACCCCCAAGCCGATCTTCCGATTTGCCTTGGTCATCGCCTCAATCTGAGGAAGAGTGTAGCGATTCATATCAATCACATTATCCAAAAAATGAACTGCTTTCTCAGTGACCGAACCCACCCTTTCCCAATTGATGGCTCCACTCCTAACCATATTGGAAAGATTGATGGAACCCAGATTGCAGGACTCATAGGGGAGGAGAGGTTGTTCTCCGCAAGGGTTGGTGCTCTCGATCTGTCCGACTTGAGGAGTGGGATTGTCTTGGTTGATCCGATCGATGAAGATGATTCCCGGATCCCCGTTCTTCCAGGCATAATAGACCATTTTCTCAAAGACCTGTCGGGCATTGAGAGAGCGAAAGACCTCTTTTGTCCTTGGATTACGAAGGGCATACTCTTTATCTTTTTCCACGGCCTCCATGAATTCATTCGTGGCAGCCACCGATATATTAAAATTGTTGAAGTGATGGTCGCCCTCTTTACATCGGATGAAATCGAGAATATCAGGATGGTCCACGCGGAGAATACCCATATTCGCTCCCCTTCGGGTTCCTCCTTGCTTGATCGTCTCCGTGGCTGTATCAAAAACACTCATGAAAGAGACCGGACCGCTCGAAACCCCCTGCGTGGAACCTACCAAATCATTTTTCATTCTGAGCCGGGAGAAAGAAAAACCTGTCCCTCCACCGCTCTTTTGAATCAAGGCCATCTGTTTCACAGCGTCGAAGATTTCATCCATGGAATCTCCCACAGGGAGGACGAAGCAGGCTGAGAGTTGTTGAAGTTCTCTCCCTGCGTTCATTAAGGTGGGAGAATTGGGCAGGAAATCCAGGGATGCCATCAAAGAAAAGAATTCATCTTCAACAGGAAGAAGATCAATCTCGGGATGATAGAGCCGATCCGCTTGGGCAATATTCTTTGCCACACGTCTGAAGAGCTCTTCAGGTGTCTCCGCCACGTTTCCCTCAGGGTCTTTTCTTAGATAACGCTTCTTCAGTACGGTCATGGCATTTTGCGTCAGTTGGGCCAACTCCATCCTCTTTTCTCCTCTACTAGATATGAGCAACATTAAAAAAGGTACCACAATATTTTGTGTTGTCAAGCGAAATTTTAGAAATTTTATAATTCCTCTTCAAAAATGAGAGGTGATATTTTAAACTATTTTAAAGCCCTTTGTTCATCGGCGTTCCCATTAATTCTTTTGAAAAACAGTTGATTCTATGTTAGCCTCGAATCGTTTGAAAATGGGTCTCTGTCTTCACCACCGATATCTACTGGAAGCATAAGAGGAAAAAAGGGTGATTCAACAGATCATCGAAAGAATTTTTAAAATTGAACTTCCCATTCCATTCCCCCTCAAGACAATGAATGTCTACTTTATCGATGATTCTCCAAGAACTCTTATCGATGTAGGGATAAAGACCGATGCCTCCTACGACGCATTGAAAAAAGGATTGGAAACCATAGGGCATCGTCTGAATTCCATTGAACGTATTCTCATCACTCACGGTCATATCGATCACTATGGTCAGGCCAAAAAGTTATCCTTGCTCTCCGGGGCTCCGATTTATATTCATCCAAAGGAATATGGAAGGATCCGTTCGATCCTTCATTCCCTGGGTCATCTGAAATCCATCTTATTGAGAAATGGAGCTCCAGAAGCCTTGGTCAATGAAGCGACTCAGTATATTGAATCTGCCCAGAGCATGGCGGATCCTTTGGAGGACGCTTTTTTCCTGAACGATGGGGATTCCGTTTCTTTTAACTCGATGTCATGGAGAACCATTCATTGCCCTGGGCACAGTCCTGGTTTAATCTGCTTCCATTGGCCAGAGAAAAAAATCTTATTTACGGGGGATCATCTCTTAAAAGAAATCACCCCGAATCCCATCCTAAATGTTTCTGAATACCGACCCCCTTTCCGTTATCCAAGTTTGAAGGATTATTTAACCTCATTAGAAAGAATTGAAAGGCTCGATCTTTCTCTTCTTCTTCCTGGCCATGGGGAGGAGATTCATGAGGTCAGAGGTCTGATCCAAAAAATCTTCGCCCATCACAAAGAGCGAATGGACCGCGTCCTCTTTTCCTTNTCCNAATGTGAGAAGACTCCTTTTGAAATCACCATGGATTTATTCCCCGGCGTTCCCGCCTTTGAAGTCTTTTTAGGAATCTCCGAGGCTGTCGGTCACTTAGATATATTAAAGGAAAAAGGAATCGTCAAACTCAAAGAAAAAGAAGGGAAAGATTACTATTCATTGGAGATATGAAGGCAACCGCCCTTATAGATCTTTTAAATCTTGTTGACTTATTTCTCCCAAATTATTAGACTCCAATAAAACCTTGCAACATTCTTCAACAAATTTTTTTAACCATTGAAACATTTATGTTTATGGAAAAATATTTTAAGGACAGAAAAAGTCGAAAACTATCCCTTGACGAGATTAATCATTATATGAAAGTGGCGAAATCTATCCAATTAACAATTGAGTTACAAAAAAAAGATTGACGATATTTATGGAAAAGCCGAAAATTAAACAGTTCTAAGAGGTGTGATATGAATAAAATAAAAATTAGAAAAGAACTAACAGATAAGGAAATTATGATTCTGTTAAAAAAGCATAAAGACCTTTTGAAAAAATATAAGGTTAAAAAAATTGGTTTGTTTGGCTCTTATGTTAGAGGAGAACAGAAGAAGCATAGTGACATCGATTTTCTTGTAGAGTTTGAAGAACCCAATTTTGATAATTTTATGGATTTGGCTCTCTCCCTCGAAGACATATTTAGAAAAAAGGTGGAACTGATTACAAATGGGAATTTAAGCCCCTATATCCAGCCATATGTTGAGAAAGAGGTAAAATGGTATGAAACATGATCAGGTTTTCCTTAAACATATTCTTGATGAAATAGATTTTTTGATCAAGGAAACCGCAGGTAAGAAGTTTGAAGAATTTATAAAAAACGAAGTTTTAAAAAGGGCTTGTTCAAGAAGCCTTGAAATCATTGGCGAAGCGGTAAAAAATTTATCTAATGATTTCAAGAAAACACATAAAGGCATTGAATGGAAAAAAATTGCNNGATTAAGGG
>Ga0031653_10000218_pt1 | contig 11013 bp, 6 predicted proteins | sample FrelakmetBRP12BR_FD_55210 | JGI IMG/M metagenome (GOLD analysis project Ga0031653, IMG submission 55210) | Freshwater lake sediment microbial communities from the University of Notre Dame, USA, for methane emissions studies - BRP12 BR | ecosystem: Environmental > Aquatic > Freshwater > Lake >... | reverse complement strand
GGCCCAAACAGGACCCGTCTCTTTCTCAGAATCCACCCTCATCGTCCTGAATTTCAGCATTTGGAAAATGTGGCCATCCATTCCAACCCGCTCCTGCCTATAAAAGATTGGACCTTCTGAAGTCAATTTAATGAGGAGGCCGATGATCAAGAGGATGGGAGAGGTGATGACTAATATTAGAGTTCCTAATATGAGATCAAATATCCTCTTAAAGACACGATCCCAACCATAGAGAGGTGAGCTTTGAAGACTCACGATTGGAAGGTCACCTAATTCGTCTATACCACCTCTTAGGCTCATGAATTCATAGGATGCTGGTACCACCTTAATCTCAGGTAAATAACCCTCCACTTTTTTAATCATGCTCTCAAGATAATTATATTCATTGGCAGAAAGAGCAATAAAAAAAATGTCAACCTCACTGTCACTCAAGATTTGTTCGAGCTCTTCATAAACTCCGAGGATGGGAATATTTTTGATCTTTTTCCCCACTTCCTCTGGTTGGCGGGTCAAAAACCCAATCACTTTTATCCCTAATTCCGGAGAGAGTTGGATCTTTTCTATCACTTTCTGACCGAGCACCCCTGTTCCTGCTATGAGAACAACCCGCTGATTGTACCCCTTTTTGCGTAGCATTCGGAGAGTGCTTCGAGCAAAAAACCGAACTGACACAAGTCCCAAAATACTCACCGCCAAAAAGTAAAGGAATGCCAATCGAGAAAACTCAAACCTCTTAAAAAAATAGATGGTTGCGATCAAGATAATCAATGTTAGAGTCAGACATTTCGCAACATCAGAAAATTCTTGAAAAAAATGGTCGATCCTTCGAGGTCGATAAAGTTGAATCGTTTTTGAAAATAGGCTCCAGATGATCAGGAGGGGAAGTAAAAACTTGATGTATAACCAAAAATCCGGTGTTCCGAGGATGGGAGGTCTGATCAGAGTGGTATAAAATCTTATGATGTAAGAAAAAATCCAGGCTAACGACAGGATCAAAAGATCCGAGATAAAAAACAAGGATTTAAAAAATTGGGCATGTTTCTTTAGCATTTCAAACCACGTTGATCAAACAGAAGAGGAGTCATGTTCCCAAAAGCCTTTGTTGAAGCTTACCTTCTTTTTGATGGATAAGGGTAAGCTTCTCTCTAAGAGGCCGACCCTATACCCAAGCAATCTAACCGTGCTATCCACCAAGGCATAAGGAATCCATTTTCTCTCCCCGTTGGCAAATAAATATCCAATCTCTTCCTTCAAGTACCTCATCCCTTCCCTTTCCGATCTTGTCATATTTTTAATCCATCGGTTTCTGCCAAAAAAGACCCCTATATCAAAATACCTTTTAAACTGCTTCGCTAAAGAGTAATTATGTGAATGATAAACCACCGCCTCCGGTTGATAAGCTACCTTATAACCCTTTTGAAGGAGCTGGGCCGCCAAAAACATATCTTCATTCATGATCGTCCTCTCGGGAAACCCACCCACCTCTTTAAAGGCTTCTTTCTTGATGGCTGAAAAAGCATTTGAAAAAAAGAAAGTTTTTACCCCGAGCCTTGGTAAATCATCCATCCCTTTGATCATCCCTGTAGAAGGGTAGTTAAAAGATCTTACAAACCTCTCAACAGGGTTAGCATCATCTTTTGGTATCTGTCTCCCATAAGAAGCTGCTATCAATTTATCATACAAAGGTTTAATTAAATTTTCAAGACATCTCGCATCCTTACACAAAGCATCCTGAGTCATAAACACCAAAATATCACCTGTTGCCTTTAAAGCGGCGAGGTTTCGAGTCCCTCCGTGGTCAAAGGTTTTGGCCTCTATCGGGATAATATCAACCTTAAAGGTATTACAAATCTTCAGGGTATTGTCTTTCGATGAAGAGTCAACGACCAACATCTGGCCTGGCTTGATAGATTGCTCTTGCAATGTCAAAAAGAGCTGCCTCAGATATTGTTCACCATTTCGGGTAAGTATGATAACAGAAACCTTTATGTCATCATCCATAGATGAACTTCTTCAATTTATTCCTTAAAAAACTTCTTTCGAAAACAGGGGTCATTATTTTCATTAAGTCCTTGCTATCTATCTTTGCTCCTCTTAAATTCATCTTTCTTTTCTTTAGCATCACTGGAAGCATTCTTATTGCATCCATCTTCGCCTTAAAATAAATGGGCAGATACCTATGTTTTATGGCGAAGTATATGAACTCCGATACCATCCCCAATATAAACCCTGGTAAGCATCTAAAAAACAAAAAAAGGGGGATGTTTTTGATCCTCATAAATTCACTATTTCTTAACGTATAATATACCGCCATCGGGCTCATTTTACCAATGCTCGATCTAACCTTGTGATAAACAATAGCCGTTGGTACGTACATCACCTTCCAACCATGAAGCTGAGCCCTAAGGTTCAAATCTGTATCTTCATGGATCAAAAAGAAGTCTTCGTCCAAAAACCCAATTTCTTCTATCATCTTTTTTCTGAAGAGAACTGCGCCTGCACAGGCACCGAAGATATATTCCTTTTCATTATATAAAGAGATTTTCTCTCCTTCTCCCCTCTTGAAGCCCCTCAAAGCAGTAGAAAACCCGTCCCCAGCACTATCTATCATGTCAGAACCATAAACGATAAGCTTGGAGGCACATATACCAACCTTAGGATCGCTGTCCATAGCCATAACTAACTTTTCAAGCCACCTCTCATCAGGCTCTGCATCGTTATTCAAAAGAGCTATATATTTACCATTTGTGTGCTTTAAACCCTCTAAACTACCACCTGCAAACCCTAAGTTACTGCCTGAGGGAATTATTTTTATAGGATTAGTTAAGGGACTTTTTTCTAAAAACTTCCGGATTTCATGTAATGAATTATCTGACGAGCAATTATCTACTAATACGATATCAAAGTCTTTGAATGTCTGTCCTTCCAAAGCTTTCAAACAACTTCTAACGAGCCCCTTTCCATTATAATTGGTGACAATTACACTTACTTTTGTCATCTTATATTATAGGGTTTTATTAAATGAATAAATTAATTCGGAGATATTAGATTCATAACGTGAATTACTTTTTCTAACTTTGATTACCATGTCAAATAATTGTTTACCCAAAAACCCTATTTACATAGGATTTTAATTTGACTTATAGATATCAATCTTTAAGTCTCTTACTTACCAATATCTCTATGTATTCTGCCCTAATTCCCAATGATAAATTATCGATATAATTAATGATCGTAATCAAACCACTATGTTTATATATGAAATCGCAAATATCATAACCCCAATGCATTGTGACAAGAGAACCCTTTTTGCTTATCGGATTACCATGGTATTCAGGTTCATGCAAACAAATAATATTTCCTTTATCATCTCTCTTTGCCCAAACTTCTGATTGTTTTTCTTTATTTATCATTGGCACAGAAAATATGTGCGCGCCGCCAGATTTTAGTACCCTTCCAATTTCCGCAAATGCTTTAGCTGGATCAAATATATGTTCCAAAACATCCTGTGTAATAACTAAATCAAAAGATTCTCCTCGAAAAGTTAAGCTTTCTATATTTTCATTTCTGAAACCAGATTTATGGATTTTACCAAATGGAAAATCAGGAAAATAGTGAGAGTCTAAATAATGCTTACAAAATTTTTTTAATTTAACACTGGCACCTCTGGAGACCGGCGATAATTCTAAAATGGAAAGATTTTTCCAATCGGGATAATAATGTTCTAAACAAAACATTAATGCTCTTTCTCTCGGAATTGAACCACATTTTGAACAGACATAGTGATCTCTTAACCATTCGTAAGCAGAACGAAAGGTGGTTTTAGAATCACAGGTTACACAATAACCCTCGTTGGATAAAATAAAGCTCGTTTGCATTAAATTGAATCTACACAAGCTTCAATTTAGATTATCAATATAGAATTCTATCCCTCAATTTATAGTACATAAGAAGAGCTTTCCAACTCCTTGATTTATATATATTGTTCAGTGTGGTTTCTTTCTCTTTTAATAGAGACTCGATATTCCGTATACGCACATCTTTTTCTCTCGAATCGGCCTCTAACTTTTCAACCTGAGGATTGGGGATACCGGAAACTGGTTTTTGTATAACGTTATTAAAGTCAGGTTGACTCACCTTTTGTGACAAATTTATATGCCTACCACCACGCCCTGGGCCAGAGTCATGTTTGACCACATAGACATCTTGGTGTCCCCACCAATTAGCTTCTCGAAAAAAAACAATACTTGTCTCTGGATTTTTGGCTGCCTGCTGAAAAACAAACTGTGGCGTCACCGCACTTAATCCATATTCTGATGTGTCGAGATCTTTTTGCTCACTTCGCTTCGTAAACCAGAAACCATCGTTGTCGAATTTAGGAAATCCAAAATACTTAAGACTGAGCCAGCCGTGAGTCGTAAAGATGAAGTACCCACCTTTCTTAAGTTTCGACAAAAGGCTATTAAACCACCGTGTCCATGTTGTTTTCGGCATATGTGAAAAGAACGATAGTGCAAATACCACGTCAAACGTTGTATTCAAGTGGAGATCTTCCGGACGAGAAGAAGATAAGACAGCTTCCGTTTCCAACTTTTCTTGAATAAATTGGATCGCCTGTTGATGTATATCGCACGCCGTGTTTATGCAGAAAGGGATAACATTATTGATATGCCTGGTCACGCAACCATATCCTGACGCAAACTCTAATAAATGTATTTTCTGTTCTCCGCCAAATCCACAGATCTCTTTTAAAATACTAAGTAACTTCTGGGCCGAACATAAACCATCTTCGAAGTAATATTCTATCGCTTGTTCCTTTGACTGAAATGTCGGGTTATCAAAAAGAAAGTGAAAGATAAAGTCCTCAGGATGAATCTCTGCGCTAACTCTCCGGCGTTGAGCCGCGTTTTCACAGATTTCTTTATAGTCATCCAAAAACAAACACCCCTCCTTTCTTCAAAGCTGTGAGAAAGATCTAAACGACCATCTCCCAAAAATAATCGCACTGATTTTCTTATTGAACGATAAGGTCAGAGATAATATCAGTGATAGTGTGAGAAGCCCGAGTGTGCCACTTAAGATCGCTACTGTACCCGTACCAAACCAGATCGGCCAGTGTCGGAATGTAAAATAGTTTAAAATGACTAAGTGGGTGAGGTAAAGCTCCATCGAGAGAATTCCGCAAAAGAGAAATAGATAAGATATTTTATAATTGACTAACAACTTAATCGCCGACCAAGATAGAATAATCCCAGTCGCTGCTAAGGTATAGAAATAGTATAAGTGGAACAGGTTGCTGTTTATTGGAGAAAGAAAACCACTGTGTTTCAAAGAGAATAAAAGAATAAATAATACCGATCCTGCAATCTCAATGGATGTTATATAGACAGATAGGCGCTCTTTATGTTTACTCACCAAAAAGCCGCCAATTACAAATGGTGAATAGACAGCAATCTGGTGTATCGCAGGTATGCCATCCAGGCTTGTTAGAGGTATAAGAAAAAAAACCATGAAAAAAAAGACTATGAATGAATATTCCCCGATAGCCTTTCCTGCGTTAATAAGTAGGGCCAATATCAAAAGCAATTCAAACAAAACGGGTAAAAACCAGGCTGAGTCTGGTACTGTAAAAGAGAGGAGAGCTTGCCCAAGACGAAGCGGTGTGATATCAGCAATAGAGGGCCGAAACAACACAAAGAAATAAAATAATGTGAATATAGTGTAAGGAATTACCAATCGCATGAATTTCTTTCCGATCCAGGTTAGAGTGGTTGGGCCAAACCGATTGAATACGAGCCATCCACTGACAAAGAAAAATAAAGGCATGTGGAATGAATAAATTACATTGAATAACAGATTGTTCTTTAAGTTTTCTGGATTTGAATACGCGATAATATGTCCTAAAAGAACGAGTATAATCGCAAGTCCCTTAACGCCATCCAATTGTTTGTCTCTTTTATCGTTCATGATTTTTTTGTCATCTTTTAGACCCAGCGGAGACGTTAAATTTTTCATTCTATGGAGTATGCATTCATTGCTGTGCATCCATATAATATTCCGAATTTCCCCATATGCCTACTTCATTCTCAGCCTGTGTAATCCAGTTTAACTCGATCAAAAACATTATTTCTCGAGAACATTCAAAAAAATCCTCTGCTTCATTTCATTCACAGGATAATAGATTTTTAGTTCATCGAAAGGCCTATTTGGACAAAAGTCATTCCATTGCTTACGCATATATGTATCCCATTTTTCAAAAAAGTTACTATCTAATTTATAGTTTTGGGTTATAAATTGCTGGACCGTTTGAAATTCTTGGTAAAAGTCATTCAGTCTTTTGCCCGATACAACCTGAGCAATAACACTTGCCGAGTGTCTCCTGTGGCAGTTCAGTTTGTCAGCTTGATAATGTATTTGCCCGTCCTTGATGGCATGGACTATGAAATACCAGTCACCAGCGATGTGCATGCCTTCCAAGGTCTTACGAAACTCATCACCAAATTCGAACGTCCTGAAGAGCGCGGCACTGGCATTTAGGATTGTGTCCTTGACTCCTAAGCCGTCATTAATTTCTTGCGTTGCGGTAACTTGATAGTCCCTCTTCCACTTGGTTGGGGAAAGGGAAGTTAGGTATTCGCCATTTGAGTAATCCCCAGTCACCTTGTCATTCTCATCGATAACGTGGGAGTCAGCATATGCCAACTTTAGTGCGGGGTTCCGGAACACTGGGAGCAAAGTCTCCAGAAACTGTGGCTCGCATACGTCGTCAGATTCGGCAATCCAGAGAATATTTGACCTTGCGAGGTCAATCCCCTTAAGCCATTGTTTAAAGGGAGACCCACTATTGCGCTCGTTTCTGATGATGCGCACATCAGGATAATTGGTGTATCTCTCCAGCACATCCATACTGTTGTCGGTGGAAGCGTCATCTAGTAAGATTACTTCGAAATCCTTGAAAGTCTGTTTGAAAATGCTGTCCAGCCGCCCCGGCAGGTAGCGGGCATGGTTATAGTTGGGAACGATAACTGAGACCGCAGGCTTTTTTGAAGCTACCTTGCGGCATGCTGAGAAAATGCGAGGGGTTAACTGTTCGGTAGTAAAGTGTAATAATAGTTTCTCCTGAGCCCGAATGCCTAGCCTCGACCTTAGGTCGTCATCTTTCATGAGGAGTGCAACCTTCACCGCCATTGCCTCTAAGTCTTCATAAGGAACTACAAAACCAGCATCCTGCTCAACAATCTCAGGCGTTCCCCCAGCATCCGCAAAACAAACAGTCGGCAGGCCGCATTCGGCTGCCTCCAGAGCAACGAGACCGAAAGGCTCTTCGCGGGATGGGACGAGAAAGAGGTCCCCCGCCTGAAGGCATTCTCTGGGATTGTCCATGAGCCCCAGAAAAGTGATATATCTATCCAGACCATCTTTCCTCATGACAGTGAGATGATCAGCCCAAATCCCGTATCGCTCGTCGCCTTCATTCTTATCAAAATCTCCTATCCAGTAAAAATGAAAATCATCGAAGCCCTTTCTACGGAGAATACGCGCCACCTCGATAAACAAGTCTGCTCCTTTGCGGAAGACCATGCCGATACCACAACCGAAGACAAGGAAATTATTCTCTTCAAGTCCGAATTTTTTTCTCAGTTCGCGCTTCTCACTGTGGCCTGCAACGTGAATGGAACTGTTAGGGTCGATGCTTGAGTGTACGGTAGTGATTTTGGATAGATCGACCCCATGGTTCTTCACGAGGTTCTCTTGGACAGCTCGGGAGATGGCGATAAAGTGTGAGGAGTGCTTCAAGACATCACCCATCCAATCGGCAGCATACCGCTTTATACTCATTTCCAATTCGTGGAAATGAGTGATAATCGGACTCTTTAGCTGGTGAAACAGTCGGTATTCCCGCCCTGTGGCCACGCTGTTACCATATATCAAATCGGGTAGGCCGCCACAAAATTCCAATAGTTTTTGTAATATATCCTCTTTAGAGGTTGTTTTCTTTCTTAACTCACTCAAGACGAGCGTGTCGCCTAACTCCCTGAAACGGTGCAACCACTCTCCCCCGTCCAAACACAATATCTTTAGATCCACAAAGGTGTGTTTTTTAAACCAAGAAATAGTGTTGAGAAGAACAGATTGGGCCCCGCCCCTGCAAGCATCATGGGAAACAAACAGTATCTTCCAATTGCCAATTGATGCTACTGCTTCTTTTGCAAAGGAGGAAATAACCTCAGCGGTCCTGTTAAGATATGCGTACCCATATTTTCTGTCAGGCTCAAGATAGGCCGCTTCTGCCCATTCATTCCAGGCATTTATGAATATTAACCTTTCTTGCGAATCGAAATTGGGAATAGTAAAATCACAAAGCGTTTTGAGCCATTTTTTGTAAGCTTCAGGACTTGAATTAGCGAGTGTAGTACCTCTTCCTGGTCTTCTCGCCTCATTATCCCAGCCAGGACATATGCCTCTAAATTTCTTATACTCAGGGTTTTTGTAATTTTTAGCGAAATCCAATGCACTGCAATAATCAAGTATTTTCCCCTCATATTCTCTATTTGTTACATTAAACTGATCTCCGATATCTCTTAATGGAAACGTGTTGGGTGCAAATTCAACAGCAGCATCGAAACCTATCTCACGTGGATCAATATGTTCAAAGGAATGAGTTAGGGCTAAATATATCTCACCTATTCCATTTTTATGGCACCATTCCCTCCATCTTTCAGCTGTTTTCTTAGGGCTGGGCAGCAAGATTGGTCTATAGAAAACCAATAAGGGTTTAGAATTTATTCTGATGTACCTATCGTCTTTCAAATACTTAGAAACATACTCTATAAAGGCTATATCCTCCTCAGGAGAGTGGTTTTGTCGGATCAAAACCTCCTGATCCAAGCCGTCCCAACGCCTTGTCCAGTTTTCGTTTGCCCAATTTAAACAGAATGGGAAATTTAATTTGGGATTCGAAAGAAAGGCCTCTAATGGGCCCTCAAGCAATCTCTTTGCATTAAACCAATAAAAATGAAAGCAAAATCCATAAATACCATATTGTTTTGCTAATTCAATTTGCCTTTCCAAAACTTGTTTAATTCTCAAATCGTAAAACCCGAGCTCTCCGGGTAAACGTGGTTGATAGTGTCCAATAAATTGTGGAACAGCTGTCATCACGTTAGTCCACTCAGTAAATCCCTTCCCCCACCACTCATCATTTTCTGGAATCGGATGAAACTGTGGAAGATAAAAGGCGATAAGTTTAATATCCGTTTCTGGTATAACGGGATAAGAGATAGGAATGTAATCCTTGCTTTTTTGGGTTTGCATTTCAAACAAAAAGTTGAAATAATCTTTATTAGGTTTCTGATCATGCTGTTTCTTATTTTTTTTGTAATGATTAAGAGGACTTTCTTGATACAATCTATTCTCTCGTTTTTCTATTCCTCCTGTTGTATTATTCAACTTCTTTGTTATCTTTTCCTCCAAAACCATTGGTCCCGAAGTTTTTAAATAGTAAATAAATTTTCTTGGACTGTTTTTATTAAAGTTCGCTAAAAATCCTTTTGGCTTTCTTAAAGCATTAAGAATGATCTTACCGAATAGTCTCCTTTTACTATTAACCGGGAATGTCCTATCCCTCAACCTGTAGTAAATCGCCAAGGCCTTCCAGCCATGAGAATTGTAGATATGATTTAATGTCGCTTCTCTATCCCTTACCTTGCTCTCTAAGTGACAAAGGAAACCTGTCAACTCTGAGACCTTGGAATCTCTCTGGCTTAACTCCCTTTCCTTCTCTATCAGGGCCGCTCTTAGACTTTCTATCTCTGACCCTCTCTCCGTCACGATTCCCTCAAGGTTGGAGATATGGATATCCTTTTCCCTTACTATTCCCTCAAGGAGGGAGATACTCGTATCCTTCTGTCGAAATAAAGTTTCGGAAATGTCTATTAGATGAGAATTACCTAATACGACACTCTTGTCTATGATATGGTCTGAAGCTAACGCAATAAAGGTGCTCGCTAACCTCTTTTCTAATGGCCTAAAAAGAAATTTCTCATCACCCTTTTCTATTATAAAATCTTGGGAATACCCTGCCTCTTTGTAAAGGGGGAATATATTTGAAGTTGGATATACCTTTTGCCCATAAAGGAGGATGTTCTTAAAGTGATCTGAGAGGAGCTTCTTAAAATCATCGAGATATAGCCTTTTAGCATGAATCGGGGTCCCATAATCATCGACATCTGAATATAGATACTTATTGGAGATAGAAACGATAAAGATACCATCAGGTTTTAAAAGCCTCTTTACCTCCATGATAAGCTTATCATACTCCTGGTTATGCTTTATCCCTTCAAAATAGACGATCACATCAAAAACCCTATCCTCTTTTATTGGGATATCTGTGATAGAGCCTTTGATGAACGTAAGGTTTTCTCTTATATGGTTTGACGAGGCATGCCTTATGGCCGCATCCTTTATGTCAATGCCTATTACAGAATCAGCCTCTTCAGAAAGCATAAAACTTCCATCCCCTTCACCACAGGCAAGGTTAAGCACCTTTTTGCCCCTTACAAACTCCCTTACGAACCTGTAACGATGAAGATATTCATAGATTGGAATGCTGGAATCCTTCCCTTCTATCTCCACCTGTCTGGCAAGCCCCTCCTCGGCCTTCTTCTGTTCCTCAAAAATAGAGGAATGAGTAACAAGGTGAGAGTATCTATGATGAATGATTTCCATTGTCTTTAAAAATGGCATTCGGGTACGGCTTGTCATTGTTGTTTTATCCGTTCGTACACTAACTTCTGTGGTCGCTTTATTAATATGGTAAAAATTACCGTACTGTGAGAGTCTTATCCACATGTCCCAATCTTCGTGAGCACCGAGAGTTACATCATACAAACCAGCAACTTCTATAATATCCTTCCTATGAATCACATTAAGAACTGGAATATAGTTGTATACGAGTAACTTTTGGCGGTCAAAATCATGGCTGTAAATAATCTTTTTCCCAACGGTGACATA
>Ga0031653_10000215_pt1 | contig 11031 bp, 11 predicted proteins | sample FrelakmetBRP12BR_FD_55210 | JGI IMG/M metagenome (GOLD analysis project Ga0031653, IMG submission 55210) | Freshwater lake sediment microbial communities from the University of Notre Dame, USA, for methane emissions studies - BRP12 BR | ecosystem: Environmental > Aquatic > Freshwater > Lake >... | reverse complement strand
ACCTCGACGTCGATGTTCTGGCGCTTCCCCGTCAGGACGAGGGGCTGGACCGCCACCGCCCGGAGGGCCATGACCGGGAAGTACTCCTCGAACTCGCGTCCGTTGACCGTGATGCGGCCCGTCCCCGTCTTGATGTAGACGCGGGCGACCGCGGTCTTCCGTTTTCCGGTGGCGTATATCTTCATCTGAGCCATGGTGCGGGGATTCCTCCTATTCGTTGACCGCCAGCGTCTGCGGCTGCTGCGCCTTGTGCGGGTGTTCCGGCCCCGCGTAGACCTTGAGCTTGGTGAAGAGCCGGTCCCCCAGGCGCGTCTTCGGGAGCATCCCCCGGACCGCCCACTCGACGACCCGCTCGGGGTGCTTGCCCCCGAGCACCTTCTCCGGGGTGGTGGACTTCAGCCCCCCCATGAACCCGGTATGATGGTAATACACCTTGTCGGTCATCTTCTTCCCGGTGAGCTTCACCTTGTCGGCGTTCACCACGATGACGAAGTCCCCGATGTCGGCGTTGGGGGTGAACGTCGGCTTGTGCTTCCCCCGGAGGACGTCCGCGACCTTCGTGGCCAGCCGCCCGAGGACCTTGTCCTTGGCGTCCACCACGTACCATTTCTGGTCCGCTTCTTCCCGGGTCAGCATTCTCGTCGTTTTCATCGCGCAAACCTTCCCCTCGAAATCAAAGATAGTTATTAGAGCGCAAGACGGATCGGGCGTCAAGAGGAAACGGGTGCCCCGGCTCCCTAGTTGAACGCCTGATCCTTCTTTTCGATCACTCTCACAGATCCGAATTTGCCCTCGTACCTTCCCATGTTTTCAGATAATGCATCGATAATTCGTTTCAGATGTCCCGGACTCACGATGATCCGTGACACAAGGTGTGTGCCGGACGGCGAGTTCAGCAGCCAGTCCATGATGAATTCCTCGGGGCTGTGACTCACAGCCATATTATTGCTATAACGTCCTCTGGACATTTCATCCCCGGTATTGATTTGAATCTGCTGAACGCTCTCGGGCGGCTTCTCAATCGCCATGGCTACAAATTTCCTCCTGTCCATGTTTTCCCTGAAGGATTATTCTAATATGTCCTCGTCAAATGCAACTCTACAGCGTGGGCACTGATCTACCTTTTCCGCAGAAAACACAATCGTAAATCCTATTATCGAGTTGCACTTGGGGCATCGGATTCCAATGTACAACAGGACGTTCCCTGCACCAAACAATGCCAATACACTATATAATATCGGCTTAAAAATATTCACCGGAATATATTTCTCAACAAATGCCAATACAACCATTGCGGCAAAACCAATCGCCACCAAAGTTAAATACAAATTCTTTCGTTTGTTGATTTGATCTCTCGGTCTCATGGTTTCTCCCTATGTGGAGTTCGCACTCTCGCTGCCCGCGAAGTAGTCCCCGGCACGCGTCCGTCAGTACGCCACGCGCCAGAGGAAGAGGCCGTGGGCGGGGGCGGTGACGCCGGCCTGCGTCCGGTCCCGCGCCTGGAGGATTTCCCCCACCCGTTCCGGGAGATGCTTGCCCTTCCCCACGTCCACGACGGTGCCGACCATGTTCCGCACCATGTGGCGCAGGAACCCCTCGCCCGCCACGTCGATCGACCAGAGTCCCGGGACGTCGTGCCCGGCCACTCCCGCCCGGAAGATCGTCCGCACCGGCGACTTCGCCGTGCACCCCTGTCCGCGGAAGGAGGTGAAATCGTGTTCGCCGGTCAGGTGCGACAGCGCCTCCCGCACCGCGTCGAGGTCCAGGGGCGTCTCGATGTGCCAGGCGTAGCGGGAGAGGAACGGCGAATCGACCGGGGATAGGTACAGGAAGTACCGGTATTCCTTCTCGGTCGCGTGCCGCCGGGCGTCGAACGACTCCGGGACCACGGAAGCGGAGAGGATGCGGATGCCGGGGGGCAGGAGACCGTTCCCACCGCGAACGATCGTCGCGAGGTCCCGCTTTCCGGCATCGGCGAAATCGACGGTCTGCTCCCGCGCGTGCACGCCGGCGTCGGTCCGGCCGGCCGCCCGCAGCCGCACCGGCTCCTGGAGGATCCGGGCAAGCGCGTCTTCCATCACCGCCTGGACCGACGTCCCGTTCGGCTGCATCTGCCACCCGACGTACGCCGTCCCGTCGTACGCGACCGTCAGCTTAACGCGCCGGACCATGCCCATCCCATACGAGATGAATCGTTGGACCAAGGGCGCAGCGGGGGGGAAGTCCCCCGCCCCGCCACGAGCTGCGCGCCGGCGGGGTACCCCCGTTGGTAGATGCCTTGGGGGCACGAGCCCGGGTCCTGGAGCTGTACTCATCCGTTACCGGATGCGCCATGGGCGAAAGAAAACCGGGAGCGGGGGATCTCCCCCCCGCTCCCGGCGGGCGTTGCGGAGATGCGGACACCCGCGGCGCTTACGCGTGGGCGGGCTGCAGGTGCTTCTGCGCCAGCACCTCGGCGATCTGGATCGCGTTGAGCGCCGCTCCCTTCCGGAGCTGGTCGCCGCACACCCAGAGGTTCAGGGTGTTCTCCGCGCTCTCGTCCTCGCGGATCCGGCCGACGTAGCAGTCGTCCTTCCCCGCGCAGAACAGCGGCATCGGGTAGACGTTGTTCGCCGGGTCGTCCATCACCTGGCACCCCGGGAACTTCGCGATGAGCTCCCGCGCCTTCTCCCGCGTGATCTTCTTCGCGAACTGGGCGTTGATCGAGATCGAGTGGGCGGTCAGGACCGGGACACGCACCGTGGTGCAGGTGACCCGCAGGTCCGGGATCCCCATGATCTTGCGCCCCTCGTTCGTCATCTTCATCTCTTCCTTCGTGTACCCGTTGTCCAGGAAGGCGTCGATGTGCGGGATGACGTTGAAGGCGATCTGGTGCTTGAACGCCGCCACCTCCAGCGGATCGCCCTTGGCGTACGCCTTCGTCTGCGCGATCAGCTCCGCCATCGCCTTGGCCCCCGCGCCCGAGGTGGCCTGGTAGGAGGAGGCCACCACGCGCTTCAGGGTCCCGTAGTCGTGCAGCGGCTTCAGCGGCATGATCGCGATGATCGTCGTGCAGTTCGGGTTCGCGATGATGCCCCGGCTCTTGTACTGCCCGATCGCCTGGGGGTTGATCTCCGGCACCACCAGCGGGATGTCCGGTTCCATCCGGAAGGCGGAGGAGTTGTCCACCACCACCGCTCCGGACTCCCACGCCGACGGGGCGAACTCCTTGCTCCGCGAGGCTCCCGCGGAGAACAGGGCGATGTCGATCCCCTTGAAGGCGTCCTTGGACAGCAACTCCACGGGGAACTCCTCCCCCGCAAATTTCAGCTTCTTCCCCACGGACCGCTCGGACGCCAGGAGCCGGAGGTTCTTGATCGGGAACTTCCGCTCCGCCAGGATCTGCAGGAACACCTCGCCCACCGCACCGGTCGCGCCGGCGACGGCCACGTTGAACCGCTTGCCGCTCATTTCCTCACCTCTTCTGGGATAGTTTCCGGACGGCGTCCCGGACCCGGTCGCCCATTTCGGTCGTTCCGACCTTCTTCCCCTCGCCCTCGCGGTAGATGTCGCCCGTCCGGTACCCGTCGGCGAGGACCCGCGTGACCGCCCCCTCGATCCAGGCGGCCTCCGCGGGCATATCAAACGAGAATTTTAGCATCATCGCCACGGAAAGTATCGTGGCAAGGGGGTTGGCCACCCCCTTCCCCGCGATGTCGGGGGCGCTGCCGTGGATCGGCTCGTACATCCCCACCTTCCCCCCCAGCGACGCGGAAGGGAGCATGCCGATCGACCCGGTGATCATCGACGCCTCGTCCGTCAGGATGTCGCCGAAGAGGTTCGTGGTCACGATCACGTCGAACTGCCGGGGCCAGCGGATCAGCTGCATCGCGCAGTTGTCCACCAGCATGTGGGAGAGGGCCACGTCGGGGTACTCCTTCGCCCCCACCTCCGTCACCACCTTGCGCCACAGTTCGGTGGCCTCGAGGACGTTGGACTTGTCCACGGAGGTGACCTTCCGGGACCGCTTGCGGGCCAGATCGAAGGCCACGCGGGCCACCCGCTCGATCTCCGGGCGGGTGTAGATCTCGGTGTTGATCCCCGTCTCCACGCCGTCGATCACGCGCACGCCCCGGGGCTCCCCGAAGTAGATCCCGCCGATCAGCTCCCGCACCACCATCAGGTCGATCCCCTCCACCAGCTCGCGGCGCAGGGGGGAGGCGTCGATGAGGGGGGCGAAGACCACGGCAGGGCGCAGGTTGGCGAACAGCCCGAGCTCCTTGCGCAGTCCCAGGAGCGCCCGTTCGGGGCGCACCGCGAAGGGGAGGACGTCCCACTTCGGGCCGCCCACCGCCCCCAGCAGGACCGCATCGGACGCCTTCGCCAGCGCCAGGGCGCTCAGCGTCATCGGGACCGCGTGAACGTCGTAGGAGGCGCCCCCCAGGAGGGCCTCCTGCGTCTCGAACATCCGCCTTCCGGCGACATCCTCCAGCGTCCGCAGGACCGCCACAGCCTCCCGCACCACCTCCGGGCCGATCCCGTCCCCGGGGAACACGCAGATCTTCTTCACTTCCGTCAGGCCCCCTTCTTCCGCGAGCGCTCCAGTTCATAAATACGGTCAGCACCGAGAGCGTCGATGCGCCGCTTCCGGCAAGGCGCGCGACTGAGATGTACTGTACAAGTACGGCGCAAGGAGCGCAACGCAGCCGGAGCGGATGCAGCGGCGATCGAATGCTACCGTATTTGTGAATTGGAACGCTTGGCGATATAGTTCAGCAGGCCCCCGGCGTCCACCAATTCCTGCATGAACGGCGGGATCGGGGTGAACCGGTATTCCCCGCCCTTCGTCTCGTTCCGGAGAATCCCCCCTGCCATGTCCACCACGATTCGGTCTCCCGCGTCGATCCCGTCCACCGCGTCGGGGGCCTCGAAGATCGGAAGTCCCATGTTGAACGCGTTGCGGTAGAAGATCCGCGCGAAGGAGCGGGCGATCACCGCGGAAACGCCGGACGCCTTGATGGCGATGGGGGCGTGCTCCCGGGAGGAGCCGCACCCGAAGTTCTTCCCCGCCACGATGAAGTCGCCCGAAGAGACCTTCGTCGCGAACGAGGCGTCGATGTCCTCCATGCAGTGCCGCGCCAGCTCCGCCGGGTCGGAGGTGTTCAGGTACCGCGCGGGGATGATCACGTCCGTGTCGACGTCGTTCCCGTACTTCCACGCCTTGCCCTTCAACTCCATGCCATGCGCTCCTGATGAAATGCGGGGTTCCTCGCGGGGGGCTTCCTCTTCAGCTACGCTCGCGACCTGCGCCCGCTCGCTGCCATTCCGCTCGACGCAATCTTTGCCTCCGCTCCATAGGCCGCTGCAGAGGAACCCCCCGCTGTGCCCCCCGTTATTCCTGCTGCGGGGGTACCCCGACGGCGCGAAGCACGTATCGGGGCGTCACCCCGCCGGTTCGCCGAAACGTTGTCGTAGCGTGGGGTCACTTTAGCTCGTCCGGCCCGCCGATGCGCCCGAGGACGGCGGACGCCGCCGCAACGGCAGGGTTCGAGAGGTACACCTCGCTCTCGGGGTGGCCCATCCGGCCGACGAAGTTCCGGTTCGTCGTGGCGATCGCCCGCTCCCCCGCGGCGAGGATCCCCATGTGGCCCCCCAGGCACGGCCCGCAGGTGGGCGTGGAGAAGGCCGCGCCGGCGGTGACGAAGATTTCCATCAACCCCTCCCGCATCGCCTGCAAGTAGATCTCCTGGGTGGCGGGGAAGACGATCATCCGCACGCCGTCGTGGACCTTCCGCCCGCGGAGCACCTCCGCGGCGCGGCGCAGGTCCTCGATCCGCCCGTTGGTGCACGACCCGACCACGACCTGGTCGATCGCCACGTTCCCCACCTGCGACAGGGGCCTCGTGTTCTCCGGGAGGTGGGGGAAGGCCACCACCGGCTCCAGCGCGGAGAGATCCACGACCATTTCCCCGGCGTACCGCGCGTCCCGGTCCGCCGTCACCACCTCGTACCCGCGCTTCGCCCGCCCGTCCGAGTAGGCGCGCGTGGCGTCGTCGAACGGGAAGATGCCGTTCTTGGCGCCCGCCTCGATCGCCATGTTGGAGATCGTGAAGCGCCACGCCATCGGCAGGCGGGCGATCCCGTCCCCCGCGTACTCCATCGCCCGGTAGAGCGCCCCGTCCACCCCGATCTCGCCGATGACGTGCAGGATCACGTCCTTCCCCTCGACCCACTTCCCGGGCTTCCCCGTCAGGACGATCCGCAGCGTCTCGGGGACCTTCAGCCACACCTCCCCGGAGATCATCGCCGCCGCGAGGTCGGTGCTCCCCACGCCGGTGGAGAAGGCGCACAGTGCGCCGTAGGTGCAGGTGTGGCTGTCCGCCCCGATCACGAGGTCCCCGGGGACCACCAGCCCCTGGTCGGGTAGGAGGACGTGCTCGATCCCCATGCGCCCGACCTCGAAGTAGTGGACGATGCCGAACTCCTTCGCGAAGTCGCGCATCCTCTTGACCTGCTCGGCGCTCCGGATGTCCTTGTTCGGCGTGAAGTGGTCGGGCACCAGGGCGATCCGCTCCCGGTCGAAGACCTCCCGGGCCCCCGTGGACCGGAACGCCTGGATGGCGATCGGGCTGGTCACGTCGTTCCCCAGGGCGAGGTCGACCTTCGCCAGGATCAGTTCCCCGGGGGTGACGGAGGCTTTTCCCGCGTGCTTAGCGAGTATCTTCTCGGTGAGCGTCATGCCCATGGCGGGCCTTCTCCTCGCTTTCCTGGTGCTGCGCCCTGCGCCGGCGGACCGCCTCCACGACCTCCCCCACCGGCCCCGACACGATGTAGGCCGAGATGAAGATGAAGATCATCACCTGCGGCTCCGCGGCCAGCAGCAGCGCGAGGAATACGAAGACCACCAGCGTGTTGAACGGGCGCCGGCGGAACGGCTCGAGGTCCTTGAAGGAGTTGAACTTTACGGTGCTCACCATCAGGAAGGCGAGCACGTAGATGGTGAGGAGCACCGCGAAGTGCTTGAAACCACCCGACTGCCCCAGGTAGTAGAAGAGCAGGATCATCGAGGCGACGAAGGTCGCGGCCGCCGGGATGGGGAGACCGTTGAACTGTCCTTTCTCCACCGTGTTGATCTGCACGTTGAAGCGGGCCAGCCGCAGCGCCCCGCAGATGAGGTAGAGGAACGCCGCCAGCCACCCCCAGCGGCCGAATGCCGAGAGGGCCCACCCGTACACGAGGAACGCCGGGGCGACGCCGAAGGAAACGAGGTCCGCGAGGGAGTCGTATTCCACGCCGAATCGCGTGGTGGTCCGGGTCATCCGGGCGACGCGCCCGTCGAGGCCGTCGAGGATCACCCCCGCGATGATCCCCATCGCCGCCTTCTCGAACTGGCCGTTGTAGGTCGAGGCGATGGAGTAGAACCCGGCGAAGAGGGAGCCCGAGGTGATCAGGTTCGGGAGGATGTAGACCCCCCGCCGCAGCCCGTCCTCTCGCCACTCTCTCCGCCTCACGGCAGCACCCCGATCACCGTCTCCCCCGCCCGCACCCGGTCCCCCTTTGCGACCCGCAGCCGCGCGTCCGCGGGGAGGAAGACGTCCACGCGGGAACCGAAACGGATCATCCCCACCCGCTGCCCCTGCCGAAGCATGTCCCCCTCCTTGAGGTCGCATACGATCCGGCGCGCGACCATTCCGGCGATCTGCACGAAGGTGACCGTTCGCCCCTCCGGCGTCTCGATCGTCACCCCGTTCTGCTCGTTCGCGAGCGACGCCTTGTCCACGCTGGCCACGTGGAATTCCCCGGGGTGGTACCGGACGGACGCCACGCGCCCCGACACGGGCGCCCGGTTGACGTGGACGTCCAGGGGCGACATGAAAATGCTCACCTGCTTCCCCGGCGCCGGCAGGTACCGCCCCGCCGGGCAGTCGCCCGACACTACAATTTTACCATCCGCCGGGGACACCACGAGCCCCGTCCCCGCGGGAGACGTACGCCCGGGATTCCGGAAGAACCACAGGGAGAAGAGGGCGAAGAGGAGCCCCAGCGCGGCGAGGGGGATCCCCCGCGGCCACAGGAGGAACACGGCGACGGCGAACGCCGCCCCCCCGAGGACGAAGGGCCACCCCTCCGGCGCGAGCACCGGTCCGCCGCCTCCGCTCAATTCTTCGTTTTATCGACCAGCCGCCCCTTCGAAAGCCAGGGCATCAGCGCCCGGAGCCGGCGGCCGACCTCCTCGATCGGGTGGTCCTGGCCGCGCTTCGTCAGGGCGTTGAAGACGGGGCGGTTCGCCCGGTTCTCCAGCATCCANTCCTTCGCGAAGGAGCCGTTCTGGATCTCCTCGAGGATCCGCTTCATCTCCCGCTTCGTCTCCTCGCTGACGATCCGCGGGCCGCGGGTGAGGTCNCCGTACTGGGCNGTGTTGCTGATGGAGTACCGCATGTTGGAGATCCCGCCCTCGTAGATGAGGTCCACGATGAGCTTGACCTCGTGCAGGCACTCGAAGTACGCCATCTCCGGCGAGTACCCCGCTTCCACCAGCGTCTCGTATCCCGCAAGGATCAGCGCGGTGAGCCCCCCGCACAGGACGGCCTGCTCCCCGAACAGGTCGGTCTCCGTCTCCTCCCGGAAGGTCGTCTCGAGGACCCCGGCGCGGGCGGCGCCGATCCCCGCGGCGTAGGCGAGCGCCACGTCCTTCGTGTTCCCCGCGGGGTCCTGGTGGATGGCGATCAGGGCGGGCACCCCCTCGCCCTTCACGTACTGGGCACGCACGAGGTGCCCGGGCCCCTTCGGGGCGACCATGTAGACATTGACGTCGGGCCGCGGCACGATCTGCCCGAAGTGGATGTTGAACCCGTGGGCGAACATGAGGTAGGCGCCCTTGCGCAGGTTCGGCCCCACCGAGGCCCGGTAGATGTCCCCCTGCAGCTCGTCGGGCAGGAGCATCACCACGACGTCGGCCTTCTTCACCACCGTGGCGGCGTCGGCGACCTCGAACCCGGCCTCCTTCGCCTTCCTCTCGTTGGCCCCGCCGGCCAACTCCCCGACGATCACGGAGAATCCGCTCTCCTTCAGGTTGTTCGCGTGGGCGTGCCCCTGGCTGCCGTACCCCAGGATCGCGATCGTCTTCCCCTTGAGCAGCTCCGTCTTGGCGTCCTGCTCCCGGTACATGGTGACCATGTTCTCGTCCTCCGTTCCCTTGTTGTCCGGCACTCTTCCCCGCGGGCCTACATCCCGCGGGAGATAGCGATCTTTCCGGTCCGCACGACTTCCTTGATCCCGAGGGGGCGCAGCATCTGGAGGAAGGCGTTCACCTTCCCCTCCCCCCCGGTCATCTCGATGGTGTAGCAGCGCGGGGCCACGTCGACGATCTTCGCGCGGAAGATGTCCACCAGCCGCAGCACCTCCGGCTTGCCTTCGCTGTCCGCGTTCACCTTGACGAGCACCAGCTCCCGGTCCACCGTCTCCGTCCCCGTGAAGTCGATGACCTTCAGGACCGGCACGAGCTTGTTCAGCTGCTTGAGGATCTGCTCGATGATCTGGTCGTTCCCGGCGGTGACGATGGTCATCCGCGACACCTTCGGATCCGTCGTCTCCGCGACGCAGAGGGACTCGATGTTGAACCCGCGTCCGGAGAACAGCCCCGCGACGCGGCTCAAGACCCCGAATTCGTTCTCCACCAGCACGGAAATGGTGTGGCGCATCGCCCCTTCTCCTTCGTCAGACCAGCAGCATTTTCGTCAGCGGCGCCCCCGCGGGGACCATCGGGTAGACCATCTCCCCGGGATCGACCACCATGTCGATCAGCACGGGCCCCTCGGCGGCGAACCCCTTCTTCAGAACCTCCGGGACCTCCTCCGGCTTCGTCGCCCGGAACCCCTTCGCCCCGTACGCCTCCGCCAGCCGGACGAAGTCGGGGATCTGGGGAAGGCACGTCTGGGAGTATTTCCCCTGGAAGAAGAGCTCCTGCCACTGGCGGACCATCCCCAGCGCCCCGTTGTTCAGGATGACCACCTTCACGGGGATGCGGTACTGCACCGCCGTGGCCATCTCCTGGATGTTCATCTGGATGCTGCCGTCCCCGGCGATGTCCACCACGAGCCGGTCCGGCATCGCCACCTGCGCGCCGATCGCCGCGGGCAGGCCGTACCCCATCGTCCCCAGCCCGCCGGAGGAGAGAAAGGTGCGCGGCCGGTCGTAGGTGTAGAACTGGGCGGCCCACATCTGGTTCTGGCCCACCTCGGTGGTGATGATGGCGTTCCCTTTCGTGATCTTGTAGATCTGCTCCACCACGTACTGCGGCTTGATCTTTCCCTTGGCCGGCTTGTAGTTGAGGGGGTGGGTCTTCGCCCACGTTGCGAGCTGCCCGCGCCAGGCCTTCGTCTTCTCCCGGTATTCCCCCGCCTCCTTCTTCCCCTTCACGAGCCGGATCATCTTGCGGAGGACGTCCTTCAGGTCCCCCACGATGGGGATGTCCACCGGCACGTTCTTCTGGATCGAGGTGGGGTCGATGTCGATGTGGATGATCTTGGCGTGCGGGGCGAACTCGTCGATCTTCCCCGTCACCCGGTCGTCGAAGCGCGCCCCCACGGCGAGGATCACGTCCGCGTGGGAGATCGCCATGTTCGCCGTGTAGGTGCCGTGCATCCCCAGCATCCCGAGGCACAGCGGGTCGCTCCCGGGGAATGCGCCCATCCCCATGAGCGTCGTGGTCACGGGAACGGAGAGCAGGTGGGCCAGNTCCGANAGCTCCCCGGAGGCGTTGGNGAGGATCACGCCGCCCCCCGCGTAGATCACCGGCTGCGCCGAGGACAGGAGCAGNCGCATGGCGCTCTCCACCTGCCGCGGGTGCCCCTCGTAGTTCGGGTGGTACCCCCGCAGGGACACCTCCTTCGGCAGGTCGTACTCCGCGGAGGCGANCAGGACNTCCTTGGGCATGTCGACCAGCACCGGNCCGGGACGCCCCGTGGAGGCGATGTAGAACGCCTCCTTGATGATCCGCGCCAGGTCCTTCGTCTCCTTGACGAGGTAGTTGTGCTTGGTGCACGGCCGGCT
>Ga0031653_10000214_pt1 | contig 11052 bp, 11 predicted proteins | sample FrelakmetBRP12BR_FD_55210 | JGI IMG/M metagenome (GOLD analysis project Ga0031653, IMG submission 55210) | Freshwater lake sediment microbial communities from the University of Notre Dame, USA, for methane emissions studies - BRP12 BR | ecosystem: Environmental > Aquatic > Freshwater > Lake >... | reverse complement strand
CCTCCATTCCGCCCAGAGGATCGTCTTGATGAACATCAAACCCGGCTGAGACCAAAACCATCTGGGGTTGGTATTCCAAGGCAATGGGCTTGAGGAATTTTTCAAAGATATTTCCATATTCCGAATCGCTCCCCCCTGTGGGAAGAGGAACGTTCACGGTAAATCCCTCTCCCTTGCCTTTTCCCACCTCTTTGGCTCCCCCCGTGCCGGGGTAGAAGAAGCCATAGCGATGGGTGGAGAAATAGAGGACCTGGGGATCTTCATAGAAGGAGTTCTGTGACCCATTGCCATGATGGACGTCCCAATCCACGATCAAGATCCTCTGAAGAGAGAAATTCTTGAGAGCATATCGGGCACCAATCGCCACATTGTTGAAGAGGCAAAATCCCATGGCCCTGTCATGTTCTGCATGATGTCCAGGAGGTCTCACTAGCGCAAATCCATTATCCAGTTTTTTTTCCATGACCGCCTTGATCAACTCTAAAAGGCCACCCGCTGCCCACAGAGCGGCTTCATAGGATTTAGCACAGGTGGAAGTATCCATATCGAGTCGATAGTATGGTTTTCCTGCCGTGGATGCCACCATATTAATGTATGAGGAGGTATGGATCATCTCCAGTTCCTCTTGAGTGGCGGCTCGAGGTTTCACCATTTCAAAGAGACCCTTCATCTCCGCCTCTTCTAGCATCTTATAAATAACTCTTAATCGTTCTGGGCTTTCCGGATGACCAGGGTCCATCACATGTTCCAAATATCTTTCATCCTTCACAATCCCTGTTCGGTTCATTTGCCCTCCTCCAATGAAACATACGGTAAGCGATAGATAATAATTTCAGCCTATCTTTTTTGTCATTCCTTGTCAACCCTGTGGTTGCGTTAAGAATAAAGGAGTCAACGGTATGCCGGTGTCCGAACTTGATAAGTCTCCAATGATTTCGAATGTTGATATTTTTACAACCACAGGGTCAAGGTTACCCCTGCTAGACTATCCAACATGAATTTCGTGTTCCAAAGTAGTCATTTTCTTCTTTTAATCCAGACCCTTTTTACTCCATATCTTCAAGCAAATGGAGGATCATTTTACGAAAGATTTCGTTATTCATAGGGGGGTTTTTCTTGACTTTTCATCTTAAGACTGAATAGAATGTTTTTAGAGGAAAGAATGAATATTAGGAAGCTCGAAGATCTCCTGAAAAAAGTAAAGTCAGGAAAGACCTCGCTTAGTGAGGCGATGGTACAATTGAAGTCGCTTCCTTTTGAAGACTTGGGATTTACTAGAATTGATCACCATCGCAGTCTCCGGAAGGGTTTTCCAGAGGTGATCTGGGGGGAAGGAAAGACCTTTGCACAGATTCTCTCGATCATGAAACAATTGAAGAAAAAAGGTCAGAACATCCTCATCACGCGTTTGGAAGAGAAAAAAGCCAAAGCGATACAAAAGGTTTTTCTAAAGAGCCAATACTACCAAAGGTCAAAAGTCCTGACCTATCTCACCGATGCGGTAAAACCCGAGGGGAAGGGGACGATTCTGGTCATTACTGCAGGGACGACAGATATCCCTGTGGCTGAGGAGGCCGCGGTTACAGCTCAATTCATGGGGAATCACGTGGAAACCCTTTATGATGTTGGGGTCGCAGGGATTCACCGACTCCTTTCTGAGAGGGGAAGGTTGGAAGCCGCTCGTGTTCTCATCGTCGTGGCCGGGATGGAAGGGGCATTGCCCAGCGTCGTGGGCGGATTGGTGGATCGGCCGGTGATCGCTGTTCCCACCAGTATCGGATATGGGACCAGCTTCGGAGGAATCACTGCACTGCTGGCTATGTTGAATTCATGCGCCTCGGGTGTGGCTGTGGTCAATATTGATAACGGATTTGGGGCAGGCTATATGGCCAGCCTGATCAATCGAATATGACCCTGTTAGAAGAGGGCAGGGTTTTGAACCTTAACCTGGTTAAGGTATTCTTAAATGGCATTCCCATGTTAAAAGACGGGACTTTCTAACAGGGTGAAAGGGAATAGATGTCGTGAATTGGATCAAAATAGTTAATGAGATAATTCCTTTCCTATTTCTCATCGGTATTGGCTTTTTTCTTTACCGAGGCCTCAGAAGAAATCAGACTCTCCTCTCAGAAAGAGAGGAATTGTTAAAACGCTACCTTCTTTTTCGTGGAGACAGACAGGTCCGTTTGAAAATTTACGGAGGGGATGAGAAGATCTATCTGGATCTCCTGAAGAACATTTCGAGCAGTTGGAAGAACTTTAAAAAGGCCTACGATCAGTGCCTCCATTCCTTAGCTCAGAATACGACAAAGACCAAACGCTTTTTACAGCTCATCACCCTGTTCCTTTTGACGAATACGGTGAGACTTTTCATAGAGGACTACTACTTTTTTGGTTTGGAGATTCACTTTATCTATACTCTGGCAAGAGAACTCTCAAGTTATGTTCTGGTGGTCCTCAGTTTCTTTTTGTTGAGAAACCAGACCCAGAAATTCCTGACCTTAAAAGGGAAAGTGGTGAAGATGGATAAGGAGATCCTCTTCTTTCCAAACAATTTGGAGGACCAGGGAGAACATGAGGGTCTTTATAATGAATTTGATCCGTTGGAGGTAAAAAGAGTAGAAGATGGACAAGAAGATCAGGATCCTCGTGAGTGACCTAAAGGTCGAAGCTGAACTGAACGAATCGAAGACTGCTCAATTGATCTGGGAAGCTCTTCCGATGGAAGGAAAGACCAATCTCTGGGGCGAAGAGATTTATTTTGCCATCCCGGTGAAGAGAGGATTGGAAGCAGGATCAAGAGAAGTCGTCTCAGTGGGAGAATTGGGTTATTGGCCAACCGGACATGCCTTCTGCATCTTCTTCGGCCCGACTCCAGCAAGCCGTGGCGATGAGATTCGAGCCGCCAGTGCAGTCAATATCATCGGAAAGGTTCTCTCCGATCCCAAGGTTTTCCTGAAGATTAAAGAGGGCGCCAAAATCACCTTGGAAAAAGTCTAGGGTTTGAAACAAAATTCCAAATCCCAAATTCCAATTTCCAAATAAGCTCCACTATCCAATTTCAAATGACCAAAAAGATTTTGTTTCGAATTTGGGTGATTGGGATTTATTTGTGATTTGGCCAGCCTGCGCAAAGCCGCTTCGGCGAAGGCAGGTGAACCAATTATTCTGAACTTTGTTTAAATGCTTTACGTGACCTTTCTAATTTTGCGCTTTTAATCAAGACCTCTCGAAGACCCTTCTTGATACTCTCATCCTCAATCACTTGAATCATACTTTCGATTTGATTCAAGGTCGCTTTGTCGAGGTTTTCGTGTTCTAACGAAGGATCTTTTGAAGGAGCCCGGGGGGTCGGAGAAATCTTTCCCAGTCTGAATCGAATGTCCTGGATGAGCGGCTCGCCTAAAAAGGCGTTTACCCTTCCGAGAAGGGTGAGTTTCAGAAACTGGAGTTGCTGCATCCAGGTGGGATGGGAGACTTCAACGAAAAGGATCCGATTTCGAATGGAACAGGGTTGTGAATGAATCGCCACAGGCTCGCCCACAATTTCCTTCCAGGCACCCATGATAGAATAGGTTTTTAGAGGGACATCGATCTCTAAGGTCTTTAAGGTTTTTTCAAGGATCGAACGGAGGGATTGGGGTTTTTTCATAAAAGATAAATTTTAGATTTCAGATTGCAGATTTGAGATTTTAATTTTGAGCTTTCAGCTTTGAGCAATTAGTAATACGCTATGCCCCATGCGCTATGCGCTCTGCGAGATCTTGGTTGGATCAATCCTTGGAAACAGAGGAGTGGGTTTGATCACCTTTCTTCCTGGTTTCAGACCTCCCCACTTTCCGTTTTCCTTTAAATTTTGCTCCCAGAGATTTTCCTCCATCCCGAGCTGCGCCCACATCTTTTCAGAGGTGGAGGGCATAAAGGCAGCGAGCAGCAAGGTAGTCAGTCGAAGGGATTCCAGCGTCTGATAAAGCACGCTCCCAAGACGAGGCCGATCTTTTTCTGCTTTGGCCAAAGCCCAGGGTGCCGTCTCATCAATATATTTATTCCCAGCGCTAACGATCTCCCAGATCGAGCCCAAGGCCCTATGAAAAGCCAGGTCATCCATCTGTTTCGATAATTGTGGAAGGACTTTTTCAGAAACCTCTTGAAGTCCTCGATCCACATCCTGTAATTGGGAGGGAGCTGGAATCAGACTATCAAAATATTTAACGACCATGCTGAGAGCCCGACTAAAAAGGTTTCCAAGATCATTCGCCAGATCGCTATTGATCCGATGGACCATGGCGGAATGGGAGAANTCNCCATCCANTCCGAATGGGACTTCNCGCATGAGAAAATACCTGACNGCATCTACTCCGTAGGTGTCGATCAGACGATTGGGTTCCACCACATTCTGNAGGGACTTGGACATTTTCTTNCCCTCGANCGTCCACCATCCATGGGCGAATACCATTTTGGGGGGAGCCAGCCCAATTCCCCTGAGCATGGTCGGCCAATAGACGGTGTGGGTGGTGAGGATGTCTTTGCCGATGAGGTGAATCGCTTCCGGCCAAAATAGAGAGAATGGATTTTTCTCGGACCCATAACCAATCCCGGTGACATAATTGATTAGGGCATCGAACCAGACATAGGTTACGTAATCCGTATCAAATGGAATTTCGATCCCCCACCTCAACCGTTTCTTTGGCCGCGAGATGCAGAGGTCTTCCAGGGAACCGCGGAGAAAACCCAAAATTTCATTTCTTCTCGATGGGGGAAAGATAAATCGCTCATTTTTTTCGATGTATTCGATCAGCCACGATTGATACTGACTCATTCTGAAAAAGTAATTCTTCTCAGAGATCTCATTTACCGATCGAAGACAATCCGGGCACTTCCCCTCTGTCAAATCCTTTTCGGTCCAGAAACGTTCACAGGGGATACAGTACCACCCGTCATAATTTTCCTGATAGATCTCTCCACGATCGTAGAGATCCTGAAGAATCTTCTGAACCACCTTTTTATGGCGCATCTCTGTCGTGCGGATGAAATCATTATTGGAAATGTTCAGTCTCTTCCAGAGGGATTGAAATCGTACCACCATTTCATCGCAGTGTGTTTTTGGATCGACCCCCCGCTCCTGAGCGGCTTTCTCCACCTTTTGGCCATGTTCATCTGTGCCGGTGAGGAAAAAAACCTCATAACCGTCTAACCGTTTATAGCGGGCAATGATATCTGCAGCAACGGTGGTATAGGCATGGCCGATATGGGGGATGTCATTGACGTAGTAGATAGGAGTGGTGACGTAGAAGGATTTTTCAGAGTTCGGACACATGGATGGTAACCTCCCCCCCTTCCTCAAGTTCTACGGTCACAGTTTGGCCAAGCACATTTTGGCGGATGACTTTTCCTTTACCGGAGCGAGTGGTAATATATTTACCCACCTTGGGGAGATCCTTCTTTAACTCGACATAGGTGGGAAATTCGTAAGACAAGCAACACATCAGACGGCCACAAACACCCGAGATCTTCGTCGGATTGAGGGCGAGATTCTGTTCCTTGGCCATTTTGACGGAGACCAGTTCAAATCGATTCATGAATTTGGCGCAACAGAGCTCCCTCCCACAACTCCCGAGACCACAGACCATTTTGGCCTCATCCCTCACCCCAATCTGCCTCATCTCAATCCGCATTTTGAATTGGGCGGCCAAGTCTCTGACCAGTTCCCGGAAATCGATCCTCTTATCCGAGGTAAAATAAAAGAGGGCTTTGGAGCGATCCAGAAGGATCTCTGTTTTAACCAGCTTCATGTTCAAGTTCTTCTCCCTGATCTTCTGAAGGCAGAATTGAAAGGCCTCCTTTTCCAATTGCTGGTTCCCTTGAAATTGCTCCAGATCTTCAGCATTGGCTTTTCGAGTGACCTTTCTTGGAGATTTCAGGAAAAAGCGTTTTTCTTTTTCATGAGGAGGAGAAAGAACTTTCCCCAGGACCAGCCCCTTTTCTGTCTCGACGATCACACCTTCCCCTGTATCGAGTGAGAGTTGTGTCGCATCGAACTCTTCTGTTTTTCCATTGGGTAGTTTGACAAAAACCAAGCGAATCATCTTCTCTATCCTTCAGCCCATGAGAGCATCATCGCTTCAAGGGCTAAGCTCGTATTGGCATTCCCTTTGATGGCAAGGATGGTGTGATGGAGGATCTCCATCCGTTGCAAAAGGGAGGAGAGACTCCAATTCGTAGCTAGGGGTTCCATCACTTGCAATAGATCCGAATGNATCAGTTTCGGCTCTTTTTTCAATGTCTTCACCATGACCAAGTCTCTCAATAAGGTTTTGGCAACTTCGAGTATCAAAAGGAGATTTTCTCGTTGAGAGGGTAAGGATTCAACCCAACTTCCCATCTTTTCAAATGAAAGCGATTTCAATCCTACCCAGTCCTTTAAGAGTTCTTCTCTTGGAATCTGGCGAATCTCCTCTTGGATCTCCAAAGCTTTTCCAGGACTTCCATCTGAAAGAGAAGCAAGGAGATGGGCTTCTGTTTCATCAAAGCCTTTCCCTTCCATCAACCATTTGGAGACCAGAGAAATCGGTAAGGAATTGAACCGAATTGGCTGACACCGTGAAAGGATCGTGGGCAAGATGAACCTGGAGCTATTGGCCAGCAGGATGATCACTGTATGGAGTGGAGGTTCTTCCAATGTTTTAAGAAGAGTATTCGGTATATCATGAGCCATCCGATCTGCAGCCGTCAGGATACAGACACGACGTTTTCCTTCATAGGGTCTATAGGCCAGTTCCCTCTGCATCTGAAGGACTTGCTCTTTCTTGATGCCTTGACCGATAGGTTCAATGAGTAAAACATCTGGATGAAGCGCATGATCAATCTTTTTACAGGAAAGGCAATGATCGCAGGCATCTCCTCTTTCTGTTTCTTCCTCAAGGCAGTTGAGTGCCTTTGCAAATTGGAGAGCCACGTGCTTCTTCCCAATCCCTTCGTTTCCCAAAAAGAGGTAGCTGTTCACCACCTTTTCATGTTCGATTGCCCGCTGGAGCAGTAAAATGGGTCTGGAATGTCCTAACACGTTTTTAAAAGACATGGTTTGTTCAATTTCGGAACTCGCCTGCCTGCCGCAGGCAGGGATTGCGGAATGTGGATTTAAACTCCGAACTCCCTGCCTGTCCGGCAGGCAGGCGAACTACTAACTACTAACTCGTCGACAATTCGGCGTATCTTCTCAAAGACTTTGTCTTCGCCTTGCCGGGTGTCGATCACCTTAACCCGACGGGGTTCTTTTTTGGCTATGGCAAGGTATCCTTTTCTCACCCGTCGGTGAAATTGGATTTTTTCTTTTTCAAAACGCTCCTCGTTTTCTTGTTTAAGGGATCGATTTCTTTGAAGCGCTCTCTTTAGTCCTACATCAGAGGGACAATCCAAAAGGAAAGTGATGTCAGGCTTGATTCCCTGGGTGGAAAAATGATTGAGGCGGTCAATCCATTTCAAATCTATCTTCCGGCCATAGCCTTGATAAGCAAAGGTGGCATCACTGAAACGATCGCAGAGAACAATTCCTCCCTTTTTAAGAAAAGGCTCAATGACCTCCTTCACATGTTGTGACCTGGCGGCTTCGTAAAGGAGAAGTTCGCTCTTCGGGATCATCTCATGATAGTCTGGGTTTAAGAGAATTTTCCTTACCTTCTCTCCAATGGGGCACCCCCCCGGTTCTCGAGTTACTTTGCAGGGGATGCCTTTTTGAAAGAGGTATTTTTTTAGGCGTTGGATCTGAGTAGTCTTTCCACTCCCCTCCACTCCTTCAAAAGTTATTAAGAGAGACAAATCAGTTCCCCATTAAATAAGTATACGAAATTAATAACAAAAATATAATTTAAACATTCAGTCTATGTCAAGAGCAACCGCCCATCTATATTAAATAACACCATCCAAAATTGTCGGGACTTTCGCCATACTGAATCCCTGTAATCTTATCGTACAGTTTCTGTGATAGAGACCCGATTCTCCCTTCGTTTATGATTATTCCTTCATCTCCATATTGAATCTCACCTACGGGTGAGATGACCGCGGCTGTCCCGGTCCCGAAGACTTCCTTCAAAGTGCCTTTCTTTGATGCTATGAAAATCTCGTCGATAGATATCCTCCGCTCCGTGACATCTAATTTCCATTCTTTTGCAAGATGGATTGTCGTATCACGGGTGACCCCCCCAAGAATTGTTCCTTCTAGAGGGGGTGTGATCAATTCGTCGTTGATAAGGAAAAAGATGTTCATGGTCCCNACTTCCTCGATATATTTTCTTTCCACCCCATCGAGCCACAGGACCTGAGTAAAACCTTTCTTCTTTGCTTCTTCCCCAGGAAGAAGGGTTGCCGCATAGTTGGCCGGTGTTTTCGCTGCCCCGAGTCCCCCCTTTGCAGCACGTATATATTCCCCGGGTGTGGTTAATTTCACGGGATTCATTCCCTCTTTATAATAAGCCCCTACCGGGGAAGTGATGATCATAAAGCGATAGGTCTCTGAGACCTTCACACCGAGAAAATTATCTGTTGCAAAGATGAACGGACGGATGTAAAGAGAATATCCCTTTTTTCTCGGCACCCACTCTTTATCTAAGGTAACGAGTTCCTTTAATCCATCGATAAAGAGGTCAAAACCAATCTTAGGGATGCAGAGTCTTTGGCAGGACCAATTCATCCTCTCATGATATTTTTGAGGACGAAAGACATTGATCATACCCTTCTGCGTGTAAAATGCCTTGAGACCTTCAAAGACAATCTGTCCATAATGAAGTGAGCAGATGGCTGGATAAATCTCAATCTTTCCATATGGAACGATTCGGGGTGAACCCCATCTTCCATTTTTATATTCCATGGTCAGCATGTGATCTGAAAAGATCTCCCCAAACCCCAAACCCTCAAAATCGACCTGCTTTCTTCTGCTCCGNTGTGTTTTGATGATCTTCATTTTTTAGGGCCTCCCGAAATATGATTTTTCGCCTGTAAGTATAACAGATTTGCAATCAAACGGGTCTATTTTACTGCTATTGCTAAAAAAATAAAACCTAAAAATCTAACTAAAAATATTTGAAATTTCTTCTCGCCCCCTCCCTCTCCCCTGTGGGGAAAGGGGAAGGGTGAAGGGGCAAAATGTTAGAAGAAAATTCTCAGATTTAACGTGTAAGAATCTAAGGTTTTCGGCTTGCTTATTTCCCGACGTTTGTATATAAGATGAAAAACGCTAAACCTACCTAACCACCTCTGTGGGAGTCAGGCGCTCTATGCATAGCGAAGAAATGGAGGATCATATGGAACAAGGAGAGAAAAGAGTGAATGGGTTTCGATTTCTTCCACCGGGGTTAACCGCTTGGGTTCGGAAATTTATTCCTGATGAAGAATTCAAAGGATTCATTCCCTGGACACCCATGGCTAAGCCCTTGAGTCAGACGACGCTTGGTTTGGTGACCAGCGCTGGCATCAGCTTAAAAACAGATCCTCCTTTTGATATGGAAAGAGAGAAAAGGGAAGCCATCTGGGGTGACCGCTCTTATCGAGCGATACCCAGAGGAACCACAGAGAAGGATATTGAAGTCAATCACCTCCATATCAATACCAATTGGATTAAACAAGATATCAATGTGATCCTTCCATTGGTCCGGATGGGTGAATTTGAAAAAGATGGGATCATCGGACACCTTGCTTCCTCTGCCTACTCTTTTTATGGGTTTCAATGGCAGAATACTGATTTCATAAAGGAAGCGATTGAACCCATTTCCAAGAAGATGAAATCTGAAGGCGTGGAGGCGGTTCTCATGACACCCGCCTGACCCTTCTGCTGCCAGTCCGTTGGACTGGCTGCCAGGTTTTTAGAGGAGTCTGGATTTTCTACAGTTGTTCTCACACCTACCTATGAATTTCATCGGGCTGTCGGAATACCTCGCTCTGCTGCTATCGAATATCCTTACGGAAGGCCAGTAGGGCAGGTGGGAGATCGCGAAGGTCAGAGGAAAGTTTTGCTAAAGACTCTTGAAGTTCTGGAGAAAGCTAAAAAACCAGGGGAGGTCTGGCATCTCCCTTTCACCTGGCCCGAAGAACCAAAGAAGACAGACTGGCAGCCCCCTGAGATGTCTCCTCTTATTCAGTTTTATTTAGAAGATATCAAGAAAGCTAGGAAACAGCAGGGAGGTTAAGGAGAGGAATAATTTTCCAATGAGTTTGATAATACTTCTAAAGTTAACTATAATTTATTAGATTTCAATTTGTCTTTTTTATTATCCCAATTACATTTGGTATTGGATTCCCACCAGATCTGATAGGACTTTCATTAAATCCTGTTTCGGAGATTCCTACCTTATCCAACTCAAGACCATTTGCAGAAAAATAAAGACTGGCCTCTCGCCCTCCCTCCAAATACATGGCATTGAAAATGGAGATAGGGAGAGATAAGAGAATAGTATTGAAATCATATCCGGAGTAAGGAGCTTCTGAAAAGATAAAGAGGACATTCCCTCCCTTATCCACGCCCAAGACAGCTAAACTCCACCGTTTGTTTTGCTTAGACCAAACATTCTCCTGATTGCAACTGATCATACGAATATTCTGTATAAAAGTCTGGTATTTGGGTTTTAGTTTTTCAAAGTCCTGACACTTCAAATCAATGATCTGAATCTCTGGAACATCATCATCCACCCGGTTAAAGGCTAAAACGGCTTTATAAGCAGAGTTAAGTCTTGAATTATTTAGATGAGAAAAATTCTTCATGTAACCAACATTGGTGAGTCCGTCCTTCTGATACATCCCAGCATTAATGGCAGCAATGAGATGGTACTTTTTACACCATTCCTTGGATGTCAATCCGATCTTTCCAAGTTCTGAAGCACAAAGGAGCTTAAAAGAGTAATAAGTCGGATTAACCCTTACAATAGTGATTTTTGAATCCTTGATAGGAGTTTCATAAGGGGGATCTAAGTGTGCTAAAAACAGCCCCTCATCCACCTTTCTCCAAGGGCCACTCTGGGGCATTCCATCAGAAGAAATAAAAAGCACCCAGAGGCATAGNCTGGA
>Ga0031653_10000212_pt1 | contig 11090 bp, 7 predicted proteins | sample FrelakmetBRP12BR_FD_55210 | JGI IMG/M metagenome (GOLD analysis project Ga0031653, IMG submission 55210) | Freshwater lake sediment microbial communities from the University of Notre Dame, USA, for methane emissions studies - BRP12 BR | ecosystem: Environmental > Aquatic > Freshwater > Lake >... | reverse complement strand
GGGCTGGCTGTTCCGGTCACAGCTTCCTACATCATCTCTGCGGTGATTGCTGCTCCTGCATTGATTCAGTTGGGAGTTCCGGATTTTGCGGCCCATATGTTTGTATTCTACTATGCCCTCCTTTCAGAGGTTTCTCCTCCCACCGCGCTCTCCTGTTTTGCCGCGGCTGCGCTGACCAAAGGGAACCCCTATAAGACCACAATGTATGCCTGGAAATATACCCTACCGGCATTCATCGTGCCCTTCATGTTTGTGCTTGATCCTAAAGGCGTTGGGATTTTGCTCAAGGGACCTGTCATCGATGTGATCTGGACGACGGTCACCGCCTTTATAGGGGTTGCCTCCCTGGCAGGAGGTGTAGAAAACAGGTTCTTTAAAAAGACGACTCTTTATGAACGGATCATGTTGCTGGCCGCAGGCCTGCTCCTGTTCTACCCTGTTGCCCTCTACGATATCATCGGATTCGGCTTGATGGGCCTGGTCATCGTGTCTCAGAAGTTAAGAAGAGGATGAGAAGAAGTCTGAAAATCTTTCTGCCCCTACTCTGCTTCCTCCTGACGGGGTGCGGAAATCTCTTCTACTTCTCCAAATTAGGATGGCACCAGTCCTGCATCACCTTTCAGAGCATTTCCGTTCAGGAGGCTCTCAGGGACGAAGCGCTGGAAGATGAGGGAAAAAAGAAAATCCGCATCATCCAGGAGGTGAAGCGCTATGGCGAGGAGAGACTGGGATTGCATAGGACAGGGAGTTACACCAAATTTTTTGAAGTGAAAAAGCCTGTCCTTCATATCATCACAGCGAGCGAAAAAGACCGCCTTCACCTTCATCACTGGAACTTTCCCATCATCGGCAGAGCAACCTACAAAAGCTTTTTCACCCCAAAGGGAGTTTTGAAGGAGAAGGAGTCCCTGGAGAAAAAAGGTTATGACACCTATCTCCAGCAGGCGGCTGCCTACAGCACGCTCGGATGGCTGAAAGACCCGATCTTTTCAACAATGCTAAAATGGGATGAGCCCACCCTGGCCAACATCATTCTCCACGAGATGGTCCATGCCACGGTCTATTTTAAAGGAGAGACCGACCTGAATGAACAACTGGCAACCTTCATCGGAAATCAAGGGGCCGTCCATTTTCTGACTGAGAAGTATGGTTCCGGTTCAAAAGAGGTGGCCCTGGCGATCGATTATCAGGGGGATGACCTCCTCTTCGGGATGTGGATCGATCAGGCATACAAGCGTTTATCAAAATTCTATGATCAACCGGTTTCGAGAGAGGAGAAGGTGAGAGGAAGGGAGGAGATCTTTCAATCGATCCAAGAAAAGTTTACAGAGATGCAAGATCAGTTTAAAACAGACTGCTACAAAGGGTTTGAAAGGAAGAAACTGAACAATGCAGTCCTGATGGCCTTCCGGCGATACCTCCGCCGCCTCGACCGTTTTGAAGTCCTTTATGAAAGATTGGGATGGGATCTGAAAAAAGTTGTTGAGTTTTTCAAAGAGATTAAATCTTCAGGAGACGAAAGGGCTTTAACTTCTTTTAAAGAGTGAGATTCTCGGATTTTTTTAACTCCGAACTCGGAACTCTGAACTCGGAACTTTTGTCTACCTCTCCCTCTTTCCTTCGATGAACTCCTCCACCATTAACTTGGCTTCATTATCGGGAAACTGGACGAGGGGATGTTTCATTGCATAGGCGGAGATGGAGAGGAGGGGACCGCCGGTTCCCCTGCTTCGGGCAATCTTACAGCACCGGATGGCATCGATGGTGATCCCGCCGCTATTTGGCGAATCCTCCACGGAGAGTCTCATCTCAAGGTTCAATGGAATCTCTCCGAACCCCCTTCCTTCCATTCTAAGAAAACAGACCTTGTTGTCGTTCTGCCAGGGGACATAATCGGAAGGGCCGATATGAATATTCTCCGGTTCGAGAGGGACGCCAAGCTGGGACTGAATCGCTTCGGTTTTGGAGATTCGTTTATTCTTCAAACGGCTCCGGTTAAGCATGTTGAGGAAGTCGGTGTTGCCGCCCGTGTTAATCTGATAAGTCCGATCCAATTTCACTCCGCGGTCCTCGAAGAGTTTTACTAACGCTCTATGGATAATGGTCGCACCCATCTGGGATTTCACATCGTCACCCACAGCAGGAATGCCTTTCTCTTCAAATCGTTTTACCCACCCGGGGTCCGAGACGATGAAACTGGGTATACAGTTGATCAGGCTGACCCCTGTGTTCAGGCAGGCCTCCGCATAGAATTGAGTCGCCAGATCCGAACCAACGGGAAGGTAGTTGAGAAGGATTTCCACTCCGGATTCCTTGAGAGCCTTCTCCACATTGCAGGGTTTCTCATTGGCCACCATAAAAATGCGGTCCTCGGGGTAATCCTTCATATGTTCTGAAACCCCATCCAGCACTTCACCCATGGAAACGATGACACCTGAATCATTGAATTGGGAGAAGATGGTCTGGGTGCAATTGGGCCTGGCGAAGATGGCCTCTCTTAGAGGTTTTCCCACTTTTCTCCGGTCGATATCGAAAGCCGCTCCCACCTCGATATCCCAGGGTCTGTAGCCTCCGAGATCCATATGCATCAGGCCGAGAGGTTCGAATTTTGGGTTCTTTCGGCTGAGATCCCTATAGAATTCAATCCCCTGGATGAGAGCGCTGGCACAGTTTCCGACACCTACGACGGCAATTCGGATCGAACTCTTTTTCATAAACGTTCAGCCTTTCCGAAAACATCTTGTCTTTTTTCAAATAAACTAACTATCTCATTTCATTTCGATTGTCAAGAAAATTGGGATTACATGAAATTGGGATTACATATTGACTTTGCTTAAACAAAAATTGGGATTACAGAAATCTCTGGAAAGCCCATCTCCGGCAAAGAAACCACTTATTTATTGACAAGAGGGCTTTTTTCTTGACTTCTCTTTTTTAATCTGTTAGTTTCCGCAACAATCAATCGTTCCCGCAGGGTGCTTAACCGATGAAAAAAAGAGGGAAATCGGCCCTTCTCCACCATCCCATTCGCTCTCTCGACATGAAAAAGACGCAGAGTCTTTACGATCTGATACAGGCCTTCCAGCACACCTCTTTCCAGAGCCGGAATCTCTTCAAATGTTTTGAGGTGTTTCAAAAGATGCTGAGCGATCCCGCCTGTATCATCTTTCTGGGATTGTCCGGAGCCATGATCCCGGGCGGGATGCGAAGGGTGATCCGCGATATGATCGAGATGAAGTTGATCGACGTCCTCGTCTCCACGGGCGCCAACATCTTCCACGACCTCTTTGAGAGCTTCGGATATCGACATTATATCGGATCGGTGGAGGGAGATGATGATGCCCTGCGAACGCACCGGATCGTACGGGTCTATGATGCCCTGATGGATGATCACGAGATCAATCAGGTCATCCACCTTCTCTCCGAGGTTCCGGAAGAGCTTGGGGAAAAAGTCGTCTCGTCAAGGCGATATCTTGAGGTGCTGGGAAATCGGATCAAAGATGATGGGTCGATCCTGAAGACAGCCTCCCGGTATGGCGTTCCCGTCTTTGTCCCCGCACTAAGTGACAGTTCCATCGGCATCGGATTGACCTTTCTCCATGCCCGGAAGAAGAACCCTTCCGAAGGGCTGATCATCGACCAGATCCGGGACAGCTTTGAAATTGCCCAGTTAAAGAGGATGGCCAAAACCACCGGGGCGATCTATGTCGGAGGAGGCGTTCCGAAGAATTATATTCAACAATTAGGGCCTGTGAGCGAACTCCTTTTCCGGAGAGAGAGCGGCCACCGGTTTGCCTTTCAGGTGACCACGGATGATCCCAAATGGGGCGGTCTCTCAGGCTGTACCTTTGAGGAGGCAAAGTCCTGGGGAAAGATTGAGAAAGAATCGGCCTATGCCGCTGTCTATATGGATGCCACTATCGCCCTTCCCATGCTGGTCGGGGCAATCTTTCAAGAGGAAAAGATCTGCCGAAAGAGAAAGAGACGCCAGTTTATATGGGAAGCCGACCGGCTCAAGACCATCAAGTTTGTCTAACCATTCTCCAAAGCGCCTAAAGTTTAAAGTTCGTAAAGTGCCATCCATTAACTTTAGTTCACTTTAGGCACGTTAGATCACTTTAGTCACTTTTTAGTCACTTTTCAAACCTACCGCACTCCGCATTCCGAATTCCGAAATCCGAAATAAGAAATGGGGCTTGTAAATAGGGTAACAATGGTTATATTATAGGTATAACCCATGAAAAGAAAAGGAGTTTGGTGTCGATGAAAGATTCCGATTCGAAGATTCCGGACCAGAAGGAACTGGAGAAGGAGCTGAATGAGTATTTAGGGAAGAAATATGGAGACCGGATCCGGCTGGTCGTTCCCATGCTCTTTCCAAAACCCCAGACCGAAGAAGTCTCGAAGGATGAGAAAGAGATCGGTGAGAAAAAGAGAAAGATCCAGTTCGATCTGAAGCCCGAGGAATTGGAGGCCTTTCTCAATGACTACATCATCCGACAGGAGGAGGCAAAGGAGATCCTGGCCACCAAGATCTGCACCCACTTCAAACGGATCAAGTTCACCGAGATGACGAAGGGAAAGACCCGATATGAAAGTGTGGGCCACATCAAGAACAATATCCTGATGGTCGGGCCCACCGGAGTGGGCAAGACCTACCTGATCAAATTGATCGCAAAGAAGATCGGCGTTCCTTTTGTCAAGGGGGATGCGACCAAGTTCAGTGAGACCGGTTATGTGGGAGGGGATGTGGAGGATCTCGTCCGGGATCTCGTTTATGAGGCCGATGGCGATATGGAGATGGCTCAGTACGGGATCATCTATATCGATGAGATCGACAAGATCGCCTCGTCCAACCATACCATCGGCCCGGATGTCTCAAGGACGGGGGTCCAGCGGGCACTCCTGAAACCGATGGAAGAGACAGAGGTGGATCTCAAGGTTCCACACGACCCCATCTCCCAACTGGAGGCGATCGAACATTACCGGAGAACCGGAAAGAAGGAGAAGCGGACGATCAATACGAAATATATCCTCTTCATCATGAGCGGAGCCTTCAACGGCCTGGAGGAGATGGTGAAGAAACGGCTCAACCGGGAGGGGATCGGTTTTGGGGCGGAGATCCGCTCAAAAGATGAAAGAGCCGAATATCTCAAACAGGTGAAGGCTGAGGACCTCATCGCCTTTGGGTTCGAATCGGAATTCATCGGAAGGCTTCCGGTGACCGCCATTTTTGAGAGACTTGAAATTGAGGATCTCTATGCGATCCTTAAGAACCCCAATAACCCCATCATTCTGGGGAAGAAGAAGGATTTCAAATCGTATGGGATCGACATCCAGTTTGAGGAGGATGCACTTTACGAGTTAGCGGTGAGAGCTTATGAGGAAAAAACAGGAGCGAGGGGACTGGTCAGCGCCGTGGAGAAGGTGCTCCTCAAATTTGAGAAACGACTTCCCTCAACAGATATTCGCCAATTCGTCGTCACGCGCGAAGTGGTCGAACATCCGGAACAGGAACTGGAACGGTTGCTCCAGGACCCCATGCATCCCGAGAGGCTGGCTCAGTTTGAGAAGCTTCTTTCACGGGAAAAGAGGGAGTTGAAGGAGTCGATCATGAACAGGGAAGGAGAGTTTCGCAAACGTTATGGGATTGCCTTCCCGGAGAGCCGAATCGATCTTATCGCCCGCCGGATGGTCAATAAGGGTTACGATGTCAACACCGTTTTTGAAGAGGTGGTGGAGGTTCAGCGACAGGTCGAGGAGTTTGAGAGAGACTTCCAGCAGAGAAATGGAATCCGGCTCCAGTTTGACGGAGAAGCCGTCGATCGGATAACGGAAATGGCCCTCGAAGAGGACATGAAGGGAGAAATGGTTTGCTTCCGTCTGTTAAAGGATTATGAGCATGGGATGAAACTGATCCGGGATAGAATGGGCCGGAAGGAGTTTGTGATTACGAAGGAAGCGATCGATGACCCGGAAGGATATCTCAATCGGATCATCCAGGAGGTCTATAGCAGGCGGTTCGATTTAGAGGCCGAGGGTAATGGATAATGGCGAGCAGAGATTATTATGAAATTTTAGGTGTCGGCAAGAACGCCAGTGACGAAGAGATGAAGCGGGCTTACCGGAAACTGGCGATGAAATACCATCCGGACCGGAATCCCAACAAGAAGGAGGCAGAGGAACGCTTCAAGGAGATCAACGAGGCCTATGCGGTTCTGAGTGATAAGGAGAAACGAAAACAGTACGATAACTTTGGCGCCGATGGATTCCGTCAGCGATTTACTCAGGAAGACATCTTCCGGGGGTTCGATTTTGATGAGATTTTTTCGGGCGTCTTGGGCGGAAGGGGGCGGCGGGAGTTCAAATTTGGAGGAGGAAGGGGCGGCTTCGATTTCGGAGATCTTTTCGGCGGTTCATTCGGTAACCAGGATATGGGCCGGATGCCTCAGAAGGGAGAAGACATCCTTTACGAATTGACGATTTCTCTCGAAGAGGCGGCTTCAGGCGGAGAGAAGAGGATTTCCTATCGCAAGGATGGCAAAGTGGAAGAAGTTTCCGTAAAGATCCCGAAGGGAATACCGGCAGGGAAGAAACTGAGGCTCGCCGGGAAAGGGATGGAAGGGAAAAAAGGCGGCCCTCAGGGCGATCTCTATCTCCAGATCTCCATCCAGGAGCATCCCCTCTTTACCCGCGAAGGGGATGACCTGATTGTGGAGAAAGAGGTCAACTTTTCAGAAGCCGTTCTGGGAAACTCCGTCGAAGTTCACACCCTTGAAGGGACAAAGAAAATCAAGGTTCCTCCGGGCACCCAGAGCCATACGAAGATGCGCTTGAAAGGACTTGGCCTTCCCCACTTTCAGAAAGAGGGCAGGGGAGATGAATATGTAAAGGTGATTGTGAAAATTCCTAAAAGGGTATCAGAAAAAGCAAAAAGTCTGATCCAGGAGCTTGCCAAAGAAGGCATCTGAATTCTGAGTGTTCCATTTGCAATTTTCAATTCATAATTCATAATTCCTATTTCCCATTTCTCATTTCCTATTTCCCATTTCTTCATTTGCCTTCGTTGACTTTTCCAGTGATCTGTTATAAATAAACCCGAAAGAGTCCGTTATCTGAACCAGGAGGAAAGAGATTATGACGGAAAAAACCTATGAAGAGGTGCCTGTTGAGAAGTTGCGCTGGCGGTGCGATCCCAATTCATTCCCCATGGAAACCACCGAAGCGATTGAGCCCTGTCAGGAGATCATCGGTCAGGAAAGAGCCCTGGAGGCGATCCGGGTGGGGCTGGAAATCAAGAGCATCGGATACAATATCTTTGTGACCGGACTGGCAGGCACAGGCCGCTTCACTACGATCAAAGCGGTCTTCGAAGAGATGGATGTAAAAGGGAAGATTCCCAATGACCTCTGCTATGTCAACAACTTCAAGAACCCGGATATGCCCCATATGCTCAGCCTTCCAGCGGGGCAGGGAAATGGTTTCAAAAAAGAGATGGAGACCCTGATCGAAACCTTGAAGAAGAAGGTCCCCCTCATCTTTGAGAACGAGAGCTACCTCAATAAGAAGAAAGAGCTGGTTGAGGGATTTCGGAACAGGCAGGCCGAGATGTTCCGGGAGTTTGAAAAGAAGGTGAACAAGGAAGGTTTTGCCCTCGTTCAGATCCAGATGGGGCCCTATTCCCGTCCGGGTATTGTTCCGATGGTTGAAGGGAATCCCGTCAACATTGAGCAGTTAGAAACGATGGTGGAAGAGAATAAATTCTCCAGGGAGGAGCTCGAGAGGATTAAGGGAAAACAGGCCGAACTGATTAACGAACTGGAGGAAATTTTCAAAGCAACCCGGAAATCGGAGAAGGAGATCAAGGATGAATTATCCGCTCTGGATACGCAGATGATCTCTCCGGCCGTCAAAGACTCCATTACAGACATTAAGGAAAGGTTTGATTACGAAAAGATTCATCACTACCTGGATGGGGTCCAGGAGGATATCGTGGCCAATTTCCATCGTTTCAAGGAGAAAGAGGAGTCTCCCCCTTCACCCATTCCAGGGCTGGTTCTGCCTCAGCCGGCGGATACATTCGCCGAATATCAGGTCAATGTCCTGGTCGATAATTCCGAGACCAAGGGGGCGCCCATCATCGTGGAGATGACGCCAAACTACCGAAACCTTTTCGGCACCATCGAGAGAGTAGTTGATCGCTCCGGAGTCTGGAAGACCGACTTCACCCATATCAAAGCAGGGTCATTTCTGAGGGCGAATGGCGGGTATCTGGTCTTCAATGCGCTGGACGGCCTCGTGGAACCAGGGGTCTGGCCCGCCTTGAAGCGGACCTTGAAGAATCAGGTGATGGAGGTTCAGACTTTCGATCCCTTCTATTTCTTTGCCACCACTGCGCTCAAGCCGGAGCCCATCGAGTGCAATACGAAGATCATCATGATCGGTGACACCCATCTCTATCACCTCCTCTTCAACCAGGATGATGACTTTAAAAAGATTTTTAAGATCAAGGCGGACTTCGATTCGGTCACCGGCAAGGATGAAGATAAAATCCGGCAGTATGCCTCCTTCATCCGGAAAGTCTGCGATGAAGAGAAATTGAGGCCATTTGATCGAACGGGTGTGGCAGCAGTTGTGGAGCATGGGGTGAGGATTGCAGGAAGGCAGAAAAAGCTCTCCACACGATTCCACCTGATTGCCGATCTCCTGAGAGAGGCCAACTACTGGGCTGGGAAGGACGGTTCTACGGTGGTCAAAGAGGCCCATGTGGACAAGGCCATTGAGAAAAGGGCTTATCGTCTGAATCTTGTGGAGGAGAAGATTCAGGAGATGATTGATGACGGGACGATCCTGATTGATTCCGATGGAATGGTCGCAGGACAGGTCAATGGCCTCTCCGTCTATAACCTGGGGGATTACGCTTTCGGGAAACCCTCACGGATTACCGTCAAGACCTCCCTGGGAAAGGCTGGAATTATTAATATTGAGAGGGAAGTGGAGATGAGCGGCCCCATCCATAATAAAGGGGTCTATATCCTTTCGGGATACCTCCGGGACAGATATGCTCAGGACAAACCGATCACCATGAGCGCCAGCATCTGTTTTGAACAGTCTTACAGCGGTGTGGAAGGNGACAGCGCCTCCTCNACGGAACTCTANGGACTTCTTTCGAGCCTTTCCGGCCTTCCCCTCCGGCAGGATATTGCAGTGACGGGTTCGGTCAATCAGAAAGGGGAGGTCCAACCCATTGGCGGGGTGAATGAGAAGATCGAAGGGTTTTTTGAAGTTTGCAAAGCGAAAGGTTTAACAGGAAAGCAGGGCGTGATGATCCCTCACCTCAATATCGACGATTTAATGTTGAGAAAGGATGTGGTGCAGACGGTACAGGAAGGGAAGTTTCGTGTCTATCCGGTGAAAACCATCGATCAGGGGATTGCGATCCTCACCGGTGTGGAGGCGGGCGAGCGGCTGGAGGATGGACGTTTTAAAGAAGGCACGGTCAATAACCTGGTGGACAGGAAACTTCAGGAATTAGGAAAAAAGATCAAAGAGTATGAAGGGGGCGGAGAGGAAGCCAAGGAGAAGAAGAAAAAGAAGGGGAAAGCCTCCTGCAATGGATAGAATCGTTCTTGATCAAAAGGTTGCAATCGGGGAAGAAGTGATCCTCGAAGGGCCTCCTCTGGAGGCCCTTCGATTTCAGGGGGGGCGTGTGGGCAGCATCCTCACCCTGACCGATTCTGAAGGGAAGGACTTCAGGGGGAGAGTCCTTCGACTCTCCGGAAAAAGGGCTTCTGTTCTCCCCTTTGAAACTTTTCAATTACCCACAGAATCACCTCTTGAAATCATCCTCCTTCAAGCACTCCCGGAAAAGGAGAGAATGGAACTGATCATCCAGAAGGCGACCGAGCTGGGTGTCTCAACGATCGTCCCTTTTAAGTCCGAGAAGTCTATTTCACTGGAGGAGAGGGAGACTAAACAAAAGAAGGCTCACCGCTGGCAGGAAATTGCCATCAAGGCGGTCCAGCAATCGAGAAGGGCAAAGGTGCCCAAGATAGAGCATTATCGTCCGTTTGCAGAAGCACTGGAGTATTGTCGAGAAGAGGGATTAAAGATTCTTCTCTGGGAAAAGGAAGGCGAGAACCTCAAAGAAGTCTTAAAAAGATATTACGCATTACATCCCCCCCTTAAAAAAGGGGGGGATGGGGGATTTAAGCCTAATCGCCCGGGAAGAATCTATATTATGGTTGGGCCGGAAGGAGGATTTANCGGAGAGGAAGTGACATTGGCCAAAAACCAAGGGTTTATCCCTGTTAAATTGGGCCAGCGTATTTTAAGAACCGAGACCGCCGCCATCACCCTGATTGGAATTCTACAATACGAACTGGGAGACCTTGGTTAATATTTAAAGCTACCTCTAAAAATGTCATTCCTGCGAAAGCAGGAATCCATAAGTTTTTGACATTACTGGTCTTCGTGAATATCACCACAAGGAGACGACCCGAATCTGTCTTGCCATCATTAAAATATCCAACTTAAACATACAATTTTTTAAGCAACCAGGCCATCCTTTGTCCAAGAGCTTTTACGGCCTGTATCCCTTCTTCATCCTTCTCCACTTCCCCCTTATCCCTGCCAAGACCAATACCTCGCCCAATAATGATCATTTGCCCGGCAAGAAAAAAGTGACTCATGGTATCAAGGGTGTGTATAGCCCCAGAACGACGCGCTGCAACCACAATAGCACCAACCTTGTTTTTATACATTCCACCGTTGGCCATGGATACAAAACCGGCACGATCAATGAGGGCCTTCATTTCCGCTGTCACATCAGTAAAATAGACAGGCGAACCCAAGATAATCCCTTCTGCCTTGATCATCTTTTCGATGCACTCATTTGCAATGTCATTTTTCACAGAGCAGTGCTGATCCTTATTTTCAAAACACTTGTAGCAGGCAATACAACCATGAATTTCCCTCCCCGATAGCTGCACCAATTCTGTTTCAACTCCTTCTTTTTCAAGTTCACGAAAAACATGGTTAATGAGGATAAAAGTATTTCCGTCCTTCCTTGGGCTACCATTAAACGCAAC
>Ga0031653_10000210_pt1 | contig 11128 bp, 8 predicted proteins | sample FrelakmetBRP12BR_FD_55210 | JGI IMG/M metagenome (GOLD analysis project Ga0031653, IMG submission 55210) | Freshwater lake sediment microbial communities from the University of Notre Dame, USA, for methane emissions studies - BRP12 BR | ecosystem: Environmental > Aquatic > Freshwater > Lake >... | reverse complement strand
GTGCATTCTGCCATAAAAGAGTAACATATAAGCATTTAGGAACGTTATCAACAGAGATATCAACAACTCTATTCACACACCTGTGCATCACTTTTGCACGAACCCTTTAAAGGGCTATCATTGCTCGTTTCCCACGATGTGCTTTCAGCAATGACCGTGAGAACTGGAACTACACGCGCCACATTTTCCGATGCAGAATTGTCGGGACATTGCGCGCCGCGATACCAAGAGACAAGAGAGAAAAGGGGATAGGCTACTTTATTGAGTGAAAGGATAACTGATCTATGCCGAGAATAGCCATGGACTTGGGAGATTGTTGTGTCTCCCACGTCTTTAATTATCAAGAAAAGTAGCCTGTCCCCTTTTTTCCCAAATTGTTATTTTATCTTGTTCGTAATGAGGGTGAACTCCCTCATTTTCCAGAAATAGATGATGAAGAAGGCAAACAGGTTCGAGAGTGGTTGCGCCATCCAGACGCCGTTTATTCCGAACAGCGAGGGGAGTGTGATGAGCATGGGTATCAATAGTACGGCATCACGCGTCAGCAGTAAAACCATGGAAGTGAATCCCTTGCCGAGGCCGATGAACATGTTGATCCACATAAGATTGGGTCCGATAAACAGAAGCATGGAAACGAAGATTCTCAGAGCCGGTACGGCCATTTCGAGGAGCTCTGCATCATTCGTAAAAAGTTCAAGAATGGATGGAGCGAAGAGTTCGAAAAGTAGAAAAACCGCCGCTGAAAAAATAAAAGATATTTTCACCGCCACATTGACCGTTTCCATGAGCCGCTTGTGAAGGCCCGCCCCTTCATTAAAACCCACCAGGGGCATCACGCCGTGTCCCATGCCGAACAATACCATGACGACAAGCCCGTTAATGCGAAAACAGAGACCCAGCGTCGCGATGGCCAGTGATCCGTATAAGCCAAGCACATAGTTGTACACAATCAGGACGAGACCAAAGACAAGGTTCATAATCACGGAAGGAAAGCCTGTTTGATAGATGGACGAAATGATCGAAAAATTGGGGATCAGGTATCGCCAGTTGAGGTCATATTTTGAAGACCTGAGTTGAAGGTAGTAAAAGGAAAGTACCCCTGCGGAAAAATAGGAGATTATGGCGGACAGCGCCGCACCAAAAATGCCCATCTGCGGTATGGGGCCCCAGCCGAAGATCAAGATGGGATCGAGCACCATGCCGATGGCGGACATGACGAGAATGACATACATTGACGCGTTCGGTTTGCCTTCGGCGCGCAAAAGGTTATTCGCCATCATCATGAAAAGGAGAAATGGTGAGCCGAATACGACCGTGATAAGGTAGTGTCGGGCGAGTGGGAGGATGTCTCCCGTAGCCCCGAAAATTTTCAAAATTACGTCGTGGTAAATCAAGGTCACGGCGATGATCAGAAGGCCAAGAAAGGCTGAGAGGATAATAATCTGCCCGGCAGTTTGTTTCGCTCTTGCATGGTCGCCGGCGCCGAACATGCGGGCTGCGAAAGAACCGGCGCCTANGCCTGTGCCCACGCCGATGGCGCCGAACACCATCTGGATAGGAAAACAGATAGTTAACGCGGCGATAGCCTGAGAACTGAACCGGGCGAGCCAAAAGGTATCGATGAGATTATAGAGGGCCATGGCGAACATCGCCGTAATCGATGGCCAGCTCATTTTGAGAAGCAGCGGGAGAATGGCTCCCGTGCCCAGATCAAGACTTCCGTTTTTCATGGCAATTTATATCCACTATGTATATAAGTCGCCTTTGCTTACATGGATTGAAATTCAATTTCAACAAAATTAATTTTTGTTCATTTTCAAAATCGTTACTCTCTTCATAAGGATTCAAGGTGTCAAGGGGTCGAGGATTCAAGTGAACAGTGTTATTATGTCTGAAAAGCCGGTGAATTTGATCGTGGTTTTGGGGCCTACGGCTTCGGGAAAAACGAAGCTTGCCGCCCGTCTCGCGAAAGATCTGCCCTCGGAAATAATATCCGCAGACTCTCGCCAGGTATACCGGGGTATGGATATTGGAACCGGTAAGGATTTGAGCGAATATGTTGTCGATGGAATAGCCATTCCCTGCCATCTTATCGATGTTGTCGATCCCTCCTATGAATTCAATGTGTTTGAATACCAGAGGAGGTTTTTTGCATGTTTCTCTGAGATTTCTTCGCGGGGAATGCTTCCGATCATGGCCGGGGGAACGGGCATGTACATCGAATCCGTGCTGAAAGGCTACCGGATGCTCGAAGTTCCGGAATCACCGAAGTTGAGAGAGGAACTGGAAAAAGAAGAGATGGACACCCTGGTAAAAAGACTCCTTAGACTTAACCCGGCGTCTCATAACACAACGGATTTGCGTCACCGCAAACGACTTATACGAGCCATAGAAATACAGGAGTTCACGAAAGCGTGGCATGGCAGTTCTTATGACGCCGTTCCCTTGATAGTCCCTCTGGTGATCGGTGTTTACTGGGACCGTTCCATTCTCCGCCAGAGAATTACACACCGCCTTGAAGAGAGGCTACAGTCCGGAATGATAGATGAAGTTAAAAACCTCCATGCTTCCGGAATTCAATGGGAAAAGCTTGATTTTTTTGGTCTTGAATATCGATATGTGGGACTTTATCTGCGGGGAATATTGAGTTACAAAGACATGTTTCGCACACTCAACACGCGAATTCACCAATTTGCCAAGAGGCAGGAAACATGGTTCAGGCGGATGGAGAAACGAGGNATTGAAATTCGCTGGATAAACGGTAATGATTACAATTCATTTAAAAAAATAATTCACTGTATAATGAAATAAACCGTGCATTTGTAATATGAAAGGTATATGTAAGGTTAAAAAAAATGGGAGAAGAACCATTCATTATACGCAACGGAGGCCCTCACATGGCACACCAGAAGTATCTACGAACTTTCTTTATTGCATTCTGTCTTATCACACTCATATTGACCGGTTGCGGCTCGAAAGAAGATAAATCGGGAAGCGCGACGACAGAAGCACAGAAACCTGAGACGCAGCAGGCAGCTCCAACACCTTCGGTTTCGTCCGAAGCGACTGTAACTACGCAATCATCCGACCCGGCAATCATAGTGAATGTTGACGGCACGAAACTGACCAAAGATCAGTTGGACTCGGATCTGAAACAAAGAGTCGCGGCGATCAAGAAACAGGTCCCCGCTGACCGTCTGCCACAAGCCCGGGAGAATATACGCAACCAGATCATTAATGACTTTATTATAAGGACTCTTCTTACAAATGAAGTGAACAGGCTTAAGATTAGCGCAGCCGAAAGTGAGGTCACGGAGGCGATAGAAAGACTGAAGAAGAACCTCCCGCAAGGCATGACCATTGAAGATATTATGAAAAAAAATAAGATAAGCAAAGAGAAAATGAAAGAAGACATCCGCTTTGGGATTAAGGTGAATAAACTTGTTATGTCACAACCGTCAGCGACTGAGAAACCAACGGAAAAGGAAATAGCCGACTTTTACGAAAGCAACAAAGACAAGTTTAAAATGCCCGAATCAGTTCGTGTCCGACATATTCTCATAGCCAAAGCTCCAGGGGATGATGATAAGGGCAAGGCGGGAAAAAAGGCAAAAGCGGAGGATTTGCGAAAACAAATAATTGCAGGTGCGGATTTTGCCGAAGTAGCAAAGAAAAATTCTGACTGCCCCAGTAAAGAAAATGGCGGTGACTTGGGTGTATTTTCGCGCGGTGAAATGGTCAAGCCTTTTGAAGATGCCGCATTTTCTCAGGACTTAAACGCTGTGGGACCTGTCATTGAAACGGAATTCGGTTTCCATATTATCCAGGTATTAGAAAAAAACGCGCCGAAAGTGATCGGTCTGGATGAAAGAATGAAGACAAATATTTCGACTCTTCTCCAGCAACAGAAACAGCAGCAAGCCTTTGAGACAATATTGAAAAAATTAAGAGCCAAATCCAATATTGTTGTCTATAAAAACTGATGTTTCAGAAGAAATTGCGTCATCAGAATGAGTGTTTCTTTTCCGGGAAGACGCTTCTTTTCACCTCGTCAATATACTGCTGAACGGATTCCTTCATCTGTACATTCAGTTTCGCGTATGTTTTGACAAATTTGGGTATAAATTTTTCAAACATCCCCAGCATATCATGAAGAACAAGCACCTGCCCGTCGCAGTGAACGCCACCGCCAATGCCGATCGTGGGGATGACAAGAGATTCTGACACGTCTTTGGCCAGCGTTGCGGGAACGCACTCCAACACAAGAGAAAAAGCCCCTGCTTCTTCGAGGATCTTGGCATCTTCCATGATTTTTTTTGCCGATGCGTCTTCTTTGCCCTGAACTTTGTATCCCCCGAACTGGTGAACAGACTGGGGCGTGAGTCCAAGGTGCCCCATGACAGGAATTCCGGCGGATGTGATCCGCCTCGTGATTTCAGCAACCTCTCTCCCTCCTTCCAGCTTGACGCCCTGTGCGCCTGCTTCCTGGAGGAAACGTGCGGCATTATACAGGGCATCCTCCTCCGAGACCTGATAGGACATAAAAGGCATATCACCTATCACCATGGCGCGTTTTACCGCCCGGGATACTGCCTTCGTATGATGAATCATTTCATCCATAGTGACGGGAAGGGTGCTGTCATAGCCCAGAACAACCATGCCCAGCGAATCTCCCACAAGAATTATATCAACCCCTGCTTCATCCACAATCAACGCCGTGGGATAATCATAGGCCGTTAACATGGCTATTTTCTCGCCTTTTTTCTTCATATTACGAATTATGGCAGTGGTAACCTTACTCATGCTCGCCTGTGTGCTCATACTGCAAACCTCCTTCTAATAATTCTCTCATACGTTCCGCATCCTGTGGAGTTATCGTATTTTTTTCTACAGCAATTTCCGTCGTTAATATACCGAGAACGCTGTATGCTCTTAAAAAGGAAGGCACTTTATTATGCAGGGCCTCGATGTGTTTTTTTAACGTACCCATATCACCACGCGCGATCGGTCCTGTTAACGCGTGTACCGTTCCTTTAACCTCAATATTCCTCACCGTGCCTTTCACAAGGGGCCAAAAGGCATGCATGGCATCTTCACGGTCCAATCCGAGGGATTGATATATTGCTTGAACCATATGGATGAGGGTCGTCAGGTAATTCGAGGCAATACAGGCCGCAGCGTGATAAAGAGGCTTATCAGTGTCTGAAATGAAAAAGGGATTGCCGCCCAGATCCTTGACCACCTGAACTGACCATGGTTTGATTTCATCATCTGAGGTAATGCCGAACGTACTGCCGGGAATATTTTTAATCGCGCCCTCCACATCGGCGAATGACTGGAGAGGATGTATGCTTGCGATATGCGCTCCGGAAAGTCGAGCCTCTTCAAGAAGGGTAAGACCACCGACGCCGCTCATGTGGATCACTTTTTTGCCTGGTTTAATACTGCCCCCGCGTGTTATCTTTTCACAGACGGAAGCAATGGCATCATCGGATGTTGTGATAAAAATACAGTCAGCNTGAGAGGCAGCTTCAGAAAAATCGGTATAAGGTTTTCCACCCGTATAGGCCATACCTTGATTGATGGAGGCAGGAGATCTGCTTGCAATGGCAGATATTGTATAGCCGGCTGATCGAAGGAGGAAGCCGATGGCCGTTCCCACTTTGCCGATGCCCAATATTGCTATGGTTTCACTGCTCATTTCATTCGCATTCATTGTAAAAATAACAAAGGCCTTCCAGATACAGCCGGAAGGCCTCACACTGCATATTTACGTATTTGACCGTTCCGTCTCAGTCCATCTGGTGTGGATCCAAGCGGATATGTTTTAAATATCACATATGATTGCAGATAGTCAATAGAACAAAATGATATATTTTTCTCTTGTATTATTGTATTTGGTTTGTCACATATGCAGAAGATAATTCTGCAAGGGCGTGAATGTATGAAACACATTGATCTCATGATATTTGACTTCGACGGTACCCTTGTAAATTCAGGTAGAGACATTGCTGCGTCCATTAATTACACCCTTAACACCTTGCGTATCCCCATGATGGAGCAGGATGAGATTATCGGCTATGTAGGCGATGGTGTGCAGAAATTAATCGATCGATCCTTGGGACAAAGCAACCATCATTTACTTGACGACGCACTGAAAATTTTTTCCGATTACTATGCGAACCATATGATGGATACGACGTCACTGTGCGACTCCGTTATCGAAGTATTGGAGCATTTCCAGAGAAAGAAAAAATTGATCATCACAAATAAGCGCAAATATTTTACAGTGGCGATGACAGACGCCTTTCTTATTACGCATTACTTCGATGAAATTATCGGGGCCGACAGTACACCATATAAGAAACCTGATCCGCGTCTCTTAATTCCTCTCATAGAGAAATTTGGTGTAGAAAATAGAAATACGGTGGTTATCGGCGATGGTGTGAATGATGTTATGCTGGCAAAAAATTCCGGCGTCTTGAGCTGCGCCCTTTTGAACGGTTTGACACCTATGGATGTGTTGGGTTCCCTGAACCCCGATTATGCCTGCGAAGGACTCTCAGAACTGATTACACTATTCAGATGATAGCATGATTAATAAAGTTAAAAATGCCATACAAAAGCACGGCATGCTTCGGAAGGGAGAACGCGTGATCGTCGCCATTTCCGGAGGTCCAGATTCTGTCGCGTTATTGAAAGTAATGACGTTGATTTCTGATGAGTATGACCTGTCGTTGGTTACGGCGCATCTCAATCACGGGCTTCGCAGGGAGGCCGATGACGAGGAACAATTTGTCCGCAGAATCAGCCGTGAAATGGGAATCATCGTAGAAAGCGCGAAAGCAGATATAAGTTCACTCAAAAAGGGGACCGGGAGATCTCTGGAGGACATCGGCAGGGAAGTGAGATACCGCTTTCTGAGTGAAGCAGCGGGGAAGCATAATGCGCATGCAATTGCGTTGGGTCATACTCTCAACGACCAGATTGAGACAGTATTGATGAATTTTTTAAGGGGTAGCGGTACTGAAGGGTTGAAAGGCATGCTACCTGCGAGGGACTCGTTGTATATAAGACCCCTTCTGGGTATATCGAGGAAGGAGATACTGTCGTTTATTGAATTCCATACATTACAGTATGTCACTGATGCGTCGAATACAGAAAACCTCTATCTGAGGAACAGGATCAGGCACACACTGATGCCTCAATTAAAAAAATATAATCCGAATCTGGGAAAAAGCCTGAATAACATGGCGGAGATCATGCGCCTGGAAGATGACTATATGAAAACGATTGCTCATGCCATCATTTCAGAATGGAATATCGTCATGGGAAGAGATGAAATCATGATCAGCGTCACTGCGCTTAGAAAATATCATGAAGCAGTTAAAAATCGGATTGTAAAGGAAATCTTGCGTCAGCTCACACCGAATGGACAGGGAATCGGATATGCCCATATAAAGGCGGTTATGGATTTATGCATCAGCGATCACCCCAGCGGTTACCTGCATCTCCCCCATTCTATTGTGGTAAGACGAGAATACGATTCACTTGTCCTCTCCAAAGGAAAACAGAGTGGTATGTGCGGAAAACAAGAAGAGATTTTCTATGGGGTGGCCATTCCAGGGTCTGTACATGTTGTGGAGCTGAGAAAAACGCTGCAATTTGAATTTGTAAAAGACCATGGCAGGATTCATACGGGTGGTCAAAATGCTGTTTTTATGGATTACGATAGGATCGTTGCCCCTGTCATTATCAGAACTGTAAAGCCTGGCGACCGGATTCAGCCGCTGGGTATGCAAGGAACGAAAAAGATAAAATCCTATTTCATTGATGAAAAGGTACCGCTCAGTGTCCGCAAAAATACACTCCTGCTCTTAGATCGTGAGTCGGTTATATGGATCGCAGGAATGAGACTGAGCGAACGTGTGAAAATAACAGATAAAACGAGAAGGATTCTGAAGGTAGAAATAGTTTGATATAATGCGGCGGTTATTGTAATTGTAACTTTGCTGCCATAGAAGGCGAAATCTCAGCGAGAAATGTCTGGAGGAGTATTAGAGGGAGGTACGATTGAATTCTTTACAAAAAAACATAGCGCTCTGGTTGTTTATCAGTCTTGTATTTGTATTGCTGTGGCATCTGTTTAACCAGCCGAAGAGTGCGCAGGAAAATATAATCTACAGCGATTTTATAAGTTACGCGGAGAAGGGCCAGATCGTTGAAGTTACCATACAGGGAGAAAGCATTTCAGGCAGGCTTAACAACGGGAAGAATTTCAAGACCTTTGCCCCGAAAGATGCGACTGTGGTTCCACTTCTCAAAGAAAAAGGAGTAAAAATTGCTTCAAAACCTGTAGATGAATCACCCTGGTATATGAATGTGTTGATTTCCTGGGTTCCTATGCTTCTCCTGATAGGGGTGTGGATATTCTTTATGCGTCAGATGCAGGCAGGTGGTGGCAAGGCCATGGCCTTCGGAAAAAGCAAAGCACGTCTTGTTACGGATAAGTCGAAAAAAGTGACGTTTGCCGATGTCGCAGGAATTGATGAGGCAAAGGCAGAATTGGAAGAGGTAATTGAATTTCTCCGCGATCCGAAAAAATTCACGAGGCTTGGCGGCAGGATACCTAAAGGATTGCTTCTTGTCGGGCAGCCGGGTACAGGCAAAACATTGCTGGCTCGGGCCATTGCCGGTGAGGCGGAGGTTCCTTTTCTCAGCATCAGCGGGTCCGATTTTGTGGAGATGTTCGTCGGTGTGGGGGCATCGAGAGTAAGGGATCTGTTTGATCAAGGCAAAAAGAATGCACCCTGCATTATCTTTATTGATGAGATCGATGCCGTGGGGAGGCACCGGGGTGCAGGTTTGGGCGGGGGACATGATGAAAGGGAACAGACATTGAATCAGCTTCTGGTCGAAATGGACGGTTTTGAATCAAACGAAGGCGTAATTCTTGTTTCCGCAACAAACCGGCCTGATGTCCTTGACCCTGCTCTTCTCAGACCGGGCAGATTTGACAGACAGGTGGTAGTGCCGCTTCCTGATGTGAAGGGTAGAGAAAAGATTTTAGAAGTCCATACAAGAAAGACTCCCCTCGCAGAAGATGTTGTATTTGACGTTATTGCCAGGGGAACGCCGGGATTCTCAGGCGCTGATATTGAAAACCTTGTCAATGAAGCGGTTCTTTATGCTGCCCGTTACGGTAAAGATAAAGTAACCATGAGTGACTTCGAATTTGCCAAAGACAAGGTCATGATGGGTGCGGAAAGAAAAAGCATGGTGATCAGCCTTGAGGAACGGCGGAATACTGCCTACCATGAGTCCGGTCACGCGCTGGTTGCGAGATTATTGCCGGGAAGTGATCCCATACACAAAGTAACGATTATCCCGAGAGGTATGGCCCTCGGCTTGACCCAACAGCTGCCGGTGGATGAAAAACATACATATCCCAAGCAATATCTCTTGAACAACATCACCATTCTGTTAGGCGGGAGAGCGGCGGAAGAGCTGATCTTAAATGAATTTACCACGGGTTCCGGAAACGATATCGAACGCGCGACGAACCTGGCAAGGAAGATGGTGTGCGAGTGGGGTATGAGTGATGAGATGGGTCCGCTGAGCTACGGCAAGAAGGAAGAACAGATATTTCTTGGCCGCGATATCGCGGTACACAAAGATTACAGCGAAGAAACGGCGCAAAAGATCGACAAAGAAATAACGCGTCTTGTTTCTGAAAGCTATGAGAAAGCAAAGAAGTTGCTGTCAGAGCATATCGATATTTTGAACAAGATTGCTTCAGAGCTTCTTGAAAAAGAAGTGCTCAATACGATTGAGTTGGATGATATCATACAGCAAAAAATGGGAGAGAGGGCAGGGGTAGGTGATTTGAAACTAGCGGATAGTACCATGAATTGAGTTGCTTTTGCCCCTGCTGAAGTTATTATATAATGGGAAGTAANACATCAGAGAGTAACCGTCCACGGCATCTCCATTTACGTACATCTCATGAAGCTCTCCGCGTACTGAAAAAGATCGATGTTGATCCATACGGTATTGAAGCGATGCTGCCCAAGATGTCGCATTGCAATATATTACTTGAGGGCATTAAGTGTAATGTCGCGAACATCATAAAGCAGGAGATGCTCTCCCTCGGGGGAGATGCCGCAGTTTCACGATCTTCCGTTTCTTGCAGCGCCACGGAAACGGATGTGGTGATCATGGGCACGAAAAAGCAGCTGCGGCGATTTGCCGACAAAATTTCTACGCAACCTCTCGGCTTAAAAGCCATATCAAGTAACGTTAAACAGTTGTTGGTAAATATCGCACAAGATACTTTCGTTCTCAAAACGTCTAAAAGAGAAATGGTTCTGGGAGACCGTACGCACATCATGGGGATACTCAATGTGACGCCGGACTCATTTTCGGACGGAGGTATGTTCCATGTGCCGGAAGATGCGGTCCAATACGGCCTGCAAATGGCGGAATCAGGTGCGGATATCATTGATATCGGAGGAGAATCTTCCAGGCCCGGGGCAGATCCGGTAACCGTTGAAGAAGAAATTGCGAGGGTAATTCCCGTGATAACTGCGCTTGCCGGCCGCGTGAATGTTCCCATTTCAATTGACACTACAAAAGCTGAGGTCGCACGAAAGGCTCTTGAATGCGGAGCAGAAATCGTGAATGATATAGGAGCCATGAGACTTGATGATACTATGGCGCATGTCATAGCCGATACGGGAGCAGCGGTGGTNCTGATGCACATGCGGGGCACCCCAAGGGATATGCAGTCAGGTGATTTGTCCTACCCGTCTCTTATGGGAGATATTATCGAATTTCTCGGAAACAGCATAGATAATGCAGTGACGGCAGGAATNTCACGCAAGTGTATTCTCATCGATCCAGGCATCGGTTTTGGGAAAACAGGCGAAGATAACCTCAGGATNCTGAGAAATCTTTCCGAGTTTAAGGTCCTGGGAAGGCCGATTCTTATAGGCGTGTCGCGTAAAGCCTTTATAGGGAAAATAACCGGGGGAGCGCCATCAGAACGCCCAGAGGGGACTGCGGCTGCCGTTACCGCTTCCATTATGAACGGTGCGAATATCGTGAGGGTGCATGATGTGCACGCAAT
>Ga0031653_10000208_pt1 | contig 11192 bp, 6 predicted proteins | sample FrelakmetBRP12BR_FD_55210 | JGI IMG/M metagenome (GOLD analysis project Ga0031653, IMG submission 55210) | Freshwater lake sediment microbial communities from the University of Notre Dame, USA, for methane emissions studies - BRP12 BR | ecosystem: Environmental > Aquatic > Freshwater > Lake >... | reverse complement strand
GGGGAGCGCGAGCCGTCCGTCTACGGGCGGGAAACGCTGGCCGACATCCGGGAAGCGGTGACGGCGGCGGCCCGCCGGGAAGGCGCGACGGTCGCCTTCTTCCAGTCGAACCACGAAGGGGAGATCGTCGAGCGGCTCCAGGGGGCGAAGCGGCGGTTCGACGGGATCGTGATCAACCCCGCGGCGTACACCCACACGAGCGTCGCCGTGCGGGACGCCTTGATCTACGCCGGCCTGCCCGCCGTCGAGCTCCANCTGAGCAACCCGGCGAGCAGGGAGGGATTCCGGAAAGTCTCCCTCGTCGAAGACGTCGTCGTCGCGCGGATCTGCGGCGTCGGCGGGTACGGCTACACGCTCGCCCTGCTGGCGCTGCTGCATCGGCTGCGGCGGGATGGGGCCCGTGGGCGGGATTGATCACCGGGTCGGACGCCTCCTCGCGGCCTTGCGGAAACGCCGCATGGACGCCTACCTCTGCGTCCGCCTCTCGAACATCCGCTACCTGACCGGCTTCACCGGAAGCAACGCGGCCCTCGTCGTTTCGCCGGAGGGAGCGGCCCTGTTCACCGACGGGAGGTACACCGAGCAGGCCCGCATGGAGGTCCGCGGCGCGGAAGTGGGGGTGACTCCCGACCCCTGGAACGCCGCCGCCCGACGGATGCGCTCCCTCCGGGCGCGCCGGATCGGCTTCGAGTCCCGCCATCTCTCCGTGGACGCTTTCCGTTCCGTCTCCCGGGGGAGGGCGGAACGGTTCGTCCCCGTGCAGGACCTCGTCGCGACGATCCGGATGCGGAAGGAACCGGGGGAGATCCTTGCGCTGGAACGGGCGACGGCGATCGCGACCGCATCCCTCCTGTCCGTGCTCGCCTCGGGAGTCCTCGGGAAAACGGAACGCGGCGTGGCGGCGGACCTCGCGCGCGAGATGTCCCGCCGCGGGGCGGATGGGGTTTCCTTTCCACCGATCGTCGCGGACGGGCCGCGCTCCGCGATGCCCCACGCGACCCCGACGGAGGCGGAGATCTCCGGGGACGGCCCGCTGGTCATCGATTTCGGCGCCCGCGGGAACGGGTACTGCTCCGACGAGACGGTGACGATCCTCCCAAAACGCCCCCGCAGACCCCTCGGGAAGGCCTTCGATGCCGTTCGCAGGGCCCAGGAGGCCGGCCTTTCCGCCGTCCGGCCCGGCGAACCGTGCCGCGAGGTCGATGCCCGCGTGCGGGAATCGCTGGACCGGTCGGGATATTTGAAGTATTTTGTTCATTCCACCGGACACGGCGTGGGGCTCGACGTCCACGAGAAGCCCTCGCTGTCTCCCCGGTCGCGGGAGCGTCTCGAGGAGGGGATGGTGGTCACCGTGGAACCCGGCGTCTACCTCCCCGGGATCGGGGGGATTCGCCTCGAGGACACGGTGAAGGTCACCGGATCGGGGTGCGAGCGGATCACGTTCCTCCCCAAGACGAACAACCCACTGGTTTGAGGAGGCGATCGCAGGGATGTACACCACGTCGGATTTCCGCAACGGGCTGAAGATCGAGTTCGACGGTGGCCCGTTCATCATCGTCTATTTCCAGCACGTCAAGCCCGGCAAGGGGGGCGCCTTCGTCCGAACGAAGCTCAAGAACCTGAAGACCGGCGCGGTCATCGAGCACACCTTCCGCAGCGGCGACAAGGTGGAGAAGCCCGACCTCGAAGAGCGCGAGATGCAGTTCATGTACAAGACCGAGAACCAGTTCCACTTCATGGACACGCGCACGTACGAACAGATCTACCTTGACGAAGGACACGTCGAGGAGGCGGGAAATTACCTGATCGAGAACCTCCCCGTGAAGATCCTCTTCTACAAGGGGGAGCCGATCGGGATCGACATCCCGTTCTTCATCGACCTGAAGATCGTGGAGACCGAGCCCGGTGTCCGCGGCGACACCGTGAGCGGGTCGACCAAGCCGGCGAAGCTGGAATCCGGCGTCCTCGTGGCGGTTCCCCTCTTCCTGAACGAGGGGGACGTGATCAAGGTGGACACACGCACCGGCACCTACATCGAGCGGATGTGAGGGGACGCCCATGAACCTGAAGGAGATCCGTGAGATCCTGGAACTGCTGAAAGGCTCCGACGTGAGCGAGTTCGAGCTGGGGCGCGGGGACACGGTGCTCAAGCTCCGCCGCGGGGCGGTTCACGCTCCCGGAATCCCGCTCCCGGCGCCGTCCCCTCCCGCGGGAACCGCCCGTCCGGCGGAGGAACCGCCGGCTGCGGCGAAGCCCCCCGCCAAGCCGAACTACAAGGAGATCGTCTCCCCGATCGTGGGAACCTTCTACCGTGCCCCGGCTCCCGACGCCGCGCCCTTCGTCGAGGTCGGGAGTCGCGTGGTCAAGGGGCAGGTGCTGTGCATCGTCGAGGCGATGAAGATCATGAACCAGATCGAGTCGGATACCACCGGCACGATCGCCGCGATCCTCGTCGAGAACGCCCAGCCGGTGGCGTACGGTCAGGGTCTGTTCCACGTCACCCCGGAGTAAGTGAATCGCATGATCCACAAGGTGCTGATCGCGAACCGTGGCGAGATCGCCGTCCGTATCATACGGACCTGCCGGGAGATGGGGATCAAGACGGTCGCCGTCTATTCGACCGCGGACAAGGACGCGATGCACGTCCGGATGGCGGACCAGTCCGTCTGCATCGGTCCGCCTCCCGGCGCGGAAAGCTATCTCAACGTCCCTGCGATCCTCTCCGCGATCGAGATCACCGACGCGGACTCCGTCCACCCCGGCTACGGCTTCCTCGCCGAGAACGCGGCCTTCGCGGAGATCTGCGGAAATTACGGCGTCCGGTTCATCGGACCCTCCTCCGAGGCGATCCGCCTGATGGGGGACAAGATCGAGGCGCGGCGCGCCGTGCTGAAAGCCAAGGTGCCGGTCGTGCCGGGGAGCGACGGTGCGATCGTCGAGGAGGAAGAGGGTCTTCGGGTCGCCAAGGAGATCGGTTTCCCCGTGATCGTCAAGGCGGCGGCCGGGGGCGGGGGACGCGGCATGAAGATCGTCCACAGCCCCGCCTCCTTCATCAACGCGTTCCTCACGGCCCAGTCGGAAGCGCTGTCGGCCTTCGGCGTTCCCGACGTCTACATCGAGAAATATTTCGACAATGCGCGCCACGTCGAGGTCCAGGTGATGGGGGACCGGCACGGAAACGTGATCCACCTCGGGGACCGCGACTGCTCCATCCAGCGGCGCCACCAGAAACTGATCGAGGAAGCGCCTGCCCCCGCCCTGCCGGCCCGCGTCCGGAACCGGATGTGGAAGGCGGCGGTCGACGCGGCCGCCGGAGTCAACTACGACAGCGTGGGGACCGTCGAGTTCCTCTACGTCCCCGACGGGGAGTTCCACTTCCTGGAGATGAACACGAGGATCCAGGTCGAGCACACGGTGACGGAAATGATCACCGGCATCGACATCGTCCGGGAGCAGATCCGGATCGCCGACGGCAAAAAGCTTCGGTACGCGCAGAAAGACATCCCGTTGCGGGGGCACGCCATCGAGGTTCGCATCAACGCCGAGGACCCCGAGACGTTTCTCCCGTTCCCCGGCCCGATCCAGACATGCATCTTCCCCGGGGGGTTCGGCGTCCGCATCGACACGGCGATCTACCCGGGCTACGTCGTCCCGTCCACCTACGACTCCCTCCTCGGGAAGCTGATCGTTCACGGGGACGACCGAAACGAGGCGATCATGCGGATGCGCAGGGCGCTCGACGAGGTCCGGATCGAGGGCGTGAAGACAACGGTGCCGTTCCACAAGAAGATGATGGTAAACTCGGACTTCGTCGAGGCGAGGCTTTCGACGAACTTTCTCGAGAAAAACCGGCCCTGACGATGGGATTCCTCGACTCCTTCAAGAAAATCTTCTCCTCCCAGGACCAGGAGGACCGCGCATCCCTTTCCCGGAAGGTGCAGACCGCGCCGAACGATCCGCAGGCCCGCCAGAAGCTGGGGATCTTCCTGATGCACCAGGGGGAGGTCGTCGAGGGGCTGGACCAACTCGCCCGTTCCGCCGTCCTCTACGAGAAGGACGGTTTTGCCGGCAAGGCGATCGCGGTCCTGCGCCAGATGCAGAAGCACGACCCCGGGAACAACGACTTCCAGAAATGGCTGATCCGGCTTCTCGCGCAGGAGGGGCTCTCCGCGGACGCCCAGGCCGAGCTCCGGAAAGTGGCTTCCGATCCGGCGAGGTTCACCTCCGACGAGCAGCGGATGGATTTCTTCCGGCAGTCCGCCGAGTTCATGAAGAAGAACCCGCTTCCCCGCCTGTACATCTGCGACATCCTCCGGGGCCAGAGGAAACTGCACGAGGCGATCAACGAAATGGAAAAAGCCGCCCCGCAAGTGACGGCGAGCGGCATGTACGCGGAGTTCACGGAACGGCTGCGGTCGATCGTGTCCCTCGCCGGGGACGACCCCGGCCTCCTCGAGCCGTGCGGGTTCCTCTGGCTTGCGGTCGGGATCCCGGAGGAGGGGCTGCCGATCCTCGACCAGGTGGCCCGGGCGGGGTCGGACACCGACGATCCGGAGCGCGCCGCCGCGGTGCGGGATCTGCTCGACGCCATTCGCCACGGATGGGACGTCGCCGCCGCCGGGGTGTTCTCCTTCTCGGAGGCGGCGAAGAAGCGGGCCGAGCCCGAGGTGCCGGCAGGTGGAACTCCGGTGCCCCCCCCGTCGCGGACCGGATCCCTCCCGGAGATTCCCGCGGAGGAGCCGGAGTCCCCGGTGTCGGAGGAGGCGTACGAACGGGAGGAGAGCATCGTAAAGGGTGCGCTCGGCCGGCTCCAGGCCAAGGTCGAGGAGGAGATCGGCGACAAGGATCTCGAGGCCCGGTACAACCTCGGGATCGCTTACAAGGAGATGGGGCTGCTCGACGAGGCCGTGACGGAGTTCCGGCTGGCGATGCGAAAGCCGGAGCTCTTCGTGGGGGCGGGGTCGCTCCTTGCCGACACTCTGGCCGACCGGGCCGACACGGAAGGGGCGATCGCCGTGCTCGACGAGATCCTGTCCGGATCGACCCAGGCGGAAGAGGTGCGTCGGGACGTGCGCTACCACAAGGCGGTGCTCCTTGCGGCCGCCGGCAGACGGGAGGAGGCGAGGGAGATCTTCCGGGAAATCCAGGAAGAGGCGCCGGGGTACCGGGACGTCGCCGTCCGCCTGCGGGCATAGCGTCTCCGAAGATCGGTTGCAAACCGGATCCGGGTTGTGGTAGAAATGTCAGTCGTGCGGGCGTAATTCAGGGGTAGAATGCAAGCTTCCCAAGCTTGACGTCGCCGGTTCGAATCCGGTCGCCCGCTCCACCTTCCTTCCTCTATAATTGATCCATGTCGAGGCGATGGGTGCGTTGGACCGGGGGCGGCCTGCTACTCCTCCTCCTGTCGATCGTCGGGTGGCGCTTGTCGCTCGAGATCCCCGAGAGGATCCGGAGGGCGGAGAAGGCGCTGGTCGACGCGGCCGCCGGATACGGTCTCTCCGTCCGATACGACGGGCTGAACTTCCATCTGCTGCACCTTCGCCTCTCCATCGACAACCTGGTGCTCCGCGACGCGGTTGCGGATCTCCCCCTCGCAAGCGCCCGATCCGTCGATGTTTCCCTATCCCTCCACGGTTTTCTGACGGGGGATCTTCCCGTCTCCCGGGTCCGGGTCCGCAATTTTCGCCTCGAAGCGGGGGAGAAAAACCGCCCCCTCCTGGAACGGTGGATGTCGGTCCGGAAGGAAGGGACCTCGTCCTCGCTACCCGAGATCCTTCTCATGGACGGTTCGATCCACCTCACCCCCCCGGGCCCGTTCCGCCGTTTCGAGGCGGTCGTGCGGGAAGTCCGGATCCGCGACGCACGCTTCGGAGGGACGAATGTCACCGCTTCGCTCGAGCGGGCGGAGGGCGACGTCGTTCTGCCGGAGGGGACCGGCGGTGCGTGGCCGTTCCCGTCGGTAGAGGCGGACCTCTTCTATAAAGATGGCGTTCTGCGCGTCCGGAAGGTCAAGGCGTCCGGAGACCCCGCAACGGTGCGCCTTTCCGGCTCGCTCGATACCCGGAAACGGATCGCGTCGGCGAAGGCTTCGGGGGAAGTGGACATCGCGGGGTGGATCGCCGCCGGAGCGCCGGGGGTATCGTACCTGCGCCGCTTCGCCCGACAGGGGAAGACGGAGTTCTCCCTCACCGCCGACGGTCCGTGGAACGACCCGGAAGCGTCGGCCCGTCTCGCCTTCCGGAACGTCGGATTTCCGGGCGCCGCTGCCGCGGAAGGGGAGGTGGAACTCTCCCTGCGCCGCCGTGTCCTTCACCTGGCACGGGCCCGGGCGAAACTCTGGGGGGGGGCGCTCGAGGCCGACGGCCTCTACCGCATCGATTCCGGTCGTGCGGAGGGGAAGGCGTCCCTGCGGCAGGTTTCCCTCGCCGCGTTACCGTGGGAAGCGCTCGGCGTTCCCGTCTCGCTGGCCGGGACCGGAGACGGATCCATCCGCGTCGCGGGATCGGCGGATCGGATCGAGAGCGCCGTATCGCTGGCGTTTCCCGGTGGCCTGGAACGGATCTCCTCACCGGGAGGCGACGTCCCGTCGTTCCGCTTCCCGATAACGCTCGAAGCGAACGGGTCGGTCTCGGGCGGGCGCGACGTGAGGGTCGATTCGTTTCGCCTGATGGCGGGAAAGGCGGAAACGCGCGGGGAGGGCGAGGGGTCGATTCCCGGGAGGACGCTCCGTCTGCGCGGGTCGCTGTCCCTCCCCTCCGGGAAGGCGACCGACTACGGCGTCGATGAATCCCTGGCGTGGGAGAAGGTCGCCGGGGAGTGGGAAATCTCCGGCCCCGCTTCCCGCCTGAGTGGCAGCGCGTCTTTTTCCGCGACCGCCCTCGCGGTTCGCGCGCTTCCCCCCCTTCCTGTCCGGGTGAAGATCGACGGGGTCCCGGAGGAGGCGCTTCATTTCGTCGTCGACGTCCCCACGTCCGGGTTCAAGGTCACTTCCGCGGGGACGGTGGCCTCCCCCCTCGATCGGTCACGGAGGAGCACGGAATTCACGGTCGCGGCGCGCGGGATCGACCTGTCCGATTCCGCCCGCTGGGTTTCAGCGGCAGCGAAGTCCCTGGGCGCGGAAGCGGGCGAGGGACTCCGCTATCTGGCCGGCATCGAGGGAAGCGGGGAAGCGGACGGGAGGATCCGCGTCGCTGCGGGAAAGGTGGAGGCGACGGCGAACTTCCGGGCCGCGACCGTGGGTCTTCGCGGAGTTCCACTGCGCGCCTTGCGGGCGGAGGGGGAGTATCGGAGCGGAGGATCCGCGGCCGGCTGGATCGCCCGCGCGGAAGGGAAATTCGGTGACGGAACGTTCCATGTCGCCGCGAAGGCCGAGGGAGGAAACGGAATCGCGATCGAGGGAAACCTGGAGGGGATCGGGATCGCCCAGGCGTTTTCCCTGCTCCGCCGGGACAATCCCGGGGAGGTGCAGGGGACCGTCGAAGCGCGGTTCGCGGCCCGGCACGGCCCGAAGGGGTGGGAACTGCCACGATTCACGGCCGGCACGGAGGAACTTGTGGTGGGCCCGGTGCGGCTGTCGCGCGTTCGCGCGGAAGGGCGTCTCGGAGCCGCCGACGGGGCGTTCTCCATCCGGTCCGATTCGCCCAAGCTCCGGATCGATGGCGAGGTCGATCCCTCCGATGGGTGGTCCACGAAAATCCTCCTGACCGCGGCGGAAGTCCCCACGTCGTTTCTCCTCGCCGCCGCGGGGCAGACGGGGATCTCTTCGGGCGGCATCTGGACCGTCGACGCCGGAGCGGTGGTCCGCCTGGCGGACATCATGGAGGGGCGGTCCCTCTCTCCCGGGATGTTCCCCGCCCTGCACGTCTCGGTACGAGCGGGAGACCTTTCCCTGGGCGAGTTCCGCTTCGCGGAGTGCCGCGCCTCCGGCAGGAAGAGCGGAGACGCCTTCGAAGGGGAGGTATCGACCCGCACACCGGATTCCCGTCTCTCGTGGTCGGTCACCCTGCGGGAGCCGTTCGGCTTCCGCCTCGAGGGGCCGTTCAGCTTGGGCGAACCGGCGGACGGAACGGCGAATAGCGGGACCCGGCGTTTCTCTCTCCNCGGGCGTGCGCAGATCGAAGGGGCCCTCCGTGCCGTCGGGAAGACCACGGGCACACTTCTCGTCGAATCGCTCAGATATCGGGACGGAGGGATCGAACTCTCGGGGAAGGACCTTTCCGCGAGGATGGACCCGGAAGGGGTCCGGTGGACCGGGGGTACGATCCTCGCCGCGGGGAATCCCGTCCGGATCTCCGGAAAGGTGACGTGGGGCGGAATTCTGGACGTCCGCGTCGACGGGAAATTGCCGGCGTCGAGCGTGCGGCTCGCCGTTCCTGACGTATTCGACCGCCTCGACGGGACGATGACCCTCGAAGCGCGGATCACCGGGAGACGGGAAGCTCCCTCGATCGTGGGGACGGGACACCTGGAGGGCGGCACCCTCTCGTTCATCGGATACAACCAGCTCTTCGAAGGGGTCCGTGCGGATGCGATCCTCAGCCTCGAAAAGATCGTGTTCGAGCATTTCGAGGCGAAGAGCGGGGGCGGCTACATCGACGGCTGGGGGGAGGTCCCCCTCAAGATGGATGCCGGGCAGCGCCTGTACTTTTCGGCGGACTTCCTCGACGTGCGGTATCCTTATCCCGAAGAGTTCCGGCCCGTGGTCCAGGGCCATATCGAACTGCTCGGGCCGGTCGACGACCTCCTCGTGACGGGGGATGTCGAAGTGCAGTCCGCGCGCTACACCCGGACCCTCTACCCGGAGAAAGCGCTCGTCGACTTCAGCCGGAGGCTCTCGGACGTCGCCGCGAGGCGGGAGAAGTCCGATTTCCGGGTACGACTGGACATCAACGTCATCGCGGATCGCACGATCCGGATCAAGAACAACCTGGCGGACATTAAAGCCGGCGGGGAGTTCAAGGTCGGGGGGGACACCCGCAAGGTCGTCGTCCTCGGGACCTTCGATGTCTACGAAGGGTACGTGGAGTTCTACGGCAGCCGGTACGACCTGAAACGGGCCACCGTGGACTTCCAGGACCCCCGGAAGATCAACCCCCGCCTGGACGCCCGGGGCGAGACGAAAAAGGGAAGCTACAACATCGCCGTCCTGGTCACCGGTACCTTCGAGAAGCCGGAGGTGGACTTTACGTCCGACCCGCCGTTGAGCCGGACCGACATCGTGAGCCTGCTGGCGTTCGGCGTCACGACGCAGAACATCGCGTCTCCCGGCACGGGGACCGGGACCTCTTCCGGGGGGAGCGGTACCGCGGCCATCGCCATCGGGAGCACCGTGGGGGGCGTGGACGAGAAGATCCGCAGCACGGTGGGACTGGACAAGTTCGCCATCGAAACCGGCTTCTCCCAGACCACCCAGTCCCTGGAGCCGAGGTTCGTCGTGGGGAAGTCGTTCGGGGACCGGGTGTCCATCTCCGCGTCCACGAGCGTAGGGACCTCCGCCTACAGCGCCGCCTCGGGGGAGCTGAAACTCTGGGAGGACGTTTACCTGCAAGGATCCTGGCAAAGCAGCACCGCCTACGCGGAGGGGCAAATCGGCGGCGACCTCAAGGTCCGCTACCGGTATCGATCGCTCAAGGATCTGCTGGGTGGCCAGGATTAGCCGGCTCGCCTCCCTGGTCCTCGCGGGGTGGTTGGCGTTCCTGCCCGTCCCCCCGGCGGGAGCGGAGGATCGCCCGCCCGCCGGCTCCGGGCCGGTCGTCGCGGCCATCTCCTTCCAGGTCCCCTCCCCCTTTCGTGTCACGTACGAGGAGCTTTACGGGCTCGTCACCCTGCGGCCCGGGGACCGGATCAGCGAGGAGAAGGTCAGGGATTCCATCCGCCGCCTGTACACCCAGTCGGTTTTCCGCGAAGTGACGGCGTACGTCCGGGAGGAGGGGGGGAGTGTAGACCTCCTGTTCTTCCTGCGCCCCATCCCGCTCGTCGCAGAGATCGAGGTGACGGGTCAGAAGTCGCTGACGGCGGTCCAGATCATCTCGGCCTCCCGTATCCGGCGGGGCGCGCCGCTGGAGGAAAGGGACCTGTCGGAGGCCGAGGCGATTCTCCGGGCTTTTCTGGCGGGGAAAGGATTCACGGCGGGGAAGGCCACGATCCAGGTTTCTTGCAGCGTCGTGAACGGGGCGGGGAGGGTCCGGATCGCCGTGGAGGAGGGGGAGACCGGGTTGATAGAGACCCTTGCCGTCCCCGGCGCGTCCTTTTTCCCCCCCGAACGACTTCCCCAGCTCCTCGGCGTGGAGACCGGGAGTTCGTTCGACTTCCATCGTTGGGAGGAGGGGCTCGCCCGCGTTCGGCTGGAGTACAAGAAATCCGGGTTCCTGACCGTCCGTGTCGAGGGATCCGTCTCCCCTTGCGAGAGCGGGAGCGGTCTCTGCCCACGCGCCGAGGTGGTGGAGGGGCGCCGGTACGACGTCCGTTGGGAAGGGGTCCGTGAGTTCTCCCCGGAAAAACTTGCGAAGGTGGCCGGGCTCTACGGGACCGAGGAGGTCACGGAGGGGGCCCTGGCCTACGACCTGCGGGAGCGGGTCCAGGCTTTTTACCGGCAGGAGGGGTACCTGCGGGCGCAGGTCGAGGTGGCGGTGGGGGAGGAGATCGACGGGAAGGTGCCGTTGACGGTGAAGGTGCAGGAGGGGAAACCCGGATTCATCCGGAAAATCCGGTTCGAGGGGAACCGCGGGATCCCGGAGAAGGCGCTTCTCCGACAAATGGGTTCCCGGGAGCGGGGGACGTTCCACTGGTTCACGGGGTCCGGGAAGTACAACGAGGAGGAGTGGAACCAGGACCTGAGCGCGGTCGTCGGCTACTACCAGAAGGAAGGGTACGTCCGCATGAAGGTCTCCGGCGTGGACAACGATTGGGACGCGACCGGGGGGATCACGAAAGTCGTCCGGATCGAGGAGGGGCCGAGATACCGCCTCCGGGAGATCCTCTTTCGAGGGAACGACCACTTCCTGCGGACGGAATTCCTTGCGTTGATGCGGAACCAGGAAGGGGCGTTCGTCGACTACGTCGCGCTGGAGCGCGACCAGGAGGCGATCGCCGCGAAGTACAGGAACACGGGCTTCCTGGATGCGACGGTCGAGGGGACGCTCGACTTCGACGAGGGGAAGGACACCGTCGTCGCGAGGTTCACATTCGTGGAG
>Ga0031653_10000207_pt1 | contig 11209 bp, 7 predicted proteins | sample FrelakmetBRP12BR_FD_55210 | JGI IMG/M metagenome (GOLD analysis project Ga0031653, IMG submission 55210) | Freshwater lake sediment microbial communities from the University of Notre Dame, USA, for methane emissions studies - BRP12 BR | ecosystem: Environmental > Aquatic > Freshwater > Lake >... | reverse complement strand
AGCAAAAGCTCAACCCTCTGGACTGTCTCTTTATCTGCAAATCCAATGGCGTATTCGCAGGCATATCGGAAATACCGACGGATAATCTCCTGGACGGCGGCTTCTCTCACTGCGTCATCGTTGATGATTCCAAAACCAGCCCGATTGACGCCCATATCCGTAGGCGATTTATAAAATGAATGTTCTCCCGTTATCTTTTCGATAATCCGCCTGAGCACTGGGAATGCCTCGATATCCCGGTTATAGTTCACGGCTTTCTCATTATAGGACTCCAGGTGGAAGGCATCGATCATGTTAAAGTCTCGGATATCGGCGGTTGCCGCCTCATAGGCGATATTGACAGGATGTTTGAGAGGAAGATTCCAAATGGGAAAAGTCTCGAATTTGGCATAACCGGCATGTACCCCCTGTCGATACTCATGGTAGATCTGTGATAGGCAGGTGGCGAGCTTTCCGCTACTCGGTCCTGGCCCTGTGACCACCACAATGGGTTTGGTCGTTTGAATATATTCGTTGGACCCATATCCCACATCACTCACGATGGTATCGATATCTGTTGGATACCCTTTGGTAAATGGATGCGTATAGACGCGGACACTTCGACGTTCCAATTTGTTTTTAAAGATGGTTGCTGAGGGTTGGTTCTCATATCGGGTGATGACTACAGCGATCACTTCAATACCCCATTCCCTCAGATCATCGATCAACTTTAATGCATCCGAATCATAAGTAATACCAAAATCAGCTCTCACTTTTTTTCGTTCGATGTCCCCAGCGTAAATGCAGAGGATGACTTCTGATTTATCTCGAATTTTTTGAAGCAAGCGCATTTTCACATTGGGATCGAAACCCGGTAATACCCGGGCGGCATGGTAATCGAATAGGAGCTTTCCACCAAACTCCAGATATAATTTATTGTCAAAGCGATTGACCCGGTCAAGGATCGCAGTGGTCTGCTCTGTGAGATAGTTCTCATTATCAAAACCGATTCTCAAAGGCATAGCGCTTCTCTTTCTAATTTAACGAGAGAGGAAAATAACGTTTCAGGTTTTTAAAAACAAATCTTTATTGCAGTCGAATATCATATATACTTACTCTCCTTTAATTGTCAATATAGTAATCCGATTTAAATATTTTAGGTCTTACGAAGACGAAAAATCTTATCTTTTTTTTTCTAATAAAATGAGTTAAAAAGAAATTAATTTGACCTGAGGAGTCCGAATATCAGCCATGACCGATTTTTATCAAGTACTGAAAGGGTCTGAACGCCAATTCCTTGAGACGTTAAGTACTCCCATCAAGATACAAGCCTTTCTTGATGAACTTCCCTATAGTACGGAACACATTTATCGTTGTCCCCTGCGTGTCCTCCGGGATCGAGTCGCGCACTGTTTTGATGGCGCCCTGTTTGCCGCTGCCGCACTCCGTCGCTTAGGCTACCCCCCACTCATTTTAGAAATGGTTCCCAATGACCGGGACGACGACCATCTCCTCGCGATATACAGGATGGATGAATATTGGGGGGCCGTGGCAAAATCCAATTTTGTTGGGTTACGGTTTCGTGAGCCTATTTATCGCAACCTGCGTGAGTTAGTATTGTCTTACTTCGAGCAGTATTACAATGTGGAGCGGGAGAAAACATTACGAAGTTATACATCACCCCTCAATTTGAAGGCGTTTGATAAATTCAATTGGATGACCTGTGATGAATCTCTCGGACGTATTGCTAAGAGATTAGATAAAATTCGAAGAGTTCCAATCCTCACCCCCTCCATGACATCGAATCTCTCGTTGGTCGATGAGCGGTCCTATCAGGCAGGTCTATTCGAAGCGAATGAAAGAGGCTTGTACCCACTCCCTCGCGAGGACTGATTGCCATCCCATTACTCCTCCACCCAAATAAAATCAGCCACTCTTGAACGGTCTTTCATGAGAAGGTTCTCCACCGATGAAGCCATGGCGATGACTGCGATTTTAAGTTTTGGATGATTCTTTTTGAGTTGATAGGGAATGCCCAGGTGGTAATCGCAATGAAAATGTCCGCAGCAGAAGAGGATACGACGATCTAAGAAAGGTTCGACGGAGGCGGCCATTACAGCATCCTTTAAGACCTGTGCTTTATAGAGTCCACCCACTTTTATATCTTTCATGGGGGTGTCATGGGGCATTTCTTCCATCGAGGAAGCGAAGCGCTTGTAATATTCTTTTGATTTGAGGTACACGGTTTTCGGAAGGTAAATCCTGTCCTCCCCCATCACATCAGGGGAGATCTCATTTGCCATGGATACGGCGGCCGCGGTCCTTCGCGGAATATTTGCTGCAATGACTGGCATTCCTTTCTGCTTCGCAAACTCAATGAGTGGCCGGTAGTCCTCTAAGTAGTTTGGCCAGGGACGAGACTGTTTCAGAAATTTTTTTTCTGATATTTTCCCTTTGAGGTAAGCGTCAAGGNACCTTTGAACATCGCGTTCGAACATCTCGAGGGTGAGGACGAGGTTCGAATCCCGTTCAGCGAGCCCTTTAAGAATAGTAANTTCTGCATTGTGAGAGAAGCGGGATTCATGTTCTTCTCCAATGAAAATGACATAATAATCCATGAGGATATCGAAAGAATCCTCCATGTCATAAAGGAATCCTTTTTTCATTAAATAGGGCATTTGAGCCTCCACCTTTATTTCATTCTTCCGAAAAAGAGACGGCCTGCTTTCCAGGTGACGAAAATGCAGAGTAATGCAATCAGAATAAGGCAGAGAACCGGAACGAGGATGGCCAAAAGGGCTGTAAAAATTGAACCACCCAACTCAGCAGAGGCAACGAGAGGATTACCCAACCCCGCAGTCAAGACTGCCGATTTGGTGCGAAGTGCAACGGTCGCTCCCTGGACTAATGCTGCAGCCCCTCCGCCTGCGATAATGGCTAATGTCCATTTCAAAAAGGGGGACATATCCATGATCATTGAAGCCGTAGCAATCGTTCCTGCAATAATTGCAGCGGGAGATGCAATCAGATCCAAAATATGATCCAGCCAAGGAAAATAATAGGCCAGAACCTCAGCGAGGGTTGCCGTGCCAAAGGCGATGGTTGCATAGTCACTCCCGATCCATTCGAAACCGGGAGAGAGATGGAGGTGTCCGGTGAGGGAGGTGAGGTTCATCACCAGCAAAGGCACGAAAACCCTGAAGCCACAGGCTGCGCTCAAACCGATCCCGACGGCGATCCCAAGCAATGTTTCCGAAACCATCTTTGCTTAATTCCACAAAATTAAATCTTTTTTGGTTTTAGCAGAAGGAATTGGTGACGGTCGGCCGAACGAATCGTAATCTCGCGGATCTGAATTCCCCTGAGAAGACTGAGGGGGACATCCACACCTGCGTTGCCAACCTCCCAAATCTTACGATAAAAATCTGCAAGCCCGTTCACGGTTTTTCCTTTTACGCTAAGAATGAGGTCTTCGGGTTGCAGGCCTGCTCCCTCAGCAGGACCTCCTGAGGTGATCTTCGTGATGAAAATACGGCCATGGGCCTCTTCCGCATTGATCCCCAACCAGGGTCTGGGTGGTTTACGAGACCGGCCTGCGGTCTTCAAGTCAGATAGGATCGGATGAAGGAGATCGATCGGAACAAATATATTACAAGGAATCGAACCCCATTCAGGGATCGTGAGCTGGCTGAAAAGAGAACCAATCCCTAACAATTGACCGTCTGGATTGATCAGCGCAGCTCCACCAAAATTGGTATAAGCCGGGCCAGTAAAGATGGCCTCATCGAGAAGATACTCCCAATAACCTACAAACTCTTTGCGACTGATGACTCGACCCGCTATCGCCGTATCTNTCCCTCCATGGCCAGCGATCAGAACAGGGTCCCCAACTTTGAGTGTTGATGACTGCCCCAGCTTGAGAGGCATCACATCCAGAGGCTTGTCTGTCCGTAAAAGACCAAAGCCAGTATTGTGGTCATAGCCGATAAACTTAGCGCTGATTGCGTTTCCTTCAATTCCCGTCACTTCAATGGTCTCAGCCTCTACGATGAGGTAGCCGATGGTAAGAATCAAACCCTCTGNATCGATGATGACGCCACTGCCTTCTCGTTCTGTCCCAAGGGTGCTCGCCNTGTGGGCCTCCTTTGGGATGACCGATCGTATTTTCACAACCGCTTTGAGTATCTCTTCAGCGGTTTGATCCGCATAGGCAGAAACACTCCACCCAATCAAAATAACAAGAAAGATCCCAATCCATCTTCTTCTCATCGAGCGCCTCCGTTTTGAAACTCAGATAATTGTCAACGGATGTAAGTCGTCTTTTCTTTCACTTCTTTTCGGGGTGTGGGGGCAAGGGAACTCCCTGGCTTTCCAAGGCAGATCAGCGCCAGAGGCATTTTTTTAGGATCAATGCCAAGAACCTCTCGGATGGCTTTCTTATCAAATAAAGTGAACCATAGGCTGCTAAGGCCCAGGGCATAGGCGGCAAGATGTATGTTTTGGATGGCTGCTGCACAGGCGGCTTGATAGCCCATCGGGCCTTCTTCTGTAAACATGTCCACACCGGACTTCTTGGGATCTCCGATCACAGCGATGATGACAGGTGCCGATCGTAAAAAGTCGAGCGGGTAGGATCCCAACCACTTCCAGCCACTTTTTTCAAGGGCCCACGTTCGACATCTTTCACCTTCAGAAAAGATCTTTTCCTTAACTTCTTTGTTGGTGACGACAATAAATTCCCAAGGCTGACTATTGAGTGGAGACGGTGCCCAAGTGCCCACCTCTAAAATCTTCTCAATCGTGGCCTCATCGATCGAGCCAGGCAGAAAATTTCGGCANCTTCGCCTTTCTTTCATTGCGGTAAAAAGATCCATCCCACTCCTCCTTTCTTTGAAAAAAAATTAAGAAGGCTAACCTTACCCCGCCTCCCATCATTCTCTTCATATTATCCTTTCCTCGAAGCCCTTGTCAAAACATTAAAGTTTTTTAAAAGGAGCAGCTTGCAAATGTAAGATAAGATGATATAAAATTTTAATAATTTGTAGGTATTCTTCCCTCCTTTATGAGATAAAACGATTGAAGGATCCCTTGCCCAAGAAGGAGCGCTTATGAAAAAGCTTTTAAAAGTGGCCATTGTTGTGGTGGGAGTTCTGGTTCTTTTGATGATTGGGCTTACTCTTTTTGTTAAGAGTTATCTCTCCAGTGATCGGCTCAAACCCATCATTCTTCCGAGGGCAGAAGCTGCGACCGGGAGAAAGGTTCAATTAGATGAGATCAGTGTTTCCCTATTCAAAGGAATTGTCGCAAAAGGCCTGAGTGTCAAGGAAAAGGATGGGCAGAGAGATTTTCTAAAGATTGGGAAATTTGTGCTTTCCTATCGCCTTATCCCCCTTCTAAAAAAGCAACTCGTGATCAGCAAGATTGAGATTGTCTCTCCCTCGGTTTCGATCAAGAAGGGGAGGGAGGGGGGGTATAACTTCGGCGACATCATGGAGAAACGTTCCCAGGAACCTCAAAAACCCTCTGGGCCTGAACCCCAGGCACTTCCTGTCTCCATCGTCGCTGATCGGTTATTTATTCGAGATGCCCGTGTCACCTTTGTCGATGAAGGGAAAGAATTGCCAGATGTCTTGATTGCTCTAAACGCCGAGTTTAAGGGATGGGTAGAAAGGGATGGTACCCCTCGCATTGAATCTGGGTTTATTTCCTTGAGAGAGATCAAAGCAAACCTGAAGGATAAGGAAATCAAGGTTTCAGGCAAGATGGACATGGATGCGAAGACGATTCGAGCCAATCTTCAAACCGTGATCGGAAAGGATAACATTGAACTCTCTGCAACGGTCAAAGATTATCGTTCTACGCCCGATATCGTCGCCAATATTCAGACCAAAACGCTTGACCTTGAGCAATTGNTGGGCTTAAGCGNTGACAAGAAAGCGCAAGGAGATCGTCCTCAAAAGAAAGAGAAAAAAGTNGGGCCCTCTGAAGGGGACGTGATGCAAAGGCTCAAGGCTTCAGGTCAGATCACAGTGAATAAGGCAATGTACCAGGATTACACCCTTAAAGACCTCCGACTCCAATACCAATGGGCAAAAGGTGTGTTGAAGATCGACCCTCTCGGTCTCCAGTTCTCCGGAGAGGGGAGCTTCACAGCGGAGGGGTCTCTGAATGGAAATCTCCAGTGTGTCTTGGATGGGGCATCTGCGATTCAAAAGACTTTAAAAGGAATGGCAGTGGCAAAGCTTGGAAAAGGTGCCATCAAACAATCTCAAATATTCGATGCCATTGCGCTCCTCACGGGCTTTCCTTCTTTAAAGAATCCAAGTTTTGACGAGGGCTTATTCAATTTTGATGTGAAAGATGAAAAGATATTTCTGGATGGTTGGATTCGATCCCCTCTTTTTAAGGTCAGTCCGAAGGGTATGGTCGACTTTGAGAAGAAGCTGGATATACCCACCGAGTTTAAACTTTCGCCCAGCCTTTCAGGAAACCTGAAGGGAAAGCTGGCGCAAATAAAATTCCTCGAGGATGAGCAGGGCTGGAGAATCATCCCTCTCAGGATCAAAGGAACGANGGATAAGCCCAGTGTCAATCTCGATGAGGAAGCTTTAGGTAAAGAATTAGGCCGTGGCTTGACAAAAGAACTCGAAAGACGTCTCTTCGACCGAACGCCCAAAGGATTAGAAAAACCCTCCAGGAAGACGAAATCAAAGGGGATCTTGAAAGAACTTTTCGGAGAATAAAACCTAAGTTGGGCAAATTTTCGTTATTAATTTAATCAAAGTTACTAAATTCCTTAAATTACAAGCGCCTGTTTGCATAATTCCGTTATCAAAATAGGGTTTATCGAATCATCTTTACAGGGCTTCCGAAGGTTGAGATAGCACATGGGGCAAAGAAAAACCATGGCGTCGGCTTTCACATTCTTCGCGTCATTGATATTCCACCTCTTCACCAACGCTGCCCGGTCCTTATCACAGGTCATGAGTGGGGCACCGCAGCATAGCGCATTGATTCTCTCATACTTACGGGCGGGCCTCTCTACACCCTCGGAGGCATGAATACCTCTTGAACGTCGGTCTTCTCAAGGATGGTTAATGACCACGGTACCCATAGCCCATCCTATAGTAAAACTTTCCGACTACCCTGTCATCCTTCTTGATCAGCCGGTAATCGATCGGGGCAAGCCTCTCAAAGCTCCCTTCAAAAATCTTATCCGAGAGTTGGCCGGGCTGAAAACCGATAAGCATGATCGCCCTCCCTGTTACTGCGGAGGCAGGTACCCAGTACTTCCACATGACCGATTTACTTCCGAAGAGATGTTGCCCCGAGATGCGGCCCGCTCTGTTGTCATCATAAAGATAGAAAGAGAGTTCAGAGGAAATGTAATAGGGGTCCATTCCAACAACCACAGGGGTCTCCCCTGTCTCCTTCTCGATCTGACGCTTTACGGTCTCCACCGCTTCACCCATCTCGCGCCAGGCGANAGGAAGCCTCATGTTTTTAAGGGGAGGAAGACCAGGCAGGCCGGTGTAAAGATAGTATAGACCCCCGCCGAAAAAAAGGAGTAAGATAACGATAGTCGGTCTCCATAGTTTTACACTGAACCGTGCGAACCTGTCCGTCAATTGATTCCCAGTCCCCAGGAAGATGCTATAGGCTAAAATAGGCAGGACGGCCAACCAGACCGGCCCAGTCCANTTAAACCTTGGTTGCTTCTGGAGACTGTAGAAAAGAAAAACAAAAAATGGAATGAACGCAAAGTGGAGAGAGAATAGCCATTGGCGATAAGGTCTTATCTCTTTCAGAGAAAGGCATGTTTTCAGCCGCTGTGGGGCAAGGGCTCCTATAAGACCAATAACCCCTACCGGGGTAAGAAGCACAGCCACGCTTCCAAGGAGGTGATGGAGGGAAAACTTAAACGGACCGGACCACCGTCGGGTCCCCTGAAAGGCAAAAGAGACCCAATCATTCCTCGCATTCCAGATCAGCACCGGAGAAAACAGAAGGAAAGCGCATCCGAGTGCCAAATAGAGTTCTGGCCGAAAGAACCAGGATCTCGATTCCTTGTCGAGGAGCATATACAGCGCTGTCGCCGGCAAGAGCAATGCAATGGTGTACTTCGACAGCATCCCCAGACCCAGACAGATTCCCGCTCCAAACCATGCCTTTGCCTGTTTGCCCACCAGTACCCGTTCCAGAAAATAGAGGCTTCCCGTCCATGCCGCATAGAGAGGTGCATCCGGAGTCATCATAAACCCGACACCGAAGTAGATCGGAAGGGCGGCCAAAAACATTAGCGTGATAAAGGCAGCCGTTTTCCCGAATAGATTCTTTCCCAGTCTATACATGAAGAACGAAGCCATCAGCCAGCAAATCAATCCGGAAAAACGCACGCCTATTTCACGGTTCCCCAAAAGGTGGGTTCCCAACCAGATCAGCCAGCCGACCATGGGCGGATGGTCAAGGTATCCCATGTCGATGTGTTGGGCGTAATTCCAATAGTACGCCTCTTGCGGGAACAGATCAATCACTCCCATAAAGGCCAGCCGCAGCATCAGCAAATAGAGTACTACACAAATCCCAAATACGCGCCATCGGATCGAAGGTGTCGTTCGCGCAATTTGTTGGGGAAACACAAAAAAAGCGGTCCCTACGAAATTACNCAACGCGGCTGCAGCAATGGCGAAGAAGATAGCAATTCGCGGCGACCAACCCGCAGCCTCCGTGAGAAGGGCTAAGACNGCTCCCCGTAGGAACAACGATAAGACGCAGACAATGAGGAATGTGGTGTATAATTTCCAAGGAGATTGTTTGCTAAGCCGAGCCGTCTGACCAAAGGCCCAGTTTCGATTGAGAAAGAAGTTGAAGATCGTTGCCGCGAAAAAGCTGACCATATGGGAAGGAACGACCCCAACCTCCAAACTCAGGAGAAGGCTAAAAATGAAGTAATCCAGTAAAACACCCATAGATCCGACTGCGGCAAAACGAAGACTGCTTCCCGAAGAAACAGAACCTCCTGCCAAAGACAGCATCTGCTTCAGGCAGGTGAAAATCTCAAACTTACCAAACTTAGACGTACCTTGCTTACGATCGATGAACGTGATCGGAACCTCAAAGACTCGAAGGGAATCGTCTCCTTTGGCCGCAATCTCCAGGGCAATCTTAAAGCCGGTCGCTTCTTTCCCAAGACTGAGAAGCCGCTCCCGTCTTACGGCAAAAAATCCGGACATCGGATCGCTGATGCTGACAAGGGGCCACGCCAGAAGGGTGGCCGTCTTGGATACTATCCTGCGGGACCAGGGCCATTCTGGAATGTGGCCTCCGGGGATGTACCGGCTTCCGATGGCCATGTCGTGTGTCCCTTCGAGAACAGGCCGGATCAGGGATGGAAGCGCCTCAGGAGGGTGACTAAGGTCTGCATCCATGACCACGACGACATCAGTTTCGGCCATTGCAGCACCCCGGAGGATGTCGCCGGACAGTCCCCCTTTCCCATCAGATTTGACCAGTCGCACAGGGGCCTTCTTGCTCCACTGAATCACCTTATCCTGCGTTCCATCTTTCGAGCCCCCGTCAACGACTATGATTTCAATCCGAAACGCATGAGTCTTTGTCGCAGAAAGAATACGTTCCATCAGAAGGTCGATATTTTCGACTTCGTTGAGGGTAGGGATCAGAATCGTAGCACATTCAACGGGATGAAGTTGAATATTTTTACCCTGGATTTTCCTGTCAATCGCATCTTCGGGTTTTAACACCATTGATTTCCTCACAGAGATATAGCAACTTCCCGCCCCATAAAGGCATGGAGCCGCTCGCATACTTTTGGTTAATGGCCCATTGCCAATGAAAAAATGTAACGACTCAAATTTACGCTTTATTCTGTTTTTGCTTAACGTTTATTCTATCATCAAAAGTGAACGAAATTCACCTTACTGTTGCCCAATGTTATTCAGCCTGGGTAAAATGCAATCGGTGTGGTGAGTTCAAATTCTTACACAAATTTTATAGTCATGATTGGGAAGGGGAGGGTAAAGCCCCCCGTCCGACGGCCACTGATAGTGATAAGAACTTGCTTTGGGATGGGTTAAATATACAAAAAAAAGAATAGTCAGTCAAGAAATATCGACCACAAGATATGGGAGTGTCTCCCTCGTCTGTTCGGACGCCAGCCCGGCACCAGCCTTTGAGAAGCTAAGCCGAGGCCATCGCAGAAAGGGATTTTGCCTTAACTCCAAAACCAAGGATATAGCTTGCCAAAATCAAAACCCTAGATCTATTCCGTTTATTACCACTTGGAATGTTGCATAGAAGAGTAAAAATTGAAAAACAAGATTTCAGTCAACTATTTTTATATAGCCTCCTTTGGTTTGAAATAGGTTCGGTTAGAAAGCATTGCAAAAATGACTCGAAGCAGCTTATGGCCCGTGGCAAACAAAGCTTTTTGAGGAGGGAATCCCTCTCTCTTTCTTCTGAGAAAATAAGCTTTGAAGAAAGGGTTCTTACTTGCCACAGCAACGGTCATGAGATAGACAGCTCTTCGAAGATGACGATTCCCCCTCTTGGAGAGTTTACTCATCCCAATATAGTTTCCTGATTCATGCAGAGAAGGATCGATTCCCGTAAAAGCGATGAGCTTTTTGTGGGAGGCATATTTTTGGACCTCACCCATTTCAGCCAAGAAGGGCGCAGCCGTCTTCGGCCCCATAAAGGAATTAGTAAACAAAATCTTCTGCTTTTTCAATCTACTGCATTTGGAGTGTTTCTCCCTGTCAAGACATAATGTTCTATATACCACGAAAACATTAAAGGAATATTGGAATCGGATTAAATTTTCTTAATTATCTGGATGTCGAAATCATTTTAATTTATCAATTACAGATGATATATATTATCAAGACAAAATTACTTGTGTGAAAGATTTTTTCGAAGAATAAAATTGAGTAAGATGCTGTCAACTGATTTAATGGCCCTGCCTTTTCTCTCCTCATATTAACCATGTGTTTATTTCTTGAACTTCCTCCTCAATAACCCAAGTCCAAGCAACCCAAACCCAATTTCCTTTGAAGGGGACTACTATATCGGTCGAAAGGACGAAAGGTACTGGTGCTCTAATTTTGCCACACCTGTTTGGATTGCTGCTTCCTTGACATAAGTGGCTACACGCTCTGGTACCTTCTTGTTGAGGACACCCGGAATGATATAATCCTCACTCAATTCTTCCTCT
>Ga0031653_10000205_pt1 | contig 11269 bp, 8 predicted proteins | sample FrelakmetBRP12BR_FD_55210 | JGI IMG/M metagenome (GOLD analysis project Ga0031653, IMG submission 55210) | Freshwater lake sediment microbial communities from the University of Notre Dame, USA, for methane emissions studies - BRP12 BR | ecosystem: Environmental > Aquatic > Freshwater > Lake >... | reverse complement strand
TTTTGAGAAGTAACGTAACAAGTTAATTATTTCACTTGACAAATATGGAAATATCATTAAGGTTGTGATAAAAATTACATAGTCAGATGGAGAAAGAGAGCCAAACGCAGGAGGCTATTATGGAAAAGATATTACAGGGGAATTATGCAATTGCAAGGGGGGCATGGGAAGCAGGGGTTAAGGTCGCCTGTGCCTATCCCGGCACGCCGAGCAGTGAAATTATTTTTGCCATTTCCAGTCAATATAAGAAAGATATACAGGCCGAATGGTCTCCAAACGAAAAAGTTGCCCTCGAGGTGGCAAGCGGCGCTTCATTTGCCGGTGCAAGGGCTCTGGCCTGCATGAAGCATGTGGGGTTAAATGTTGCTTCAGACCCCTTCATGACACTTTCCTATACCGGTGTTAAGGGCGGACTTGTTATTGTCGTGGCTGATGATCCTTACGCCCATAGCTCCCAGAATGAACAAGACAGCCGCCACTGGGCAAGGTTCGGGAAAGTTCCCATGATTGAGCCCTCAGATTCCCAGGAATGCAAGGACTTTACCAAACTGGCATTTGACCTGAGCGAACAGTTTGACACCCCCGTACTTATGAGAACGGAGACCNGGATNTCCCANTCCTTTTCACCTGTTTTAATGGAAGATCGGAGAGAGTCGCTCATCCCCATTGGCCTCGATGTGAAGGATGCCCCCAAATATACAATGGTCCCTATCTATGTTCGTATGAGGCGGGTCGTTGTTGAGGAGAGGATGAAAAAGTTAGAGGCCTTTGCTGATGAGTTCAAGTATAATGTGATGGAGATCAATGACCCGAAAATCGGAGTGATTACAAGCGGCGTCTGTTACAATTATGCAAAAGAAGTATTTCCGAATTATTCCTACCTGAAATTAGGGATGGTCTGGCCTCTTCCAAAGAAAATCATCAAAGAGTTTTTTGCCAAGGTTAAAAGAGTCATCATCGTAGAAGAGCTCGATCCTTTCCTCGAAACAGAGATCAGGGCAATGGGTTACAAGATCTTTCATGGAAAGGATGTCCTGCCAAGCCTCTATGAGTTCAACCCGGAAATCATTGAAAAGTCCATCAAAGGGAAACGTTACAAACCCCCTAAAGAAAGAATCAATGGGGATGAGCTGCCCAAAAGGCCTCCAAACCTCTGTTCGGCCTGTTCGCACCGGCCCCTCTTCTATGCCTTAAAAAAGTTGGGAGTTTTTGTTTTTGGAGACATTGGTTGTTATACCCTTGCGGCGGCACCTCCCCTCAACGCGGTTCATTCCACCGTCTGTATGGGGGCGGGAGTCGGGGGTGCGTTCGGTGCATTGAAGGCACTGGGAAAAGAAGGGCTGGGAAAGGTTTGCTCGGTCATTGGAGATTCAACCTTTCTCCACGGAGGAATCGCCCCTCTGATGGATATTGTCTATAATAAGGGAAATTCCACGACCATCATCCTTGACAACCGGACGACCGGAATGACAGGCCTTCAGGAACATCCTGGAACGGGCTTTACGATAACCGGAGAAGAGACCAACCAGATTGACCTGGAGGTTTTGGTGCGGGCGCTGGGTGTCAAACATGTAAGAAAAGTAGATCCCTATCATATTAAAGAGACGATGGAGGTCATCAAGGAGGAGATCGAAAGGGATGAACCCTCCGTCATTATTACTGTTAACGGACCCTGCATGCTCCACCGGAGAGAGAAGAGAAAATTTGAGCATCCCTATTATGAGATTGAGATTGGGAACTGCAGGGGATGCGGGATGTGTCTGGATATCGGGTGCCCGGCCATCAGTTGGAGAGAGGTCATGGGTGAGGAGGCTCTGACCACTGACGGGCACAAGCGCAAGGGTGTCGTCTCTATCAATCGCTCACAATGTCCGGGGTGCGGCGTTTGCCAGCAGATCTGCAAGTTTGAGTCGATCGTTCCGGGAAAGGCATAGGAGGAAAAAATGGAAGAAAAAGTGACCAATGTTCTGTTATCGGGGGTAGGAGGTCAGGGAACGATTCTGGCCAGTGATATACTCTGTTCGGTCTTTCATGAAATCGGCTATGATGTGAAGAAGAGCGAGGTTCACGGAATGGCTCAACGAGGGGGAGATGTGACCACCCATTTCCGGTTTGGGAAAAAGGTCTATTCGCCCCTGATCAAATACGGCGATGCCGATTTTCTGATCTCCTTTGAACTCCTTGAGGGGCTGCGATACATCAACTGGGTGAAAAAGGGAGGAAAAGTGCTCCTCAACCATCAGGAGGTGTACCCTCCAGCGGTCAACCTCGGCAAGATGAAATACCCCGAAGATGTGGCCAAGACCTTTAAAAAATTGTTTAAAGGAAATGCATTTGTCATTAAAGCCCTGGAGATCGCCACGAAGTGCGGGGATGCAAGGGCCGTCAATATTGTCACCCTTGGGGCCTTCTCCAATTTTTTTGACATTAAAGATGAAATCTGGGAGAGAAACCTTCTGCAATTCCTTCCCGAGAAAGTCCATCAGCTTAACCTCAATGCCTTCAGGGAAGGAAAGATGGCCATTTGACAAGACAGGACGTTTGTCATTTAAGGGGCGAAGAGAGTTTCTCTTCGCCCCTTTGTTTTTTNGGTTCCCTCATTTATAATTTNAAAAGCGGAGGTAACGCACTATGAGACGGTTCCGATTCGTTTTTTTGATTGCTATCACCCTATCGATTCTTCTCCTNGTAGTCCATCATGCCCAATCAAAAGAGCGGGTCCATCAATTCACGATGGAGAATGGCCTGAAGGTGATCCTCGAGGAGAACCGCGCCTCTCCTGTAGTCGCTCTCCAGGTTTGGGTAAAGACGGGAAGCGCAGATGAAAGGGATGATGAAGCAGGGATGTGCCATTTCATCGAGCACATGATCTTCAAGGGAACAGGGAAGAGGAAGGTGGGGGAAATGGCAAAGGAGGTTGAATCCTTAGGTGGCTCGATTAATGCCTATACCTCCTATGATCAAACCGTTTATCATATTACGATTGCCAGCCGCTACGCGGACATTGCCCTNGATATCCTGGCCGATGCGGTTCAACACTCTGTTTTCGACCTGGCCGAACTCGAAAAGGAGAGGGAAGTCATTCTCGAAGAGATTCGAATGGGAGAAGACGACCCTTCGCGGAAACTCTTCCGGCAAACGGCGGCCACTGCCTTTCAGCACCATACCTATGGAAGGCCGGTTATCGGGTATGAAAAGACGATCAGGGCAATCACAAGAGATCAGATGCTTGGTTTTTTCAAGCGATGGTATACGCCGGACCGCATCTTTTTCGTCGCTGCCGGCGACTTTGACTTTCAAGAGATGGAAAGAAAGGCAAGGGTCTTATTTAAGGAATTTAAACGGCCCTCCGAACGCCTTCCTGAAAGGTTGAAGGAGCCGGAGCAAAAAGAAATCCGGTCTAAGCTTACCTTTGGAAATTTCAAGGAGACCTACCTTCAGATGGTGGTTCCCATCTCTTCCGTCACACATGAGGATACTCCAGGTCTTGATGTTTTAGACCAGATTTTAGGAGGGGGGGAGACCTCCCGTCTGGTGCAGAAGGTGAAGTTAGAGAAGGGACTGGTTCACTCGATCTCCACATCTGCTTATACGCCCAATGACCCTGGCCTCTTTATCATTGGAGCCACTCTTCAGGCAGAGAATCTGGAGAGGGCTGTAGAGGAGATTCTAAAAGAGGTAAACCGGTTGATCCAGGAAGGCGTTACGGCTGAAGAGCTTTACCGGGTCAGGGTCAATGTTGAAAGCGGTCTCATCTATGACCGGCAGACCGTTCAGGGACAGGCAAGAAAGCTTGGTTATTATGAAGCCACCACCGGAGATGTCCAATTCGAAAAGGAATATATAAAGAGAATCAGTCTCCTTCAAAGTGAGGACATAAAGAGAATAGGGGAAAAATATTTTAAACCCTCCCGGTGGAGTGTCAGCCTGCTGGCGCCGGCAGAAAAGACCGATGTCCTTAAGAAGGTCTCTTTGAGCGCCGTTGTTGAAAAAGCAGGTTCATCGGTCGTTCCCATTGACAAGAAAAAACCCCTGCCGGTGTCGAAGACCCTTCTGGGAAACGGGATCCGTCTCATCGTAAAAGAGAACCGGAACAATCCGATTGTGTCCATCCAAGTCTCCTTTCTGGCCGGCGTTCGCTTTGAAGAGGAGGCCCAAAACGGAATCAACCAGTTTATGGCGGTGATGATTACAAAGGGCACAGAAAAGCAGACCAGCCTTGAGATCGCCAAAAAGGTGGAGAAGATGGCAGGCTCTCTCAGCGGCTTTTCAGGCTATAACAGCTTTGGCCTCAGCTTTACTTTCCTGAGCCAGCACTTTGACGAGGCCATGACCCTGCTCGGCGAGGTCGTCAAACACCCCTCATTTGATACGGATGAAATGGAGAAGAGGAGGCGGTCCATACTCGCTTCGATACGGCAGCAAGAGGATGACCTGGACCGGATGGTTTTCAAACTGTTCCGGAAGGTTCTTTATGAGAAGCATCCCTACCGGATGGATACGATTGGGACACTCGATACCATACAGAGGATCACACAGAAGGATTTAAAGGATTATTACAGGCGCATCGCCGTCCCAGAGAATATGGTTTTAACCGTTGTGGGAGATGTCGATTTAAACCAGGTGGCTTCTGCCGTTCAAAAGGAGCTTGGAAAGATACAAAAAGGCAATTTTGCCCCCCCCGAAGTGGACAAAGAGCCGCCTCTCCAAAAGACGAGGAAGTCAGAGGTTTATAAGGAGAAGGAGCAGGCCCATTTTGTCCTCGGATTCCCGGGCGCCGCTCTCCAGAGCAGAGACCGGTATGTTCTCGACGTTCTCGATGCAGCCCTGTCCGGCATGGGAGGAAGGCTCTTTTACCAATTAAGGGATAAGGAGAGCCTGGCCTATGCTCTGGCATTTATCAGCAATGTGAATCTGGATCCCGGATATATCTGCGTCTATATGGGGACCCATCCGGACAAGGTAGAGACCGCTATCGCCGGTGTCCTCAGGGAGCTGAAGAAGGTCAAAGACGAGGGGCTGACAGAGGATGAGGTGGAGAGGGCAAAGCGATACCTGATCGGCAACTTTGAGATTGGCCTTCAGACCAATGGTGCCCATGCAAGACAGATGTCCGTGGACGAGTTGCTGGGGCTGGGATACGACCATTTGGAGAGATATCCGAAGGAAATTCAGAAGGTGACAAGAGAGGATGTCCACCGGATTGCGAAGGAGTATTTCAATCTGGAAGCCTATGGACTCGCCATCATCCGGCCTCCGGAAGCAAATAAAAAATGACAGGAAGGCTAAGGCTTAACCCCTTTTCGCTCAAAGACACCCTTGAGTGCGGGCAGTTTTTTCGCTTTACCAAGGCCCTGGATACCTATCTTATTCAGACTTCTGACCGGATCTTCCCGGTCTGGCAAAAAGGGGAAGTTCTCTACTTTGAAGGGGTGGAGGAATCCTTTCTTATCCGGTTCTTCAGACTGGATGAGGATATGGGTGCCATTTTAAGAGAGATCAATTGCGACCCCTTCATTCATCAGGCGATTCAGGAGTATCCGGGAATGAGGCTTGTCCGACAGGACCCCTGGGAGTGTCTGGTCTCATTCCTCTTCTCCTCTGCCAAGGCCATTCCTCATATCCGCTGCCTGATTGAAGCCTTATGCAAATCATCCGGGAGAAAAGTGACCTGGGACTCCCATATCGGTTATGGATTTCCGGAACCCAACTGCATCCAGACCTCTCAGNAGNTGGAAGAGGTGAGAGCGGGTTTCAGGACGGACTATCTGATCAAAACGAGCCGGTGTATTGATCGAGACCAGCTCCTCGCATTAAGAGAGCTGACATACGAAGAGGCTAAAAAGAGGTTGATGGGTCTTGCCGGAGTTGGAAAGAAGATTGCTGATTGCGTCCTCCTCTATTCGCTCGATTTTCTCGAAGCCTTTCCCATCGACACCTGGATGAAGAAGGGTCTAAAGAAGTTCTATTTTGGCGGGAGAGAGATGGGTGAAAAAAGGATGGAAGCGTTTGTTTCGGATCATTTTGGCCGTTATGCAGGTTACGCCCAACTCTATCTCTACCATTACTGGCGAAACCATCCTTTTTAGCGAAGAGTTTCCGAAATGACTTTCCCCAGAAAATCATTCCGGTCTTGATCCGGAATCAAGTTATTTTAACGCTTTACAGCCTCATGCTTTTAAAAAGAAATAATGCCAACAAAATAGACCTGACCCTTTGCCGTTTTTCTTGTTTTTCTCCTGATCATCATTACTTTGAAAACGATGAGAAAGGATTGTCTTGATGTTCAAGGCCTGTAAAAGGTAAAATAAAATGATCAATCTTTGGAGGGCGCTGGTATCATGTTTTGGAAAAAGAAACGCGTTGGCCTTGCCCTTGGAGGCGGGGGGGCCAGAGGGCTCGCGCATATCGGCGTGTTAAAAGTGCTTGAGAGAGAAGGAATCCCTATTGATCTCATTGTGGGAACCAGTATTGGGGCGTTAGTAGGCGGGGCCTACGCCAGTGGAATCAGCCCGGATGAATTGCAAAAGAAGGTGGAGATGTATCTAAGCAGTGCTGAATTTCGATCTTCGGCGATGAAGGCCTTTGAAAAGGCTCATGCAAAGGGAGAGTTAGGTCTGACTCAGAAAATTCAGACCTACTTAAGAAATTGGTTTTATCTGATCCAGGCCATGTTCAAGCCAGGCATACTTTCTAATGAGGATTTCCAAGCCACCATCAATTATTTTATTCCCGACATTCAGATTGAGGAGACGCGAATTCCCTTCCGGGCCGTGGCCACTGACCTGGTGAGCGGCGAACAGATCATTTTTTCTCATGGGCCCCTGCGGCAGGCTGTGATGGCAAGTTGTGCCGTACCAGGAGCTATCGCACCNNTGAAAGAGGGAGAGAGGCTTCTTTCCGATGGAGGCATCATCTGCCTCGTTCCCAGTTCTGTTGCAAGACAGGAAGGTGCAGACATTGTGATTTCAGTGGCAGTGGATCAATACATTAGCCCGGAAGAACTGCGGACCGTAGTAGATGTATATCATAGGGTCAGTGAGATTATGGGAGAAAAACTGAAACAATACGAGTTGGCTGATGCAGATGTTGTGATCCTTCCGGAGGTAGGTGATTCACATTGGTCTAACTTCTCCCAGGCCATGAATTTGATTGATGAAGGTGAAAAGGCTGCGAGGGAGAAGCTTGACGATATTCGTCATGTCATGCCCGGCTTTAAAAAGTGGTTTAGATTTAAAAAGAAGCCCAAAACGCACAAAAGAAGAGAGTGAAAAAGCAAAATTAGTGTTTGGGGTTTCTGGATCAGGCTCAGGCTTTCACAATTTTTTTCTTCCACCGCTTCAAATTCTTCGTCGCATTTCGGGTGTCGATGGTCAGAGGTGCGTTCGCAACGACCCATTCATAATCGACCTGGCTATGATCGGTGATCACGACGGCGGCATCGATTCGACGAAGCAACGGCTTTGTGAGAGGGGAGGAGTTCAATTTGAAATGATACTTCCTGAAAGAGGGGAGCACAGGGATATAGGGATCGTGATAAAGAAGGCTCGCCCCTTTTTTCTGGAGGAGGTCCATGATGGCAAGGGCAGGGGATTCTCGAGCATCGTCCACATCCTTTTTATAGGCCACTCCAAGAATTAAAATCTTTGCTCCTCTTATGCTTTTCCCCCTTTCATTCAGGGCGTCTTGAATCTTGGTGACCACATAGTAAGGGATGTGGACATTGATCTCTCCTGCCAGAAAGATAAATCTTGTTGTAAAATCATATTCCTGGGCCTTCCAGGAGAGATAATAAGGATCGATTGGAATGCAGTGTCCGCCCATTCCAGGACCGGGATAGAAAGGGGTGAAACCGAAGGGTTTGGTGCTGGCTGCCTCGATCACTTCCCAGATGTCAATCCCCATCCGGTCTGCAAGCATCTTCAACTCGTTTACAAGAGCAATATTGACGCTCCTGTAGATGTTTTCGAGAAGTTTGGTCAATTCAGCCACACGGGGTGAGGAGACCGGAACGACCTTTTGAATCACCTGGCGGTAAAGAGCTATGGCAGTTTTTTTGCAGGATGGAGTGACACCTGAGACCACCTTTGGGATCCGGGAGGTAGTAAATCCTTTATTTCCCGGATCTTCTCTCTCCGGAGAGTAGCCGAGGAAGAAATCCCTTCCAACCTTCAAGCCCGTGGATTCCAGTTCAGGCAGAATCAATTCCTCCGTCGTTCCAGGATAAGTGGTGCTTTCGAGGACAATCAGTTGACCTTTTCTCAGACAGGAGCGGATGGAGCCAGTTGTCTTTTCGATATATTGAAGATCAGGTTCTTTCTTTTCAGTTAAAGGGGTGGGAACGCAGATCAGAATGCAATCCGGTTCTGAAAGGCGGGAGAAATCGTGCGTCACATCGAATTGGCCATTCTTAATAAAGGGTGAGATTTGAGAGGAAGGAATGGTTTTTATGTAGCTTCGCCCCTGCTTCAGGGAAGAGATTTTTTTGGAATCGACATCGAAACCCAAAATCTTATAGCCCACCTCGCAAAACCTCAGGACCAGGGGAAGGCCCACATAGCCCATGCCAATGACGCCCACTAGGACTTCCTTCTTTTGAATCTTTTTGATGATTTGTTCTTCAGTCATTCTGATCCTTCTCATATTTATCAGGGTTCGAGGGTTCAAGGATTCAAGGGTTCAAGGATTTAATTATTCTCCTCATTCTTATTGCTTCAGCAGGTCACTCGAACCCTTAGCCCCTAGACCCCTTGAACCCTTATCGTTTATAAAAGGCTTTGATCCGGTCCACGACCATCTCCTGTTGATCTTCTGTCAACTCTGGGAAGATGGGCAGGGCCAAGGTTTCCTTGGACGCCTTTTCAGAGACCGGAAAGTCCCCTTGGCGGTGTTTTAAAAAGGAAAAACATTCCTGTAGATGAAGAGGAAGGGGATAGTAAATGTCCGTTCCGACTCCCTGCTCCGTCAGAAACTTCCTTAGATCGTCCCTTTTCGGGACCCGGATCACGTATTGGTGAAAGATGTGACGATTTTCATACTGAATGACGGGAAGTTTAACTCCTTCCACCGTTGAAAGAATATCCTGAAACAATGCCTGATAGCGGTTTGCTTTTTTTTGCCGCTCCTCCGTCCATTTTTCAAGATATTTAAATTTGACCAGGAGAATGGCCGCTTGAATCGTGTCGAGTCGGCTGTTCATCCCGATCACCTTATGAAAATATTTGGGCTGGCTTCCATGGACCCTCAAAAGTCGGACCTTCTCGGCGAGATTGGGGTTGTCGGTAACCACCATTCCCGCATCCCCGAAGGCACCGAGGTTCTTGGTTGGGTAAAAAGAGAAGCATCCCAGGTCTCCGATTTGGCCCGCTCTCCGGGGAGCGCTGTCAGGACGGGGCTTATACTCCGAACCCAGGGCCTGGGCCGCATCTTCGATCACATATAATTTTTTATNCCTGGCAATCTGAAGGATTGGGTCCATGTCCGCGGATTGGCCGTAGAGGTGGACAGGGATGATGGCCTTTGTCTTTGGGGTGATCTTTTCCGCAATCCTGGAGGGATCGATATTATAAGTCTCCTGATCGATGTCAACAAAGACAGGGATTGCGCCAAGGCGTGAAACAGAGCCGGCCGTGGCGAAGAAGGTGAACGGTGGAATGATCACCTCGTCACCCGGTCCAATACCGGCAGACATTAAAGACAGAATAAGGGCGTCCGATCCCGAAGCCACGCCCACGGCATATCGGGTCTGGCAATAGCCGGCAATGATTTTTTCCAGACCTTCGATCTGGGGCCCCATGATGAATTGCTGGGTCTTAAAGACCTCGTTCAGGGCTGATTTGATCTCCTTTTCGATTAAGGAGAATTGAGGGGTTAAATCGAAAAAGGGAACTTTCATCTCGGTTTCGAGTCGCAACGACTTCATCGGATCTCCAATTATTCTGGGGAAAATATGGTCTTGAAAATAAGATAAAAAAAGTGGATAGTCAAGGCAAAACTGGGAGGAGAGTAAAAGCCCTTGGTTTGAGGGCTAAGGCTAAGATGCCAGTTTCGTAAAGGGGTTAGGTCATTGGTCTTAAAGATTTCACTTTACCCCTTTACTTTGCCAAAACTGGCTTCCTAACCATAGCCTTAACCTAAAAACAATTTTCATGGTTTGCGGGTGACGAACCCGTCATGAAAGATTGTCAAGAAAACATGGCAGATATGGAAGAAAAGATCGTTCTTGATTCGATCTCCATCATTTTAGTGAGGCCCAGATTTCCAGAAAATATCGGTTCGGTGGCGAGGGCGATGAAGAATATGGGGATTTATCGATTGATCGTGGTCGATGGGTGTTCTCCTCTCCACATGTATGCTTACAAGCTGGCTTCTGGGGCTGAAGAGATTTTAGAAAGGGCTGAGGAATGTCCCACGCTCAGCGAAGCGATTTCAGGGATGGGGTGTGTTGTCGGAACAACTTCGGAGACCGGAAAAGAGAGAACTCCTCTGCTGACCCCTAAAGAATTAGCGGCCAAACTGATTCACATTTCGAAAAAGAATTTCATCGGATTGGTCTTTGGCTCAGAAAAGGAAGGNTTGAAGAACGAAGATCTCTCGCTCTGCCATCTCTATACCCGAGTCCCTTCTTCCGAGTCTTTTCCCTCCCTCAATCTGGCGCAGGCAGTAATGGTGTTATGCTACGAACTCTTTCAATCTTCGGCGGCAACCATAAAGCGGACTACCAGGATGGCTTCATCCGAACAGGTGGAGAGGATGTTTGAGCATATGGAAAAGACGCTACTGGACATCGGATTCCTGGAGCCAGATAACCCGAAAAGCATCATGAGGACGCTCAGGCGACTCTTTGGAAGGAGCCAGATGGAGGAGAGAGATGTTCGAATCCTGCAGGGCATCTGGAGCCAGATGGACTGGTGCCTAAGAAAGGGAAAAGAGGGCAGGGACCGTAAGAGAGGTGAATAAAAAAAACCCTTCCCCGGACCAACAAGGGGAAGGGTTCATCTTTGGAAAATGTTACTACTTTTTTATAAAAGCGCTGATGATGTCAATCGGCACTGGGAAGATGATGGTGGAATTCTTCTCCGTGGAAACCTCCGCTAGGGTCTGAAGGAACCTTAACTGGAGGGCTGCGGGATTGACGCTGATGATATTTGCGGCCTGCGACAATTTTTCAGCGGCCTGGTATTCACCCTCGGCATGGATGATTTTGGCTCTCTTCTCCCTTTCTGCTTCTGCCTGTTTTGCAATGGCCCTCTGCATATTCTCCGGCAGA
>Ga0031653_10000204_pt1 | contig 11299 bp, 11 predicted proteins | sample FrelakmetBRP12BR_FD_55210 | JGI IMG/M metagenome (GOLD analysis project Ga0031653, IMG submission 55210) | Freshwater lake sediment microbial communities from the University of Notre Dame, USA, for methane emissions studies - BRP12 BR | ecosystem: Environmental > Aquatic > Freshwater > Lake >... | reverse complement strand
TCCGTGGTCTTTTACACCACGATGAAAAAACTGGTTCCGGAACATCTTGGAAAGAGTGAGATCGATACGCTGATCGACGAAGAGATCAGCCATATTTTCATGCTCACACAGAAAAAGAAAGAATTAGAATAATAAAACCCGCATGACAAGGGTCTACCTGCCTGCCGGTAGGCAGGAAAGTGTTCCTGACGACCCTGCTTAATGCAATGGCAAGATAAAACTACACGGCCTTTAATGCCTTTTCCAGGTGTTTGTTGGATTGAGAGAGTTTTACAACGGCTTCTTCGATCTCAGCCTTTACCGGATCTAATCCCAACTCGCCAGCCGTGTGAGCCCATTTTTTGTACTCCCCCATGTGGCTCTCGTTATGCTCAATCCAGTGCTCAATGACGACGGATAATTTTTTCTTCTGGTCCATTTTTTCTCCTTCCTATTACTTTTCCCAGCGCACCGCCACAAAGGCGCCTGTATTTAAATTTTTTCTTTGTCCTTCATGCTCTACCTCAATAGCCCTCTCAGGATCATCTTTTTTTTGAAAATGGATGGCTGTCTTCACCACACCTTCCACAGAGGTAAGGGAGGATAATTCATCTGGAGATCTGAAAATCGCCCTTTCAAATAAGGTGTGCCTTTCCTTAGCCTCAGCCCTCCTCCGCAAAGCCCAGGGGCTCAAGCCGTTTAGAGTTGCAACAACAACGCATCCACCCTTTTGAGTGACACGGAATAGCTCTCCCACGGCACCCTTTGCATTTTCAATGAATTCAAAGGCGGTCACTGAAACCACTTTATCAAAGGAATTTTCTCGAAAGGGAAGATTTAACAAATCCGACAAAACCGTTTGAAAGGGATATCCCTTGAGTTTTTTTCCTGCATGAATGAGCATGGGAAAGGAAATATCCAGTCCAATGACTTGTGAACCGATGGAGAGAATATCGCGTGTGAACACTCCTGTACCACAGCCGGCATCCAAAATAACTTCGCCTTGTTTGGGTTTCAATAGATCCAGGATGACTTCAGCCTCAACCTTCCTTACAAGAGAACCGATGGGGGTGGTGAACCACCGATCATACGCCTCAGGCCATTCATCAAAAAGCTGACCTTTCTCCTTGCTCATTTATAAAAGCTTATCACCTGTTTCAGCTTGGGTCAAATGATGTGACCAAAAGGAGAGGCGGAGGATTCATCCGAAGGGTAGATTTTTAGGGAGAAAAAAATGATGGGCGGCAGGCCTCAATGATTTTGAAATTATTTTTTGATCTTTAGAAAACGATCCTACCGCCCTGCCCTATTTTCTTATCGCCATTTACGGGAACCAGACCCTGAACCGCGATGGTCGTTATCCCAGCCACGGGAATGACCGGAACCAGGCCCTGGCCCACGATGGCCGCTATCCCAGTCACGGTGGGGATAATTATAAGGATATCCATAACCGTAATTATAGTAACCGTAGCTATGAGGATAGCCATAATAGCCATAGCCGTAGTCATAGCCTCCATAGCCATAACCGTAGCCACCGACCGCGACACACCCTGCCAACGTCAACCCTACCAGTAGCAAAATACCCAATAAAACCAATTTATTATTCATACAATTACTCCCTTTCCTTCCCTTTTATCTATTTAGACGGGTCTTAAGTCTCTTTATTCAAATTAGAAACAAGGGATTCCAAACCTTGAAAAAAACATAATTTCAACAGAAAAAACCCCAGAGGCAAAAGAAAGCACTGATTGACAGGCCACGCTAAAACCTGTAGATTTCAACTGGGATGGGAGCAGATGCACCACCAGCAATCGTAAAGAAAATCTCAGAAATGTTATCCCTATTGAATTTGAAATGAAGGGGGTGGGTAAATAAAGGGGAGGTCTTTATGGGAATCTATAGAGAGGTTTACGACTTTGCTGCAAAAGCAGGAGCATTGGAGGGGTATGTCTATCAGAAAGAAAAGTTAGATTTAAACTACCTGCCAAGGTGGGTTGACAATCTGGTGAGTCATTACCAACGTCTCTCTAACGAAGTTAAGGAGGATTTTCAAAGTCTGTGTAATGGGACCATCGGACGAACGATCCAATCTCTTCTTCCTCATCTGGGTGACAATCATGAGCTGATCAAAAAACTAAAAAACATGACTTCAGGAAAGTTACCTTCCTCTCCCAATGATTTTACTCATGGAAGATAAATTTAAAACTGGAAGTAAAATGGATAGGTAAGCATCTCTTTTTCCGTGATGGAAACCCGTTTATGAATGACCTGCCCAGAAGGACAGGCAGGCCAGCGGAGAAAGATTTAGGGTGGCACCTCTTAAGGATAGACTTCAATCGTTTCATGAGCCATCAAAACTTCCTTTTCCTGTTGACGAAGAAAGTTCCCCCTAAACTTCTAATGATCCACAATCCTAAATATTTCGAAGCCTGGTCTGCCTATCCTTCCCCGAGGACCATTCTACCATCATTTTAATTTGGAGATGCTTCCAATGGATGGACTCCCCAGGGGACAGATGAAATTAATTATTTGCGGATTGCCGATCAAATTCTTCAAAATAGGCAATGCTGAAGTTTACCTGATTTAATGGGAATCCCAAAATTTTCTTGCTGGAACGATTTTATCATATCCAAAAATGCTGTCCATTTGCGAGAAAAGAGTGTTCAAAAGAGTCGTTCTCTTGATCACAACTCGAATGGCATCATGGATCAGCCCCTTGGCCTTATTGAAGGGACATGTGCGGATGCAGATGCTGCAATCCATCCGATTTTTGGCCCAGAATGAAAAACACTTTTCGGCATCGACATACCATTTCAGGACACCCGATTGATTGGAAATATTGGGACCCTCCGTCGTCATCTCGCCATCGGGAATAGCCTGAGAGGGACAGTGGGTAGCACACTTCTTACATGTTTTACAAAACTCTCGAGCCCCAAAAGTACGATAAGAATCGACTTGAAGAGGAAGATTAGTAAAAACCTTACAAAGACGCACTCGGGGTCCATATTTTTCTGTTATGAGAAGTCCCATCCGGCTTCCTTCTCCCAAGCCCGCGGCTATGGCTAATGGAATACTCAGGGCCGTATCGTTTCCGCATGGAATAGCTCGGTAACCAAGCCCCTTGATGAAGGTGGCCAGAAGATTTGCCACAAAAGCCATCTTGGAGTATCCCAATCCTGTGGCTGCTGCCGAAACCCCGCTCGGCGAGGAGCGGATGGTTTCATAGTCCATTGGAATGGCTATGACAATAGCGGTATGGGAGTCCTCCGGAATATTAATGGGATAATGTTCCCTCGAGAGCAGATTGAATTCATGAGAGTAAACCCAATTAGGATGAACTCTGCAGATACCTGTCACACCTGCTCCAAGGAATCGGGTCACTCTCTTGATGATATGGCTCATCTCTTCAGGAGTTTCCTTAAACCGATCTCCAGTTTCAACATACCGTTTGATCCTGTCCACGACCCCTTCCCATGAATAAAGTCCATAATTGCTGCGGGCGTTTCCGAATCCAAATCCCCACTCCAAATTCCAGGTTGCATTGCGAAAGGCATAGTCTAACTTTCGGTATCCAATCTTTTGTTGATATACAATCTCCTCATAAAATCTTTTTCGATGGGGTTGCATTTTTTCATCCCAGATGCTTCTTTTGAACATCTCATTCTTTTGATCGAAACGATAGGTTGGAACTAAAAAAGGCAGTTTGGAGTCATCCGACGCTTTTTGTAGTCCCATGAGGGCCTCCATTCAAGTGAAATTAGGATTCATTCTAACAAACTTTGTAGTATTCTTACCATATTCTAAAAGAATATCCCTTGTGATAACTCCCCTTTACAGCCAATCAAGCGACCCAGGAGAAAGGTAAAATAGTTCTGCTTTTTGTTCTTTATTCTGACTTCAATCGTTATATCTTAAAGTTCTTTTAGAGTAAAAAAGAATAGGGTGAGCTCACAACACATTTTCTTGAAGAGTGCTTCCTCCTACCATCAAATCGGGGGAAGGTCAAGGTGAAATCATCAAAATCTACATCCCCATATCTTCTGTCAACAACAGGAGAAGAGATTTGGGCAAGCACAGCACAACTTCAAAAAACTTAATACAATTTTCATCGGTCGAGAATGATGAAACCGCCATGAAAGGTTAAAACGGGAACAAGGAGAATCTATCCGGAAATCGGTCATCGGTCAGTATCGGCGTGCTTTTCTTCGTGAATCAGTTTCTTTTTCTGCTCCTTGGCTGGCCCAGAAATGTTCGTGATCAAATAAAGCAATCCCCACAGCAGGACACCGAGGAGGAGAATGCCAAAAAACAGTTTCGGCTTCTGGTACATAAAGTAGAGGAAAACCAGCACAAGAATGATTATGATAACCGGATGGTTCTGAGCAAAGGAAGGAATGCCGTTCATGAATCTTGAAAAATCCACAAGGTCTCTTTACCAAAGGCATTATACCATATCGTTTTAAATCGTACCGCTTAGAAAACTACTGGAGTTATAGAAAAGCAGACTTCTCAATAGAAAAGAGAATCAACCTATAAAATTTGCTTTTTTATATCTTCTCCAGATCGTCTTCTTATTGTCTAAATCATATCAAAAAATTAGGTTCATTCTATATCTATAGGGCTAATTTTGGACCCAGTTACAAAATTGGAACGAAAGGNATCCCTATGGTTATAAATTTTACATAAGTGTTTTGACTATCTATCGTGAAATCCCTTAAATTATAATTCATTTTGAAATTTAAGAATTTAAAAATATTTGGCATTAATATTGCTGAAATAATTGATATTGATGTTCTAACTCACGGATAGATTTCCCTCGGAAAGGGAACCTTAAAACTCATTTGATCACAATGAAGCAAAACTTAGAAGAAATGAATGTCTTTTGGGGGAAGAATTCAGAATTTAATGGGAAAATAATCTCTGAAGGAATATTTCGTCTCGATGGGAAAATGGAGGGGGAAATCCTTCACAGCGGGACATTAATTATTGGTGAGTCAGCAGTCATCAAAGGGAAAATGGAAGTCAACGTCTTGACCCTCAATGGCGTAGTAGAAGGAGAAGTGAAGGCCAAGGAACGAGTGGAGATTCATTCTAAGGGGAAGTTATATGGAACCCTCTCTACCCCTATCCTTGTTATCCATGAGGGTGGAATTCTTGAAGGAAACTGCAAAATGATGGCAAAATCCGATCACGGGGTTGACTTGCAAGATCCGGGGAAAGCCGTTACTTAAAGGGTTAGAGGTCATTCTTCCTATTTCTGAAGGCGATGTCAAATGGATTATTTCTAAAAGTACTTTTCTGTTTCTGTCTTCCTTCCTGTCTTTTCTCTTCCTTCTTTCTCTCATCGGTCTTTGAAACCACACTAGGTTGGAACTGGCTATCCTTCATGGAAAGGGAAATCCGACTTCTTTCGAGGTCCACGTCCAGTACCGTTACCAATACCTTTTGATGAACCTTCACAACCTTGGCAGGGTCTTTCACAAAACGGTTGGAAACTTGGCTGATATGGACCAGCCCATCCTGATGGACACCAATATCGACAAAGACACCAAAGGCGGTGATATTCGTTACAATTCCAGGAAGCTTCATCCCTGGCCTTATATCCTCTATTTTTTCAACTCCCTCTGCAAACCGAAACGTTTCGAACTGCTCACGGGGATCACGACCGGGTTTGGAGAGTTCCAGGAGGATATCATTTAACGTAGGAAGACCCACTTTTTCTGAGACATATTGCCCGAGATCGATTTTCTCCCGGAGCTTCTCGTCAGCCATTAAATCCAAAACCGAGCAGCCCAGATCCCTTGCCATGGCATCAACAATGGGATAGCTCTCTGGATGGACAGCGCTTCGATCAAGCGGGTTTTTTCCATCCCTGATCCGCAAAAAACCTGCGGCCTGCTCAAAGGCTTTGGGTCCCAAACGAGATACCTGTTTCAGTTCTTCCCTCAATCGAAACGGACCATGTTCATTACGGTACTCCACAATCCCCTTTGCCAGCTGAGGGCCTAACCCTGAGACATAAGTGAGAAGTTGTTTGCTTGCCGTATTAACTTCCACGCCCACACGGTTAACGCAGCTCACCACCACATCATCGAGACTGCTCTTCAAAGCCCCTTGATCCACATCGTGCTGGTATTGGCCAACACCGATCGACTTCGGATCGATCTTTACCAGCTCTGCCAGAGGGTCCGTCAGCCTCCGGCCAATGGATACGGCTCCTCGTACAGTCACATCCTGATCAGGAAACTCCTCTCGTGCCACTTCGGATGCCGAATAAACGGATGCACCACTCTCGTTGACCATTACCAGCTGAATACTCTTTGAGAGATTGAGATTTCGGATGAAAGCCTCTGTGTCCCTTCCCCCTGTGCCGTTCCCGACAGCAATAGCCTCTATGCGGAATCTCTCGCACATTTCAAGGATCTTTGAGTTGGCATCGGCGGTACCCTTTTCGGACTGCAGAGGATAAATGGTTTCATTATGTAACAGCTTCCCCTGGCGGTCGAGGCAGACCACTTTGCAACCGGTCCGAATACCCGGATCGATGGCCAGGACTTTCTTCTGGCCAAGCGGTGGCGCAAGAAGTAGTTGGCGGAGGTTCTCAACAAAGACTTTGATCGCCTCCTCATCCGCCCGCTTTTTGGTTGCCATACGTATCTCGGTCTCCATGGAAGAGGAGAGAAGTCTCTTATAACTATCATGGACGGCCATCCTGACCTGCTGGGATGCAGGCCCTCCCCCCCTAATAAAGAGACCTTCAAGGATGTCTAAAGCTTTCTCTTCAGGGGGTAAGACCCGCAGTGTGAGAAAGCCCTCATTTTCTCCTCGCCTCATGGCAAGAATCCTATGGGAGGGTGCTGTATTCACGGGCTCTTCCCAGTCGAAGTAATCCTTGTACTTGATTCCTTCAGCCTCTTGCTCCCGAATAACCTTTGACTTGAAAACGGCTTTCAATATATAGAAATCTCGCATCTTGGCCCGGGCTGTCTGATCTTCATTGACCCATTCTGCGATGATGTCACGGGCTCCTGCGAGGGCATCTTCTGCGGAATCAACTCCTTTTTCGGGATCGACGAAAGCAGCTGCCTCGGCCATTGGATCCATGTCATCCTGTGCAAAAAGACGCTGGGCCAACGGTTCCAGTCCCTTTTCTTTGGCGATGGTCGCCCGGGTGCGACGTTTAGGCCGATAGGGCAAATAGATATCTTCTAGAACGACCATGGTCTCTGCCGAAAGGATCTTTTCCTTTAACTCATCTGTGAGCTGTCCCCGTTCCTCTAAAGATTTGAGAATGGCCTCACGGCGCTTGTCCAGTTCCGTGAGCTGATTGAGTCGGTCTCGAACGACTGTGATGGCAACTTCATCCAGAGCACCCGTTGCTTCCTTTCGGTAACGCGCAATAAAGGGGACGGTAGCTCCCTCATTCAGAAGGTCTGCTGTCGCCTGGACCTGTTTGGGGGTGAGACTCAGTTCTTGAGCAATCTTCGGAATATGTGTTTCGTTCATAACTTCCCTCAACAAAATGACAAAGAGAATGTGGAGAGTTCAGGTAAAAACAATCGTAACAAAGTATTGATCGTGGTTCAATCATCGGCTGGAGATGAGAGGCGAAGATCTTCTATTTTATGGGCCACTCCCCTCTTTCCTTTAGAACATCCCGGTAAACCTGAAGGGCCTCATTCACAGCAGGCATCCCCGCATAGGGAGCCAACTGGAAAAAGATCTCAGTAATTTTTCTTGGATCACAGCCGACATTTAAAGCTGCATTCACATGGAGTTTCAATTCATCCGTGGCCCTTAGTGCAGCTAGCATGGCACACGCAACCATCTGCCTTTCAGGCAGAGTCAAAACCGTTCTGGAATAGAGTTTGCCCGTGATAAACAGGGATAAATCGTTGGCAAGGTCTCTATCAAATTCCTTCCACATCAGATAAGGGGGATCCATTTTGATCCCTTTGCCAAATAGCTGCCTGGCTGTATCCTGAGTCTTTTTTCTTAATTCATCATCCATGACATGAGTCCTCCTTCACCATCGATCATCTTCTAATTTCCATCAATAAAAACTTACTAAATCAGGATAGGGACGTCAATGACAATGGGACGGGATAATTTCACATAGACATTTAACTTACCCATGGTCAAACCCTCTCCACTTCCTTTCGTAAAAGAATCTGCTTCAGAAAAAACTCAAAACGTTGATCGTCCTCTAATGACCTCTTCTTCGGCCCTTTTGTCCTACCGCCCCCTCGACGGAATTTGGCCTTGACTTCCCGCTCCTCTAATAAGAACGCTATCTTTTCTAAACGAAACTCCCTGCCCATTGGGCTCAAACATTTTGCTCCTTTTCCCAGCACGATCGCTGCCAATCCCCCATCCCCTGTTACGATCACATCCTCTGCTTCGGTGAGATTCATGATCTTCATATCCGCTTCCTGAAAATCGTCTCCCACCACAATAGGATGATCAGATTTTATGTGGTGATTGAAACTGGCCACAGTCCAGACCGGAATATTGTATTTTCGTCCAACTCTCATGCAAATCTGCAGAGCGGATCTAGGACAGGCATCGGCATCTACCAAAATCTTCATAGAACTCAAAGTTACCATGAAAAAAAGAAAATGTGTTTGCAAAAATTTAGTTAATAAAAAAGGGCAGAACCAGAGGGCTCTACCCTTTCGTCTCTTTCGTCAGCAATACCTGCCTGCCGGCAGGCAGGAATGCCGACGCTACTTATTCACTAAATACTCATGCATCGAGTTGGCTGCTTTTCTTCCTGCTCCCATCGCGAGAATAACAGTGGCTGATCCGGTAACGATATCTCCTCCTGCCCAAACTCCAAGCTTAGTGGTTTTTCCGGTTTCGAGGTCTGCAACGATATACCCTCTCTTATTCAATTCCAGACCTTGTGTCTGTGTAGGAAGAAGTGGATTGGGACCTGCACCAATGGCCACGACCCCCATATCACACTCTAATTGAAATTCCGAACCCTTGATGGGAACCGGCCTGCGCCTTCCTGAGTCATCAGGTTCTCCCAACTCCATCCGGAGACATTCCACGCCCGTAACCCAACCATTATCATTTCCTAAAAACTTTGTGGGAGCTGTCAGAAGATAGAATTGAACGCCCTCTTCTTCTGCATGGTGAACCTCTTCGATACGAGCCGGCATTTCATCTCTCGACCGGCGGTAAATGATCCGAACAGTATCTGCTCCTAATCGAAGGGCTGTCCTCGCTGAATCCATGGCCACATTCCCTGCACCGAAGACCGCCACATTCTTTCCTCGAGCAATCGGTGTATCATATTTAGGGAACATGTAAGCCTTCATCAAATTGGAACGTGTCAGATATTCATTGGCTGAATAAATTCCGCAGAAGTTCTCTCCGGGGACATTCAAGAACTGGGGAAGCCCTGCGCCCAACCCCAAAAATACAGCATCATATTCCTTAAGGAGTTCATCAACAGTGTCAATCCTTCCGATGACACAGTTACACTCTACCTTCACGCCCAACTTCTCCAAGTAGTTGACTTCTGCCTGGACAATCGCCTTGGGAAGACGGAATTCCGGAATGCCGTAGATCAGAACGCCACCGGTTTTATGGAGGGCTTCAAAAATGGTGACCTCATGTCCTTTAAGAATGAGGTCCCCGGCTACGGTCAGCCCGGCTGGCCCTGATCCCACGACCGCTACTTTCTTACCGGTTGGCTTCGCCTTCTCAGGAATGGTGATCTCCCCTTTGGTCCTTTCCCAATCTGCAGCAAAGCGTTCCAATCTGCCGACGGCAACGGGTTGGTCTTTCTTCCCAACGATGCACACCTTTTCACACTGGTCCTCTTGAGGACAGACGCGCCCACAAACAGCAGGGAGACTATTTCGTTCCTTCAGCTTCCGAGCGGACCCGGCAAAATCCCCTTCTGAGATGAGTTTAACAAAGGCTGGGATATCAATCTCCACCGGGCATCCCTCAATACATTTCGGTTTTTTACATTGAAGACAGCGGCTTGACTCCAATTGAGCCAATTCAGGTGTATATCCAAAAGGAACCTCATCAAAATTTTTTGCTCTCACCTTGGGTTCCTGCTCCGGCATCTTTTGCCTTGGAACTTTTGGTTTTTTCTCTTTTTCTTCTTTCTCTGCCATCTCAATCCCCCTTATCTTCCTACCGTCGTAAATTTTTCCATGGAAACCTTCTCTTCTGTGAGATAGGCCCTTTGCCTTTTTACCAGTTCATCATAGTCGACTTCATGGCCATCAAATTCCGGGCCGTCTACACAACAAAATTTCGTTTTGCCTCCGACCGTGACCCGGCAAGCTCCGCACATTCCTGTTGCATCCACCATGATGGGATTCAAACTAACCATCGTCTTGACCCCATACTCCTTTGTCAATTTACATAAAAACTTCATCATCGGTACAGGGCCAATCCCCACGATCAATTTGACATCCTTCCGCTCATCTAAAATTTTGCGAAGGACATCGGTCACGAATCCATGAACACCATAAGTCCCGTCATCTGTCGTCACCCTCAGATCGTGACTGGCTGCTTTCATCTCATCCTCTAAGATCAGGAGGTCTTTTGTTCGAGAGCCAATGATGGCGATGACGTTGTTCCCTGCCTCTTTGTAGGCTTTGGTGATCGGGTACATCACCGCAACGCCCGTTCCACCACCCACGCATATCACGGTTCCAAGATTTTCAACATGGGTCGGTTTCCCTAATGGCCCGATGATATCCTGGATAGAATCGCCTACATTGAGGGTTCTCAATAGCGCAGTGGACTTTCCAACGACTTGGAAGATCAGGTCAATCAACCCTGTAGCCGGATCTGTCCCTCCCATGGTCAAAGGAATTCTCTCCCCGGTCTCATTGACCTTTAAGACGACAAACTGCCCCGGCTTTGCCTTCCGAGCAATTCGGGGTGCCTCCACTTTAAAATGGCACACCGTCTTTTCGGCCATTTCCCTTTTATATGTGATTTTATGCACTCTTCCCCCCTCCTTTCTGATAAATTTTTCACAAAGTTCGCCCTATATATAAACGAAGTGAATTTAAATGTCAAACTTTTATTACATTCATTAAATATTTTTTATGGTTTATCGANAGCAAAGTTAAAAAGATTAAACAAATCAATGGAATATTAGATTTACAAATTTCAAAAGGAGAGCTCTGAGAAATTATTCACACTCTCTGAAGATATTTCTGGATTGATTCAGAAATCTTAAGAATTTAACTTGACAGATTTTGAAATTTAGTCCATAAATACGACTAAAGAACTTTATAAAAAGTTTTTGGGAACCCCCAGAGACTCTTTAGAAAGTCTT
>Ga0031653_10000202_pt1 | contig 11309 bp, 17 predicted proteins | sample FrelakmetBRP12BR_FD_55210 | JGI IMG/M metagenome (GOLD analysis project Ga0031653, IMG submission 55210) | Freshwater lake sediment microbial communities from the University of Notre Dame, USA, for methane emissions studies - BRP12 BR | ecosystem: Environmental > Aquatic > Freshwater > Lake >... | reverse complement strand
TCCCGGTCTCCCGCCTCTCCGGAGGCGAACAGGCGCGGCTGCTCATCGCCAGGCTAATGCTCCAGCCCGCCGATCTCTTGATCCTCGACGAACCGACGAACGACTTGGACATTCCGACGCTGGATGTGTTGGAAGACAGTCTGGTGGAGTTTCCAGGCGCCTTGATGCTGGTCACACACGACCGATGGCTCTTAGACCGCGTCTCCACCATGCTGCTCGCACTGGACGGCACAGGCCAGACCGAATGGTTCGCCGACTATGCGCAATGGGAGTCTGCACAAGAGCGCATGAGGGAAGAGCAGAGTCGTACGGCGACATCGCGGCCATCCAAAGTATCCCGCGCCGAGTCGGACGCGACGCCGAAAGCCAAAAAGACAGGTCTGTCCTATCGGGAACAAAAGGAATGGGCGAAGATGGAGCAGCGAATCCTCCAGGCCGAGGAGACCATCGCAACCTGTCAGGCTGCAGTGGAAGATCCCGCCATCGCCTCCAATGCCGCGGCGCTACAAGAACGATCTGCAGCACTTGATGCAGCCCGCACAGCCGCGGAACGGCTCTATAACCGCTGGACCGAACTCGAGGGAAAACAGACGGAGTCGGCAACACAGCACCAGTCCTAGAGGCTGAGGTCTATTTGGTTTATTTGGCTCAACCAAATAAATNAGATAGACCAGATCAACCAACCTGTTACTTTGCNGGTCACGGCAAAATCTGTAAAATACACCCATGCGCCCATCAGCCGCGCNCTCCATTCTGTTGATCGTCGCCTTCGCTCTAATCACCTCCGGTTGTGAAACAACTGATCGGGTCCTCACGGCTGCTGAACGAGTTACCAAGGGCCAGACCGGCAAGGCCATCATCGACCTCGCATCGGGAAAAGATCCGGCACAGATCGCTAAAAAGCGCCTTGACCAATACGCACGAGACCCCGACGCGCTGTTCAGAGATCTGCGCGAGGCAAAGAAAGACTTTGAGACCATCCTTGCCGTCCTTGGGGTGAATGTCGGAAAGACCTGGGGAAAGAAGGAAATCCAACTGCCCGAACGAAAAAAGTATGTGAAGTACACGCAGAACTACAAGAGCCGGGCGATCGTCGATTTCGATTCAGGTGAGATCCTGGTCGAAACGTTGGACGATCAAGACCCCCCACGCAGTCTGAAGAATGCCGTGATCACGACGATCCTGACCCCGCAAGATCCCCGGTCGGTCGATTTATTTTCAGACAAGGAAATCGTCCTCACCGGCGACAAAGCTCCTTACCTATTCGGCCTTGTCCTTGATCAGCAGAATAAACCGATGCACACGCCGGAGGAAGCCGAGCCATTTGCCGCCTACCTCCTTGAAAAGAAATCCGGCACGCGGACGGTTGACCAGGACGGAACCAAGAAGACGGTTCACTACGTCACCATCGCAATGGTGTCCAATCTCCCGATGAAGCAGGCGGAGAAATATCGAACATTGGTTCACCAGTTTGCAGAGCAGTATCGCATCAGTCCCAGCCTGGTATTCGCGGTCATCCGCACGGAAAGCAACTTCAACCCCTATGCTGTCAGCTCGGCCCCGGCCTACGGGCTCATGCAACTGGTTCCCACCAGCGGTGGCCGTGAAGCCTACCGAAAGGCCAAAGGCCAGGACGTGGCTCCCTCACGAGAATACCTCTTCGATCCGGCCAACAACGTCGAGTTGGGAACCGCCTATTTGAACGTGTTGATGTTTAATCAGTTGGAAGCCGTGGACCACAATGTGTCACGCGAGTACTGTGTGATTGCAGCCTACAATACCGGCCCGAGCAACGTCTTCCGCACCTTTTCGCGTGACCGCACCACTGCGGTCAACCAGATCAACAGCCTCCAACCGGCCGGCGTCTATGACCAATTGCGCCAAAAGCTACCTTACGAAGAGACCCGCCACTACTTGGAAAAAGTGACCGGCTACCGTAAATCGTTTGTCAGTTCGTCGGAGAGTTCCAACCAATGAAGCTCCGCGAGACAGGCGGGACTGACGGGAAAGGCGAGACGGGGGATAGTTCGAGGTCCGAAGTTCGAGGTTTTCGGAACTTCGAATCCCGAACTTCGAACTTGAGGTCGCGCCTGTCGCGCACGTCTTGCTTGTCTCGCTCACGATTCACGAACGATACTTCACGCGCAAGCGCGGCGAATCCGCGATTGCAACAGAAGCGCTCATGAATCATGCAGGCTAGCGACGAACACGCAAGAAGCAATCAGTCGTGTGATCATTCACCAACCCAGCTGCCTGCATGTAGGCATAGACAATCGTGCTGCCGACAAACCGGAAACCACGCTTCTTGAGATCCTTCGACAATGCATCGCTCACCGCGCTTGTCGCCGGAACCTGAGCCATCTTAGCCCGGCGGTTCACGATCGGTTTCCCTCCGACGAATTGCCAAACATAGCGATCGAACGAACCAAACTCCTCCTGGACAGTGAGAAACGCCTGCGCGTTGGTCACCGCCGAGTCGATTTTGAGCCGGTTGCGAATAATCCATGGATTCTTTAATAGCACGGCTTTTTTCTTGGCCGTAAATCGCGCTACCTTCTTGGGATCGAACGCTGCAAACGCTCGACGATAGCCCTCCCGACGCAACAAGATTGTTTCCCATGTGAGGCCTGCTTGCGCGCCTTCCAACAGCAACATCTCGAAATGCTTCCGGTCATCGTGAATCGGCACTCCCCACTCGTGGTCATGGTAGACGATGAAATGAGGCTTATCGCCGACCCATCCGCAGCGAGTCTTGCCATCGGAGGTTGGCTGGAGTCGCTTGGTCATCGGCAGCGCATTCGGCTCAAGAACGAAGCCGCCTTCTATATCTGACTAACCGAAATAAACCATTTCGGCTTCATGCGACCAAAATCGGTCCTTACATGTCGGCGAAGTACGCGTTTCGAATCGAGTACGACAGGCCCGCGAGGCCCGCGCAAAAATACCACCCAATGCCAGAACGAACGATGCCGTTCTTTGTGCCATTTGACGGCAAGCAGTGCAAGATCAGGCAGGGCCTCCCATGAAGTGAAGGGCACTTCGGTACTTGCCGACCTGATTCCATACTCCTTGAGCAGCCTGCGAACGTGGTGTGTCTCGGACCATAACATCGAATCACCAGCGAAAATGCCGAGCCGATTTGCCATGCGCTGTGTCTCTCGATAGCTCATGCCGGCCAGCGTAGCCACGGCAGCAATCCCGCAGCCAGTCCGTTCGAGTTGAATCACCGGCTTCACGGCAACTCCACTTTCAGTTTTCGTCCTCCTGAAATATTGAATCCCTGTTGCTGATAGAAGGCCAACGTCCTGTCGAATTGAGGCAGCGGCGGCGTGGTCACTTCGAGCCTACGCCATCCCTTTGCTTCCCCCATGCGTTTCGCTTCCGACAGCAACGCCGCNCCGACGCCGTTCGACCGATAAGCCGGACGCACAAACAGTTCAGGAATCGTTCCAAACGATCCTTCCGCATACAGGGCAAAGCTCTCATACAGAGCCAGAAAGCCAAGCGGCTCTCCTCGATCCGCATCGCGGGCCAGCAAGACGCGGTACTTCCCATCCGTCATCCAGGATCGGGCTCGCGCTTCCGTCTCCTGCTGGTGAAAACTAAAAGCCTGAGTTCCGATCGCGGCCATGATTTCGCGAAGCAGTTCCCCAACCATCTGAGCGATGATCGGCGCATCATCAGGCTGTACATGGTCGATACGCAGCTGCATGAGTTAGCAGGCCTCCGTAAAATAATGTTGCACGCGAAGACTCCGGCGGTCCGCACGTGTGGCACAACAGGAGACCGTTCCCGCAGGATGCTCAAACAGTTCGTCCAACAAGGCCGCAGGCGAGTCGAAACCGGAGGCGTACCCTCGGGGGTACGTTGAGGATTTCGATGAGCCGAGAACGAAGATGGCGGACTGTTTCAGCATCCTGCTATGCCATGAATTGTTGCAGAAGCGTATAGCCCTCGGTCCATTCACCATGCCCACTGTCGGCATTAATGTGCCCTGCCTGACCGATATCGACGAAGCTGCTCCCCCAAACAATCGCACAATGATTGGCATGGGCCAGCGATCCGAACGAGTCATTCGTGCTGGCAACCACGAGAGTCCGAAAAGCGAACGGCTCCATAGGCACCGGCACAAATCCACGCGCCGTGGCAGGGAAACTTGCGCTCTGCGGATCGGGCACCGCCACGAGAAATGCGCCCTTCGGAGCTAGCGATGAACGATAAGCCCAATGGGCCACCAGGAGACAGGCGAGGCTATGAGCCACCAGTAAGGGCGGAGAAGGACAAGCCTTCACGGCAGCATCCAATGCGTAAACCCAATCGTCGCAGACTGGGCTGTCCCAATCTCGCAAATTCACTCGCTGCCATTTAGGATGGCGCAGCTCCCAGAGCGTTTGCCAATGTCGCGGCCCGGAGCTACCAAGACCGGGCAACACTAACACCGGCGTATCTACGGACATCTCAGCCTCCGGCTTTCCGACCACTCACGGCGATTGTGGCGTAGTAGACGGCCCAGCTGTTCGGATCGTCGGCAAATCGGCAATACCGTTCAAGATCGGACTGTCCGACGACTCCTGTGGCCAGATACTTCTCCCGCAATTGCTCAGTAGACAACTTCATCACTGTGGCTATGCCGGAACCACCCGCACACAGGGGGGCATCGTTCTCCACGGTCAGACGTTGCAGTCCCCGCCTTTGCATCAAAGCAGGCAACTTCAGTCCCAGTTCGTAGTCCAATCCTCTTGTCGCATACATCTGTTCGATGGCCTGATTGACCTTGCGCAGAGACTCCAATCCCTGCTCATCGCCGGTGATGCCACGGGAGGCTGAAAAATCAGGCTCCTCCAGAACAAGCCAGCCTCCCGGCTTAAGGCTGTCGACCATCTTCGTCAACGCCACCTCGTAGTCAGGAAGATGAATCAAGACGTACCGGGCATGAACCAGATCGAACGACTGCTCTGGAAACTGTGCGGTCCGAATATCGGCTCGTACAATCTCCACCTTCGATTGCCCCGATTCACCGAGGAACTTCGGGTCAAGATCCACCGCCACAACCTGGCCCGTCGGACCAGCCACCTCGCCCATCCAGGTCATGATCGACCCGGCGCCAGGCCCGACCTCAAGACAGCGCCAGCCTGCTTGCAGACCAGTACCGAGGAGCCGCCTCCGACTCGCAGGATCGAACACCTGCTCGATCATCCTGAGCCGTTCCAGTTCTCGTTGATTTTCAACTCGCTGAAAAACGTACTCCGATTGGGCCATGCCCCTACCTCGTTCAAAATAGGATAGCAATTCTGACGCGCCAAAACAGTGGAGGAGTATAGACGACTACCGGGCGGGGAGAAAAGCTGCCCTCTTCCTTGATGATCACATATTTCATGCACTTATAAAGAGTTGCGCCACTTCTTCACTCAATAAATAGTCAGTTTCTACTTGATGGCGCCCACACAACTTGCCGCTTTTCACTATCGGTTTCTGCTATATTGCACGGAACCAATCCGTAAGGCAGGCGTTCGATCTATCGAATCGCTACCTGCGCGGGTGGCCTGGACACCACATTAGATGAGGGCTATTCGATGGAGACCTCGCAGAGGGATGTGCTTCTTGGGACGATCACATGGTGGGGCTTTCATGCTCTCCTCATGTGGATGGGAGCCTGGCATTTTCTTTCTAGAGATCTTACCGATGGTGCCCTCTTCGCGTCAGATTTGTTCGCCGGCGGCCTCATAGGAGCCACAGTACTCTCTCTTCTTCGGATGTCGGTGGGCTGCCACCTCCTTCGCTTTATTTCTCTCATAGGCATTTTGTTAGTGCTGGTTCATCTGTGGCAGGGAAAGGCCGAATGGGGCAGCCTGACCGATGTGGCCATCTGGGCATACACGTTTTACTCCTTTGGCCCAAGTAGTTGGCGGCATTCCCTCTATTCACCACTGGGCGTCTTCGGGAAGCTGAAGACATAGGAATGGCAGACTGACGATTATTGGCCTAATCCTGGGATGAGCTGTTTTAAGGACTCCCCCTTGTTCTTGATGGCATCTCCCGCCGCCGGTGACAGAAAAGACAATTAATCTTTGGCTTGTTTAATCGTGCCCATATTCTTTTGAAGCGCGTCCACATTTTCCTGCATCTCGATCAGGGCACTCCCGATTTGAGTAACTGATGTTTTTATCCCGAAGAGTCCTTGCGCTGAGGCGACATGCAACGAAACCCCTCCTAAGCCAAATCCGAGCAGGAACGTTGATATCAAAAAGATGTACTTTGATCGTGTAACTGTCATGGATCCCTCCCTGGTTGTGTAATTCCTCGCTACATTCTCAGGTCGGCATGTGCCGCAGCTCATTCCGTAACCCTCTCTATGCCGAAGGTTGCGTGCGGCTGCGGAATCACTCCTTACCGCAGGCAACCTCCCACAGAGCCTGATTAATACTGCCTGGTTCGACCGGTATCCATCTGCCTGTGTCTACGTATCCATCAGCCCGTATCCCGGTTGCCATACGGTCTGTGAACTCCGTGAAGGCAAGCAATCGAAGGCGCTTTTCGACGCAGTCGAATTGTTTGTGCGTCTCCGTAGACAGAAACCTGGTGGGACCTCTCGCACTCCCTTGCATCCACTTAAAGTCAATTAATTGCCGCATCGTCACCAGAGTCCCTTCTCTGCGAATGCTGTCCGGGTCGACGTACATAGTCTGTAGTCCTGACAAAAGATAGTCTTTCTCAACCGCCACCCACTCCGCATTCACTGGAGCAGTACTCAGAAACAGGAGTGTGATCAGTGCCAAGAAACCCGAGAAGTAGGCCGACAGCTGTTTATGGCAGTTCCCCTTTACCTTGCGACGATTCATATGTGATGCGTACGTGCAGTGCCACATCGGATCAACCAGCTTCATTCCACCACCCAGATCGCAAATCCCTTTGCGTCGCGCAGTAATTGATCTGTCACACCGCCGCCGAAGATCCGTTTGATCCGGGACATCCCATGCCGTCCCACGACGATGGTTTCGTGATGTCCGCTGCGCGCCTCTTTGAGAATATTTCTAGCAATGTCGTCCTCACGGCCATACTTCACCTCCACATAGCTCATATCGAAGCCGGACTGTTCCAGTGTCTCGCACACCTTCTTCAGGACATAGCACTCGGATTCCCGTTCCTTCCGAATCCAGGATTCCTACTCATCGCGCAACTGTACGCTCAATTGCTCCTCGGCGGCAGGATTCTCCGATCCACCATGCTCCAGCAACCCCCGCGGCATGGGCTTGAGTACATGAAAGAGGGTGAGGACAACATCAGGTGTTCGGCCCAGGAGAGATCCGGCATACCGGACAACGCGATGGGAGGTCTCAGATTCGTCGACGGCCAGAAGAATTCGCATAGCAGCCTCCTTGGCAGGGAGGGACAAACAGTACAGTGACCTCTACATTACATATTATCCCCCCTTTGAATCAGCTGATAGCTGACATTTTCCAGGAGAGACTTCAGGTCCATTTATCAAAAGTTAGAGAGAGACAATTCGCCCGAGGAAATGGTTATGGAAGGATGATGGCTTGCTCGGAGTGGCCGATCACTTTCAGAGCCGTCTCCAGCGCATCGGTCATCGACGGAGGGCCGCAGATAAAGACCACGGTGTCAGGACCGGGAGGCGGGAGATGCTCGCGCAGAATGTCCTCGGTGATGCGGCCTGTACCCTGCGACCAGCCCTCAGGGGGCTGTTCCAACACATGATAACAATGGAAGCTCGCGTGTTCGCGCACATCCTCGTCCCACTCCTCTCGGAAGATGATGTCGGTCTCGGCCTTGTTGGCAAAGACCAGAAACAACTCGACAGGGAGGCTCTGGGCGAGAATCCAGCGAATGATGGAAATCATCGGGGTAATGCCCGTACCGCCGGCCACAAACCCCACCTGCTTCGCCATGCCGTCTACCCAATGGCCGCCAGGATTTGGCCCGCTCATCAGCACGGTGTCTCCGGGCTCCCGCTCATGGAGATACTTCGACACCACGCCGGATTCGTACCGCTTGACCGTCAAGTCGAAGTACCCCGTGGCACCTGGCATCGACGACGGCGTGTAGGGCCGTTTGACCGTTTTCCCGTCGATTGTCGCGTGGACATACAGAAAATCGCCTGGCAGCATGTCCAACGTGGCGTCGTCAGGCAGGGAAAAGCAAAAGGTCTTCGTGTCGTGGGTATCGTGATGAATAGCCGTGAGCTCGTAAGGCAGGGGCGTCTTTGACTTAATGCGCGTGACAGGCTCCAAACTCATGTGTCTATCATACGATCCTCAGAGAAAGGTCGCAACTGAGGAAAGTGGCAAATGGCGAAGCAGTCCGCGATGCACGGCTAGGGGCCGGGAAGGGCAGCGGTAACGGAAGACCTGACACTTAATCGTAGTCGTACGATGGCCTTCTTCATCACGCGCGGAGTCGGCGACCAGAAACTTGGTATGTCTCCCTTTGCTGGGCCAACTGGGACCAGCAAAGGGGTCGGTCTTATGGAAGAGAAACAAGCAAGCTTGGAAGGAGCGTTCGTATCAGATTCCAGAAGGACAACCGGTCCTAATCCTGCCTACGACAGTTAGTGAACCATAGTCGTTTCAAACGCTTTGACCACAAGAGTTTTCTCTTTCATCCGTTTCACCAGCCCTGCGTAACTGAGATCGCGAATAATGCTGGTAAACTGAGCGTGGTAATTGCCGGCGATGCTGGCCCCATCGATAACCACATCGTACACCAGCCAATTGCCTCGCCGGTTCGCTAATCTGAAATCAAGAAGCGTGTCCATCTTCTGGCCGGCTAGCCTCGTTTTAACTTCGGCAAACCGCTCTTCGCGTTGCTCCGACAGATAGAATACCTGCTCGCCCGTATAGGCGTCGATCCTGCCGGCAAATGTGTCTCGAAGTAATTGAACGAAGAGGCCGACAAATTCCTGCCGTTCACTGTTCTTCAGCTCCATCCAGGGAACACCCAGGGCACGTTTGGCCATCTCTTCATAACTCACTCGATCCCTCACGACCTGCTCGATCCGTTGGCGCCGCTCCGCAGCGCGGCCAGGCTGATTCAACTCAGCATTGTCAAGGATATGAATCACTTCGGCAATCGTGCTCTTCACGGCTTCTGTAGGAGTTAGCTCAGCGGCGGCCGCACCAGTCCCGCTCAACGCTAATAGCGCAATCAGGCTGATGATCGCCGTCCAACTCGAGCCAGTTCGTTGTCTGGAACCGATAGAATCCTGACTCACCGCGTTGTGAAATATCTGGCTCATGGGCTGGCCCTCCTCAATCTTACTTACCAACAAGGGAGTCTCATCCCATATATACAGCAAGACCTATGCTGGACTGGCAAAACGAGACAACTCCATGATCCGACACGAAAAAGACTAAAGAAGCCAGAGACATGAGTCGGTGNNTCAGAATCGTCTAATAAAGAGAGGACACGCTAGGCCACTGGCGCAAAGGGGGCTGAATGACTAAGACGGAACTAATATGTCGATTAATTGCCTCAGTTCTTGGGGAATGGACACGCATCCAAACTGAGTCAGAGAAGGGTCGCGCTCGGAATGGAACTCGATGGAGCCGTCCCCCGTCAGGAACGCCTCCATCATCACCATGGCATAACGCCTCGCCCGCAAGCGAGACGTTCCAACAAAGACTCCCCTTTCCTTCTGCTCCTTACGATGACCAAATCTTGTGAACTATGTTTGCAATTTGAAAATCGACTTGTCTTTCTTCTCCATTGTCATGTCCTTGCCGCCATCCATCATCTTCCCGTCCATCATCACCGTCTGACCCTCCTTCATCTGCATTTCTTTCCCGCCCATCATCAACATCTTGCCGTTCATCATCACCTTCGTACCGTCGGACAGGGTCGTCTCACGATCCATCCGGGTAACCTCCTTCCCGTCCTGCATCATCATCTTGCCACCCTTCATCATGATGCCATCCTTCTCGGCGGCCACAACGGAGGAGGCAAGAAATGACACGGACAAGAAGAGTCCAACAACTGCGAGTGTGATCGTTCTGTACTTCATCATGATGTAACCTCCCAATTCCTATTATTAATGTTTAGTGCGAATGAACTGTCCCGGAAACCATGGACACTGGAGCATCACGGAGGTCCGCTCACATGCTGATTCTCGCGGTTGGTGCGGCGATACGTGAGCCGATGATTCAGACACGGATAGCCGTTGGAGTAGCGGGCGCAGGTCAACAGCCAGGATTTGAAGGATCCGACCGCGCATCGACAGATCAGAGATCATTTCGCGATCTCCTCGTTCCCAACTTTCTTTCGAGCGCCCTGTGTAGCTCTACTGCTGCGGGTTGCGCGTCTTGAACAGCACGACTTCTAGATAAGACATACTGATGGCTCCATCTGGCACTGAATTGGTGCTAATGGTTCTAAGTTAAATTTTCTCATTTCGGAGATATCAAATTCTGGTCAAAACAGCTCAGTTCGAGCATGCATCCCATCAGTGCCCTGTGCTGAAAAGAGGATGAATCAGGAAGAAATTGATAAATTGCAGTAGACAGAAACCGACGCCAGGAACCAGTGTTCACCAGCTCATTTTTGAGCGTAACAGCGTGCGCTGCACCCGCGCGTGAATGTGCCGACGATTCATATTCGATGCACAGGCGAAGCACCACATGGGATCAACCGGTCTCGGAGAGAAGATCAATGTGGAGGGAGCCAACCGAGGCAGGCGCAACCACGGAATGCCGCACGCCGATGAGTGGATCAAACAAAGACTCCAACCCTTTTCTTCACCTTGCTCAGTGCTGCATCCCTTTCTCGATGAATAATCCGCGGTTGATGTCGCTGATACTGACTATCCCGACGAGCGTGCCCTTGTCGACGACGGGCATGCGACGGAAGTTCTTGAGACCCATGTATGAGGCAGCTTCCAGAATAGGATCGTGGAGCCCGACCGTCGTTGGATTCTTGCTCATGACGTCTTCGACTTTCTCACCAAGCACATCGGGGTACCCCTCCTCCATCTCGACGAATCTCCGGCTGTGTACGTTGTCATGAATGTAGTCGCCATAGTTCGGATACAGTTGTATCAAGACATCGCGCAACGTCACCACTCCAACGAGCTGATTGTCTGCCTCGACCACAGGAAGGGACCCACAGTGACGGTGCATCCATCACGGCTGATCGGATCGTATCTGTCTTCTTAACTGTTACTAGACCCGTAGACATGACGTCTTGGACAAGCATGGTCACCTCCTTCTGCCTGCCAACGTCTGCCTGATGTCCTAAGCGACCGGACCAGGTCACCGGTTTTAGAACAGCGTTAGCCTATTCACAATCAAAACAACACG
>Ga0031653_10000201_pt1 | contig 11311 bp, 7 predicted proteins | sample FrelakmetBRP12BR_FD_55210 | JGI IMG/M metagenome (GOLD analysis project Ga0031653, IMG submission 55210) | Freshwater lake sediment microbial communities from the University of Notre Dame, USA, for methane emissions studies - BRP12 BR | ecosystem: Environmental > Aquatic > Freshwater > Lake >... | reverse complement strand
CTGACCACAACCTTTCCCTTGCGACCATGTCGCAGAAGGCAGTGGAGGACGTGCTCTGGGCTGCATTTCTGAGGCTTTCTGATCTAAAGAAGGACCAGCGGTTCAAATACGCACTGGTCTTCAAGAACGAGGGAGAGGTTGCCGGAGCATCTCTTGAGCATACCCATACGCAGCTCATCGCCCTTCCGATCGTGCCGAAGCTGGTAAAGGAAGAGCTTGATGNGGCACGTCAGCACTATGAGTTCAAGGAGCGGTGCATNTTCTGCGATGTTATCAGTCAGGAGCTTTCGGACGGTAAACGTGTCATCTACGAGAATGCCAAATATGTGGCGCTTGCTCCCTTTGCTCCCCGTGCACCTTTTGAAACATGGATTCTGCCGAAGCGGCATGAATCGGCATTCAGTCCGGCTGAGAANAACTATAGCGATCTGGCAGAGATCCTCCAGCGCATCCTGCGCCAGATGGACAGGATTCTGGACGCGCCTCCTTATAATTTCGTTATCCATACGTCACCGTTTTATGATGAGGTGAATGATTATTACCACTGGCATATAGAACTGGTGCCGAAACTTACAAAAATTGCAGGCTTTGAATGGGGGTCAGGGTTTTATATCAATCCCACACCTCCTGAGGAGTCGGCCAAGTTCATGCGCGAGGCAAAGATTTGAATATTCTCATTGCCTGTTCTGAGGCTGTTCCCTATGCAAAGACAGGAGGGCTTGCTGATGTAACAGGTGCCCTTGTCAGGGAGTTTCGCAAGAGAAAGCATAAGGCATCGCTTATCCTTCCCCTTTATGCGTCGATCAGGGGGAAGTTCAGTCTGCAGAAGACTGGGAAAACGATCAGGGTTCCTATGGGCAACTTTGCCCTTGAAGGTCATATTTACACCGCAGGGAAGGGTAACGTGCCGGAGGCATATTTTATCGAGTGCAATCAGCTTTTCGACAGACCNGAACTGTATGGGACGGCAGACGGAGAGTATGGCGATAATGCCGTCAGGTTTATCTTNTTTTCCCGCGCAGTTCTTGAAGCCTGCATTGCCCTGGACATTCATCCGGACATTATTCACTGCAATGACTGGCAGACCGGCCTGATACCGCTATATGTCAAATCCCTGTACAGTCACCACCGGCAGTTCAGCAGGACCGCAACGCTTTTCACGGTTCATAACCTCGGGTATCAGGGTAATTATGAGGCTGCCAATCTGGCCTTTACCGGGCTGGGCTGGGACTATTTCGTGCCTGAGCGGCTTGAGTTCTACGGCACGCTCAGCCTTATGAAGGCAGGGCTTCTATACGCTGATCTGCTCAATACGGTCAGCGAGACGTATAGCCGGGAGATCCTTGATCCCGAGCACGGATCCAGCATGGATGGCCTGCTTCTCAAAAGAGCGCAGGATCTCTTCGGAATCATCAACGGTATTGATAATCAGGAATGGGACCCGCAGCAGGATACATTTCTCCCTTCAACATACAGCGCAGAGGACCTGAAGGGCAAGACAGTCTGCAGGGAACGGTTGATCAAGCTTGCCGGTTTTAAAAACGGAAAAGCCCCTGTTGTCGGTATCGTAAGCAGGCTTTCTTTTCAGAAGGGACTGGACATAGTGCTTCAGGCTATTGATGAAATGGTCAGGCTTGGAGCGAATCTCCTGGTGCTCGGCAAGGGTGAGGAGCTCTACCAGTCTGCTCTAACAGCGAAGGCTGAAGAGCACAAGGGAAAAGTCTATCTTCATATCGGCTTTGAAGAACCTTTTGCCCATCTCATCTATGCGGGGTCTGATTTTTTTCTTATGCCATCGCGGTATGAGCCATGCGGCATAGGCCAGCTCATAGCTATGAAATACGGCGCCATTCCGATTGCCCGGAAGACCGGCGGTCTTGCAGACACCATTAATGACTATGATCATCTTGCGGGCAGGGGAACGGGATTTCTTTTTGAGGAATATGCATCACGTGCTCTGATTGAGGCCGTCAAAAGAGCGTTCTGCGTTTATGCTGACAGGAACAAGATGCAGGGGTTGATCCGCCAGGCAATGGAGAAGACTTTTTCCTGGGAGAGGGCTGCCGCAGGGTATCTTGACCTGTACCGCAAGGCAGGGAAAAAACGGCATACATGACACTAAAAACCAGAATCACATTCATGCTCTCTGTTTTTCTTGTCGTGATCGCGTTTCACGGGGTTGGTACGATGCTGATCTTTGAGAACCTGAGCAGACATATGGGCATGCTGAGTATTGTGAGCGAAGAAAGCAAAATGATCAGCGATCTCGATCGTAATATCGCTGATTTTGTCGAGGATGTGAGGGATTGGGGTCTGACCGGAGGGGCGAGGTTTAAAAGGCAATTTGCAAACCGGCTTGCTGAGGTATACAAGAATTTTGGGACACTCGGCATTCAGGCCGAGCATAAGGCAGAGATCGCGAAGCTTTCGGAAAAATTCTATGAAGTTCTCGGATTTGCGATAATCATTATGGATAAGCGCGAGCCTGTTGGAGACCCTGAGGTTGCTGTCCTGATCCGCAAAATGGAAACCCATACCCTCGAAATAGTCTCGGGTATCGATATGCTGCAGGAAGCTTCGGTAAAAGCAGTTGTTGGCGTTGCGCATACTGGTGAGAAAACCAAGAGGAGGATGATTGTCTATCATTTCAGCCTGATCGGACTTGTCTCAATCGTCGCTTTTGTCTTGCTTATCAGTATTCGCAGGGCTATTTCATCACCTTTCAGTGAACTGCTCAAGGCAACATCAAAGATCAGTAGCGGGGACCTTTCCTACAGGATCCGGATGGACCGCTCTGATGAGTTCGGCGTTGTTGCTGCACGGTTTGACGATATGGTGTCTGACCTCGAATCATCGAGCACCAAGCTCGGCCGGAAGCTGAATGAGACAGAGCTGCTTCTTGACATTGCGCGTATAGGCGGAGTTACGCTTGAAAGAAAAACCGCTTTTTCTCAAATGGCGCAGATGCTTGCTATAAAACTTAACTATGGCACCTGTTCGATTTACATGCTAAGCCCTGAGCAGAAGGCCTTTTATCTGGAGGCATCGAATGATCCTGACGATGCTAATCAGAATCACCGTATCTCACTGGACAATAGACTGGTGCAGCAGATTCTTACGTCAAACGAGCCGTTCCGTATCCGCTCTTTTACCGAAATCATTACCGTGGATAGCCTTCCCGAGACGAATGAGAGCGGGCTTGTCATACCCATAACGCGGGATGAGCGCTGCATAGGCCTGCTCATCATCATGAACCAGAAAGAACATATCTTCTCCGGTGACGAGATCAGCACACTCAGGATCGTTTCCCTGACGATCGGGTCTGTTATGCGGAATGCTGAACTCTATGATGCGGCAAGAACCCAGATCCTGAAAATGACTGTTCTGTTTGACCTAAGCAGGGCTATAACTTCACTCCTTGATTCTGAACAGCTTCTGAGAAAGATCACTGAAGAGATGTCCATCCTTGTCTCATCGCGCGGCTGCATCATTCGCCTGCTGGAGGAGGGCAAGCTGAAGATCAAGTCTTCATACGGCCTTCAGAAGGAACTTGAGCCGCAACTCGAATTAGCCCTTGGTGAAGGCATCGCAGGATGGGTCGCAGAACACAACAAGCCGATGCTTGTTGAAGATGCAAAAAATATATCGGTTAATATGATGGTACCGGGTATCGATATCAAGACAGCCATATGCGTTCCCCTGAAAGTGGGCGATACCGTGATTGGCACACTCAGCCTTTATGATAAGGTTGACGCCAAGGGAGAACGGATACCCTTTAATACAGAAGATTTGAACACGGTTGAAGGCTTTGCCTCCATATCATCCATTGCCATAGAAAAGGCAAGGATTTATGAAACGGAAATCAGACGGCAGAAGCAGGCACTCGATGAAAAAAAACGTCTCAATATTCTTTTTGACAGCGTCCAGGGCGGTATTATAACCCTGGACAGAAACTTTATGATCACCTTTGCCAACAAATACGTCGAGGAATGGATGGGACTTTCCAATAATGACCTGGTAGGAAAGGATAGCCTGGCAATTTTTCATGACAAGATCGGCATCTGCCCCCATTGCGCTTCCAAGTCAACCTTTGAGACCGGAGAGATCAATACCATAACCCAATCGCGGGGAGTCAATTACGCAGAACTCACTGCCTATCCGATCATGAACGAACAGGGAGAGATTGCTGAATCTGTGGTCTTTATCATGGACATTACCGAGAGGATCCTGTATCAGGAGGAGACCCTCAGCCTGTACCGTGAAGTGATCCAGACCAAGGACTATCTTGAGAGCATCATAGACAACTCTGCCGACGCCATTGTGACCAGTGACCTTGCCGGTATTGTCACTTCCTGGAATGTCGGTGCAGAGAGGACCTTCGGATTTGCTGAAAATGAGGTGAAGGGAAAGTTTCTTCCTTTTGTGCCTGATTTACTGCTTGATAAGGAAAAAGAACATATCGATAAGCTGAAGGCAGGCGAAGTGCTCAAGGACATTGAAACACTGCGAAAAAAAATGGACGGTACTATTATCGAGGTAAGCCTCACGCTTTCTCCGATCAAGGATGCAGCAGGAGAGGTGATCGGCATATGCGGCATATCAAGGGACATCTCTGAAAAGAAGCGGGTAGAAAAGGAACTGATCAGGAGAAATCAGGAGATGTCACGGCTCTTCTTCATCTCTACGGCGATGCGCAGCACGCTCGAACTTGACAAGCTTCTCAGGATGGTCCTGACTGCGGTGACCATGAGCGATGGCATGGGATTCAACCGGGCAATTCTTTTTCTCGTTGATGATGAGAAAAAAGTCCTCAAAGGCGTTATGGGGGTAGGACCTGCCACGCCGGAAGAGGCCTGGAAGGTCTGGGACGATCTCTCTCTGAAGCACAAGACGCTCGATGAAATCATGCAGGATATTATTACGAATCCTGTGCACAGGGATTCATTTTTGGAGCGCCTTAGTGTGGGTATCGAGCTATCCCTTGAGGAAAACACCATACTGACGCGGTCCGTGAAGGACAAGCTGTCGTTTAATGTTCTTGACGTGAGGCAGGAAGCGCTTGCGGATGCCGTTCTTATTCAGCAGTTAGGTACACTGGCGTATGCAGTGGTCCCGCTCATCTCCCGCGACAAGGTCATCGGCCTGATCTGGGTCGACAATTACTTCAATCGAAAAGCTGTTACCGACGAGGACATGCAGTTCCTTGCGAGTTTTTCGAACCAGATTGCATCCGCCATTGAGAGTGCACGCCTTTACGAGCAGATGCTCATGGCTGAACAGCAGCTTGAGAATATCTTTGAATCCATGTCTGACATGGTTTATTTCAACAGCAGCGACTATGTAATAAAGAGGGTTAACAAGGCAGTCATGAACAGGCTCGGGCTTACTTCTGAGCAGATCCTCGGCAAGAAATGTTATGAGCTGTTCCATGGAACGAACGAACCCCTTGGGAAGTGCCCCCATCACAAGACCGTGAACACCATGAAGGCCTATGTAGAGGAGCTCGATGAGCCGCATCTTGGCGGTACATTCCTTACATCAAGTTCTCCTATCTTTGATACGACAGGAGAGTTCATCGGCTCTGTGCACGTAGTTCGTGATATTACCGAACTGAAGCAGCTGCAGAAAAAAGTGGGCATGTCGGAAAAAATGGCAGCGCTGGGTGAAGTTGCTGCCAAGGTTGCCCATGAGATCAGAAACCCTCTGGTTTCTGTCGGCGGGTTTGCGAAGCGTCTTGAGAAAAAGCTTGATGGAAATCTCAAAGAGTATGCCGGGATTATCGTAAAAGAGGTATCCCGGCTTGAAGGCATTCTCAGGGAGATTCTCGGTTTTGTGAAAGAGGTGAGGCTTGGCCGCAAGCAGGTGAATATTAACGATATCGTTGAGGATATTGTCGGGCTCATGCAGGCTGATATTACTGAACGCGGGATCAGTCTGCAGAAGGATTACCAGCCTGTGCCGGATGTCTTTGTTGATCCGGACAGGACAAAGGAAGCGATCATGAACATTATCGCGAACTCCATTCAGGCTCTCCAGGGCACGGGCACGATAACAGTGAGGACCTATGCTGACGGTGATGACGCAGTCCTTGAGGTGCGCGACACGGGCAAGGGCATTCCTGCAGCAGAGATGAGCTCCATTTTCAATCCTTTTTTCACGACCAAAGCTGCAGGCACGGGCCTCGGACTGGCGATTACTCACAGGATCATACAGGAGCATAATGGACGTATAGAGGTAGAAAGTGAAGTTGACAAAGGAACAGTTTTTAGAGTTTATATACCCATTAAGGAGGGACAGGCATGAAAATTCTTATTGTTGATGATGACCAGAGCATCCTCAGGCTCTACCAGGAGGAACTTGAGGAGGAGGGATACCAGATCGTCACTGCGGCAACCGGCAAGGAAGGTCTTGAAAAATTCGAGGCTGAAGACTTTGATCTGGTGACGCTCGATATTCATCTCCCTGATATTGACGGCATCAAGCTGCTCAGGCAGATGAAAGAGAAGAAGCCGAGAATGCCGATCATAATGTCGACAGCCTATGATTATCGGGATGACTTTTCAGTNTGGGCATCAGAGGCGTACNTTGTCAAGTCCGCTGATCTTACTGAGATGAAGGCGACTATCAAGAAACTTACGGGAAAGGAATAACGGCATTGATTTTAAGACCATCACTGCCGGCATATGGCGGATACAGCATAGCGCGGGATGAGAAGATCATCCTGATCAAGGGAGCTGTCCCGGGTGAGCTCGTTGAAGTAAATATTGACGAAAGAAAACGTGACTATATGCTCGCCACAGTTACCCAGGTAATAGAGCCGTCTGAGTTCAGAGTCGAACCGAAGTGCCCTGTCTTCGGGATCTGCGGCGGTTGTCATCTGCAGTTCATCGCCTATGAGAAGCAGGTGAGCATGAAGGAGGAAGTTCTTGTTGATTCCCTGACAAGACTTGGGGGCATTGAGGTGCAGCTTTTGCCGTCCCTGACTAATGCGCAATGGCATTACCGCCACAGAGCTCAGTTCAAAATTTCGAAGGAAGGAACTATCGGCTTTTTCAGGGAGTCTTCAAGAGATGTGGTGCTTTTTGAGTCTTGTCCGCTTATGATCGACCGTATCAATGAGCTGCTTCAGGGCATCAAGGAAAAAAACCTTGCTTCCGGTCTCAAAGAGATCCACCTTTCGATAGGGGATTCTGCAGCTGCGTTGCTTAAGGGAAAAGCTGTGGGCCCTGAACGGATTGAAGCATTCAGGGAAATAGGTATAGCGAGCATTGCTGTTAACGATGCCCTTGTAGAGGGGTCAGGAACTGTTATGTTCGATTTGAACGGTCTGAAATATACGATCTCTCCGTGGACTTTTTTTCAGGCGCACTGGAGTCTTAACCTTAAAGTCGCTGAGTTCATTGCAGGCCAACCTGCTTTTCTCAAAGGGGAAAAAGTGCTCGACCTTTATGCCGGTGCGGGGAACTTTTCTCTGCCCATTGCGCGTTATGCAGACGAGGTTGTGCTCGTTGAGGAGAATCCCTTTGCGGTTGAGGACGGAGCAAGGAACCTGAAACTCAATGGTTTGAAGAACTGCAAGTTCGTGAAATCATCTGCAGAAAAATATCGGATTCAGAAGAAGTTTGATATGATCATTCTTGATCCTCCGCGGCCTGGCCTGACATCTGAAGTTGTTAAGAAAGTGCTTGAGATGCCNTCTGATACCATCGTCTATATTTCATGTAATCCCTCCACACTCGCCAGAGACCTGAAGAAGCTGAAANATACGTATGATGTCCAGTCCGTGCAGATGATCGATTTTTTCCCGAATACCTTTCATATAGAGGCNGCTGCCCTGCTGAAACGCAAATGAAATAACCGCAGGCCGGNCCCCATGATATACTGAAGGAGCTCAGANCGNAATGGTGACAGAANCATCNGGNATTAATGANNTCAGGGAGGTNGTNNTCTCCCNNAATGAGNTTTCNGCNANNGCTCATAAAGAGCTTTATTCGTTTGAGGACAGTCGCTATATCATGAGTGGAGCTGATCTCCTTGCATCGATCCTTTCGGCTGCTGAGAAAGGTGCTGATCGCCTGCATATTGCCACGGATTGGGAGAACCTTCTCAGGATAGCACTCTGGTCATCTGCAAAGCCTCCCCTGTTTGATGTCATAAGCCTGCTGAAGAAGTCCGGCGCAGCAGAGGCAGAACTTCAGCCCTTCATGAAATCGGAAATCAGAGACCTCCTTCCCTGGCTCTATTACAGCAGAAAATTCGACATTCTGCGCCGCATCTGCAACGCTGCCAGAACAAAGGCTGAGGCAAAGGTCGGAAGAAAAGGGCTGCACATTTACTGTCATCTCGTTTCGGATGAAAGCCAACGCATCATTGCAAGCAGTCTTTGAAGGTGTTAATGAGCCCCGTGCGGGCCAATGTTAAATAATAAAATTCAGTCATGAGTTATACAGCTTGTCATAGAAGGAGAGACTTGTGAAAAAAGGAATTTATATTGAGAATACTTCGCTTGAAAAGGCTATGCAGATCTGGATCGAGACCCTGGCTGAAAATATATCCTGTCCGCTGCCAGCTGAATCAGTCCCTGTGCATGAAACTCTCGGAAGACTGACCGCTGAAGCGGTCTTTGCCTTAATCTCCTCTCCTTTTTATCATTCTTCTGCCATGGATGGATTTGCCGTCAGATTTAGCGACACATTTGGAGCATCCGAGACTGAACCGAAAAGCCTTCTCATTCCGGAAGATGCTGTTTATGTTGATACCGGAGACCCGATTCCTGAGGGATTCAATGCCGTTATTATGATCGAAGATGTGAACCGTAATGTAAAGGACAATCAGGATGCGATCGAGATCATCGAGCCGGTGACCCCCTGGCAGCACGTCAGGGTAATAGGCGAGGACATTGTCATTACAGAACTGATCCTTACCGAGGGCCACAGGATAAGGCCTGTTGACATCGGCGCCATGCTTTCAGGCGGGCATACGGAAATTAAGGTAAGGAGAAGGCCGAGGGTTGCGGTTATTCCGACAGGGTCAGAGCTGGTTGAGCCGGGTGAGCCTCTGAAGAAGGGTAATATTATTGAATTTAATTCGCGCATTCTTTCATCGTTGGTCGAGCAATGGGGCGGGAGGCCGATTCGGTTCAGTCCTGTGCCCGATGATATTGAGCAGATAACAGAAACACTCAGGAAAGCCTGTGAGCTTTATGATGTAATTGTAATCAATGCCGGTTCGTCAGCAGGGTCTGAGGACTACACGGCAAAGGCGATAGCCTCTCTTGGCAAGATTATTCTCCACGGCGTTGACATAAAACCTGGCAAGCCTGTTATTCTGGGCTGGGTTATGGGTAAACCAGTGCTCGGCGTACCAGGATATCCTGTTTCAGCATACATAACATTCAATCTGTTCGGCAAACTAATCATCCATGCCTTGCAGGGAATTGAAGTGCCCCCAGCCGAGGTGATGAAGGCAAAGATGTCGCGGCAGGTTGCGTCATCGCTTGGCCAGGAAGAATTTCTGAGAGTAAAGCTCGGACGGGTCAATGAGAACATCATTGCTACCCCGGTAAGCAGGGGTGCCGGTGTTCTTATGTCTCTGGTGCGGGCGGATGGCTTTGTGAGGATACCAGCCATGTCTGAAGGGTGTGGCGCAGGGACCGAAGTAGCTGTCGAGATGCTGCGTGGAAAGGACGAAATAGAGAATACCATCGTATGTATAGGCAGCCACGACAATGCCCTTGACCTGCTTTCGAATCAGCTCAGGAGAGCGTATCCGAAATATTCACTTTCGTCTGCACATGTAGGCTCCATGGGGGGCATTATAGCCCTGAAAAAAGGAGAGGCGCATATTGCCGGTACGCACCTGCTTGATGAGATAACGGGCGTGTATAATGTTTCTTTTTTGCAGAGGCTCCTCAAAGACAAAAAAATGCTCCTCATCAATCTTGTGTACAGGGAACAGGGCTTCATGGTAATCAGGGGCAATCCAAAACATATCAGAGATTTCGAGGATCTTTTGCGGGGCGACGTCTGCTTTATCAATCGGCAGGGAGGTTCCGGTACGCGACTGCTGACAGACAAACATCTGAAAGAAAAGGGGATATCTCCTGGGCGGATAAAGGGTTATGACCGTGAAGAATATACGCATATGGGAGTAGCATCTGCAGTCCTCACCGGCATTGCTGACACCGGCATGGGCATACTTGCTGCAGCGAATGCTCTGGGTCTTGAGTTTGTACCCGTTGCAAAGGAACGATACGATCTTGCTATTCCTATGGACTTTATGCAGATGCCGCAGATAACAGCAATGCTCGATATTATCAGGAATGATAAGGAGTTCAGATCATCGGTTGAAAAGCTTGGAGGATATGATGTCTCTGATATGGGAGCGGTAGTGTATGAGTCATAGGCCGCTGGCATTTACTCTTGACGTGGAGCTTCCGCATCCCTCTTCTGCGGATAAGGCTGCTGATGCTGAGAGGTTGAAAGAGGCGCTCAGGATATCGGGACTTTCTTCCGTATCTATCCCTCTTCATCTTCTCAGGAGACTTCCTGATGAATTGAGAAAGAACAACTTTTCTGTGACTGGTGATAGGCCGTGATGATCATGGATTCAGAGTTCTGGATATTAACAGGAGCAAGATATACGGCATTGCTTTGGATATAGGAACCACAACGCTGGAATGCGCACTCTTTGAGCTGGACACCAAAAAAAGGCTTGTTGTCTCTGAAAGAGAGAACCCGCAGATATGCATGGGAACAGATGTGCTCTCCCGTGTACAGATGGCAATGACAGGAAAGGGCACAGAACTGACGGAATTATTGAGAGATGGGGTGAACAGCCTTGTTCTGGATATCTGCAGAACAAATGGTATTCAGGGAGAAGATGTTTATGCAATGACTGTTGCCGGAAACACTATTATGTCACATTTTTTCCTCGGTCTCGATGTCAGGAATATCCCGGTTGCCCCCCATACGCCTGCAATAAGCAGTGCTGTTTTTTGCTCGGCAGATGAGATCGGCATATCGATTCATCCGAGTGCAACGGTCTATGTCCTCCCGAATGCCGGCAGTTATGTCGGTGGCGATATCATCAGCGGCATGATCTGCACGGAACTCCTCGAACAGGAAAACCCGGTCCTGTTTATGGACGTCGGCACAAATGTGGAGATCACGCTTGGCTGCAAGCACTGGATAATGGTAGGCGCTGGAGCGGCCGGCCCTGCTCTTGAAGGCGGTGTTGCTGATATGGGGAAAAAGGCTGAGAAGGGTACGATCAGCCGCGTGGAGATCGATCGCACTACCAAAGAGCCGAA
>Ga0031653_10000200_pt1 | contig 11360 bp, 7 predicted proteins | sample FrelakmetBRP12BR_FD_55210 | JGI IMG/M metagenome (GOLD analysis project Ga0031653, IMG submission 55210) | Freshwater lake sediment microbial communities from the University of Notre Dame, USA, for methane emissions studies - BRP12 BR | ecosystem: Environmental > Aquatic > Freshwater > Lake >... | reverse complement strand
ATTCCCTCAAATCTTCCCTCTTGACTTGCCAAATGGCATTAATTACAAAGGGAGGAGAAATACATCCCCCTTTTGACAAAGGGGGATGGAGGGGGATTAGACGGTCTTTTTCAAAGCCCTAACGTGTTACGTTTTTTTTAGTTCCCGCTATGCGCTTTGCTCTTTGCCATTTCATCCTTGGATGGCCTCAACGCACCTGGGGCAGATGGCTTCATGCTCAGGGTGGTGGCCCACCAGCACATCATAGTTCCAACATCGTTCGCACTTTCTCCCTTCTGCCCGGAGGACTTCTGCCCGCACCTCTTTTTCATCTCTCCCTTGATGAAGCGTCACGGAGGAGACAATAAAGATGGACTTCAGCTCCTTCTCATAGGATTGAAGGAATGAAAAGACCTTCTCAGGCAGATGGAGGAGGACCTGTGCATCCAATGAAAGCCCGATCTTTTTCCCCTTCCGGGCTTCTTCCAAGGCCTTGGTCACGATGGCCCGAATTTCCCAAATACGCTCCCAACGCTCGTTCAGAGCATCATCCGAATAATCGCTTTTCACTTCAGGGAACGAAGCAAGATGAACGCTTTCCAATTTTTCCCCCTCTTGGGGAAGGACCTTCCAGACCTCTTCTGAAGTGAAAGAAAGAATAGGAGCCATGAGGCAGGTCAGCGTTTTTAAAATCTCATGAAGCGCGGTCTGGGCCGATTTCCTGCCATGAGAATGGGATGAAAAGGTGTAAAGCCGATCTTTCAAGATATCAAAATAGAGGGCGCTCATCTCCACCGCACAAAAATTTTGGACACTATGGTAAACCGTATGGAACTCAAAACGCTCATAGGCCTCTCGAACCCTAGCAATGAGTTTCTGAAGTTGATGGAGAGCCCATCGGTCCATCTCATGGAGTTCCGGATAGGGAATCCGATCTTTCTCAGGATGGAAATCGTAGAGATTCCCTAACAGAAAGCGATAGGTGTTTCGGATACGAAAGTAGCTGTCGGCCAAACGCTTCAGGATTTCATTGGAGATCTTAATGTCATCTTTGTAATCCTCTGCCGCGACCCAGAGCCTCAGGACATCCGCTCCTAATTGTTGAATGACCTCCTCCGGGGCGATGACATTCCCGGCTGACTTAGACATCTTCTTCCCCTCTCCATCCACGACAAACCCATGCGTGAGGACAGAACGATACGGGGCACAGCCCCTCGTCCCTACAGAAGCAAGAAGGGAGCTGTGGAACCATCCCCGGTGTTGATCGCTTCCCTCCAGGTAGAGGCTGGCTGGGAATTCAAGTTCCCTCCGTTTCTCCAGCACGGCAGCGTAGGAAACTCCTGAATCAAACCAGACATCCAGAATGTCCATCTCCTTTTCGAAACCTTTTCCCCCGCATTGAGGACATTGGATTCCTTTGGGCAACAGGTGATCGACCCCTTCTTCAAACCAGATATCCGCTCCCTTCTCCTCAAAAAGACGGGCGACATGATCGATCGTCTCTTGATGGATCAAAGGCTGCCTGCAGGTAGAACAGTAGAAGACGGTGATCGGGATCCCCCAAGCCCTCTGTCTGGAGACACACCAGTCGGGCCGGTTCTCAATCATCCCGTAGATCCGATCCCTCCCCCAGGGAGGAATCCAGGTTACTTCATTGATCGCTTTCAGGGCATTCTGTCTCAACCCTTTTTTATCCATAGAGATGAACCACTGCTCTGTGGCTCGGAAGATAATCGGGTCGTTGGTTCGCCAACAATGGGGATAGGAATGCTCGACCATCTCCTCTTTCAACAGCGCACCCATTTCGGCAAGTTTCTTGTTGACGGTTTCATTGGCATCAAATACAAACTGTCCCGCGAAGAAGGGAACATCCGGGGTGAACCGCCCGTCATCATCAACCGGGCTATAGATGTCCAAACCATATTGGACACCGCTTTCGTAGTCCTCTTGACCATGGCCGGGCGCTGTGTGGACACATCCTGTCCCCGTATCTAAGGTGACATAGGAAGCGAGGATGATGAGGGAATCACGGTCGAGGAAAGGATGACGGCATTTGAACCCCTCCAATTTCTTCCCTGGAAATTTTTCTAATACTTCATACGCCTTGATTCCGAACTTCTTCATGACCCCTTCTAAAAGGCCTTCTGCCAAGATATAGATCTCTCCTCTTACCTCCACAGCCACATAGGTGAAATCCGGATGGAGTGCAATGGCTAAATTGGCCGGGATCGTCCAGGGAGTGGTTGTCCAAATGATGACATGGATGGGTTTCCCCTGGAGGCTCGGGAACTCCTTCCCAATATCAGAGACCATTTTAAATTTTACATAGATGGAAGAAGAACGGATATCCTCATATTTCACCTCTGCCTCAGCCAATGCCGTTTTGCAAGTGGGACACCAGTGGACGGGTTTCTTCCCTTTATAAACCGAACCATTCAGAAGGAACTTTCCGAACTCTTTCACAATGGTCGCCTGGTATTCAAAATTCATAGTGAGGTAGGGATTCTCCCACTCTCCGAAGACCCCAAGACGTTTGAATTCTTCTCTTTGAATCCCCACAAATTTAGCGGCGTACTCCCGACACCTCCTCCGGATATCAACGATGGAACTCTCTCCCTTCTTCGAACCGAGGCCCTTCTCCACTTCATGCTCAACGGGCAACCCGTGACAGTCCCACCCTGGAACATAGTGACTATCCAACCCTGCCATGAATTTCGATTTCACAATGAAGTCTTTGAGGATCTTATTCAAGGCCGTCCCGATGTGAATGTTTCCATTGGCATAAGGAGGTCCATCGTGGAGGATATATTTCGGCCTTCCTTTTGCCCGTTGGCTTCTTTGTTGGTGCGTCCCTTTCGCCTCCCATACCTTTAGGATATCCGGCTCCCTTTTCGCCAAATTGGCCTTCATGGGGAAGTCGGTCTTGGGGAGATTCAATGTGTTGCGGTAATCCATCGCATTTCCTTCCTGTCCGGAATCATTTTTAATGAAATTTTACCGTTGCTGTAGGAGCAAACCCTTATTTTCTGAACACTCTTTCTTTTCCTTGAACTAAGATTGAAAATCTTTTATTTTTAAAAGAATTTTAATAACATAAAAACAGGAACTTAGCAATCTTTTAATGACCCAGGAGGACCAGATGAAGATGAAGAAAAAGAGGGGAAAACCTCCCCGTCTATCGCCAGAGCCAAAACATGTTAAGAAAAGGCGGAGATCCATTTTAGAAGGGGTCCCGAGGGATTCCCCTTCCCTTTCCCAAGCCTATCAATTGACCCGAAGGGCTTCTCGGGTCGGATTCGATTGGCCAAATATCGAAGGAGTGTTGCAAAAAATGGATGAAGAAATGGGGGAGTTGAGAGAAGCCCTTTTCCTTCAAAACAAAAAAAGGATTCGCGAAGAGATGGGGGATCTCCTTTTTGTTTTGGCGAACGTTTCACGGTTTCTCCAAATTAATCCGGAGGAGGCATTGAAAAAAACCTTAGATAAATTTATTTCTCGATTCCATTACATTGAGACATCCCTCCGCAATCAAGGGAAATCGTTTCATCAGTCTCACCTCTCTGAAATGGATCAATTATGGGAGGAATCGAAAAAAAGGGGGAAGAAATCTATATGAGAAATTCGGCCACGTTGATATTATATTCATTCGGATCGAGGGTCTTCACAATGGTCCTCTTGAAATGCTGGCCCCCTTCCTCCATCTCTCTCAGGTCCACCGCCTGCCCCTTCCGGTATTCGCCGTCGCTGTATTGGAGGAGGCAGACCTTAGGCCGGTCAATCAGTTCCGTATCTTCATGGATCTGAGTAACGATCCCCATCTCATTGGTATTCAATAAAACCAGGGTACCGAGGGGAAAGACCCCAATCATATTGATGAAAACCTTGACCAGAGAAGGATCAAAATCTTTTCCACTCCGTTCCAGCATGATTCCCAAGATTTTTTCGGACACATAGGGGTATCGATTATACACTCTCGGCCTTACCAAGGCATCATAAAAATCAGCAATGGTGACGATCCTTCCAAAGAGGGTAGTCTTCTTCTTTCGCGTGAGTTTTGGATATCCCGTCAAATCGTATCGAAGGTGGTGCTCAAAAGCACCACTCATCATCCGGGTAGAGAGCTCCCCCCACTCTTTCATCCTCATGATGAGTTCTGCCCCAGCGATGGGGTGAGATCGCATCATCGACCATTCTTCAGGTGACAATTTCCCTGTTTTGTTAAGGATCTCCTTTGGAATCCTTGTCTTTCCCATGTCATGGAATAAACCGGTCATGCCAAGATGGGAGAGTTCCTTTTTGGGAATCCCAATCCTCTGACCTAAAGCAATGGCATAGATGGCCACATTCACAGAATGATTAAAGGTATATTCATCGTAATTTTTAATATTCGCCAAACCCAACAACGTGGATTCATCCTGCATGATGGCGTTCACTGCATTCTGCATGAGCCGTTTCGCTTTTCGGATATTAAGTGCTTTTTGTTGATTAATGCTTTCTACGACTTCCTTCACTAAACCAAGGGATTTGAAATAGACTTCTTTCGAATATTTCTTCCGATCCTCGGAATCGATATAGATTTCTTCGTCTTTAAAAAACTCCAGTTTACCCACATGGATGGACTCGATGTTTCGAAACTCGAGTTGTTTTTTGACATAAAGGTAATTGCTCTCGTTGTTCTCCTCCAACCCTGAGAGGAGATAAACCAAGTCTTTAAGTTGATCCCCCTTCACCTCTGACGAAAATTCGACTTCTCCGATCCACCGCCTTTTCATTTCTTGCCAGAACGCTTTAAAGATGGGATACTTGTCGGCTTTCACCAGGATGCGGATATTATTAAAAAAGAAATTATCCCGAACAATTTTTAAAAAGAGGTGTCCTTCTGATTGGATAATCCCATTGATCACCTGAAGGCATTCCTGGGTGAGGCGATCGATGATGGCGTTCTTCCGATCATAAACCGTTGTTCCCTTTAGAAGCCGATAAAACTTGGTGACAAATTCCGTCCCAAGTTTTGTGGGAAGATGTTCATGATCAAGGGTGGGTTTTTCTTCTGGCATCAGGCCATCGACTCCTTAAACCGATTGGCTTTTCAGGGCTTGTGTGCAGGCCTCCCGGATCGACTCATCTTTTGAATTTTTTCCTTCCTCCAGGATGGCTCTAGCCTCGGGTGTGCCAATCACGGCTAGGGTATTGGCAGCTCCAATGTGAATTTCATCTGACTTTCCTCGACCGAACCAACTCTTCCGTTCCAAGAGTTGTTGTAACACAGGGACCGCTTCATTGGAGCCCACCATTCCGATTGCATTAAAGAAGGCTTTTATTTCCACGGGTTCTCTTTTGTAAAAATCTTTGGTTTGCACCACTTCGAGTAAGGGAATGAGGCCTGTTTTTTTGCCCACCTTTCCTAAATTAATGGCCGTCATACAACGGATTCGAACATCATTATCCGTCAGAGCCCTCACCAGCAATCCAATGGCTTTGGGGCCGCCGATGAGCCCTAACGCCTGTACCGCTTCTCTCCTCACACGATTTTCTTCATGATTGAAGGCTTTTTGGACATAGGGAAAGGCCTGTTCCTTTCCAATACGACCTAAAATATAGACGATGTTTCGAACCAGATACCACCGCCGATCTTCAATGAAGGGAGTAAACAGCTCAATGTGGTTCTTTCCGATCTCAGAAAGGGCATCACAGAACACTCTTCTTACCTTTGAATTCTTAAGCTCCCCTAACAACTTGATCAGGGGTTTAATGGCGTTTTTCTGAAGGAGCGAGAGATAGGCGCTGACATGTTCCAAAAGAACTTCTTCCCTCTCCAGCACTTTCCCGATCCGTTCGACCCGTATTTCCTCTCCCGCTTCGATAATGATTTTTCCGATCCCTTCAACCTGCCAATCCTGCAAGTCATAGGTCTTGAGGATGATATAAACTCGTTTCAGCAATTCGCTTGCTTTGGTGAACTCACCAAGCGTCAAAAAGGCATCCAACACTTTGATCAGGATTTTGACCGCGTCTTGAAAGGGTTCGGTTTCTTTTTCCAAGGCTAAAATTTCAAACAGGGTGTCCGTGATATTGAAAATGAAGACCGGGTCGACTTCGGATTCAACTTCTTTTCTCAATCCCTCCACTTCGTCTGCACTGAGGGAATAGACACTTCGATCTGAAACAAAGGGGAGTGGTTCTTCAATCACTTTGGATAGGATTTCATCCAAGTCGATCCCTTCCTCTGACCCTTCCTCTGCGAGTTCCACCTCCACATGGTGGGCAAGGGGTTTGAAAACCAAATTTCTCCTGAATTGGTCGACATTGTCTGGGATAATGACCGGTGTCTCCTCTAAGAATTCGTCCGTGGCCAAATAGCTGATGTGCATGAAATCTTTTTCCCACATCAAGGTAACAATATCATCTTCTAAAGCGTTGATCGTCTCACTATGTTTGAGGATATCGATGACCCCTTGAACCTCCCATTCTTCAATGCCCTTCATAAATCGGATTTCCCTTAATCCATCTTTATAGAGGGAAAAGGCAAGACTCGTCTTCACGTCCTTATTCTCATAGAGGATCCTATTTTTAAAGGAGAGATCATATTCTCCAACCTGAAGCACGAACGTCTGATATTTATTTAAGAAAAATTGGAATTTCTTCAGAAGTTGGTCCCGAAAACCTTTAAGGGTTGGGTTGTCCGGAGGGTAAAATCGAAAGGCCTTGATCGCCTTGATGAAGGCACTGGTTAAATCTCTGGCGAGAATGAGCTCCTCATCCGTCTCCGATCCTTCGGGCAGTGGCATCTCTAGAGTGAGATCAGGAGCCTTTTTATCTAATGAAACCTCATCAGGCATAAGTCATAACTCCCATTGCTTCTTCAGGCGATGTCCGCGAAGCCACCCCCCCTGCGCTAAAGCTTTGTAGGGTTATCCTTTTTGCAATCACCCTAAGCAATAAATCCTTGCTGTCCTACAAAGGTGAGTAACTTTTTGAGATAATAATATCTTTATGAATTTTGAGACGATTTGTCAATAACTTTTTTTGAGATTTCTGAAAAAGTCCGGAAATCTCTGATTAAATAATAGAATATGAGACGATGACACAGGTCAGAAATGCATCGAAAATAGAGAAAATCTGTGGAATCATTTTTTGAAATCCCTGCCTGCGCCTGCCTGCCGGTAGGCAGGGTAGGCAGGTGTGTAATCAAGAGAGCGCATAGAGGTTTCTTAGGGCTCTCTTTTCCGCTTGATCAATTCATCATTAGATGATATTTTACTGATTAGTTAATGATTTTAAAGAATTATGACGCTTCCTCATTCCAACTCAAAAAACGGCACACTCTATATCGTCTCCACNCCCATNGGGAACCGAGAGGANATNACCTTGAGGGCCCTTCGTATCNTAAANGANGTTNACTTNATCGCAGCAGAGGACACCCGACATACCAGCCTCCTCCTCAGGCACTTTGGAATCCAAACCCCGCTCACCAGTTATTTTGAAGGGAATGAATTAAAAAAGAAGGAATTTATTCTCTCTAAATTGAAGCAAGGCGATCAAATAGCCCTTGTGTCAGATGCCGGGACACCCGGCATTTCCGATCCTGGATTTCGACTAATCCAGACAGCCATTGAAAACCAGATTCCCATTGTTCCCATCCCTGGTCCCTCTGCAGTGATCGCTGCCCTCAGCATCTCTGGCCTTCCAACCGATGCCTTTCTTTTTAAGGGCTTCCTCCCTCATAAATCAAAAAGGAAAAAGGATTTGCTCATGCAATTGGAGGACGTTAGGGAAACCCTTATCTTTTACGAATCTCCACACCGACTCTCCGAAACATTGAATGATATCTTAGACATCCTCGGAGACCGAGAAATGGTCCTGACTCGGGAATTGACAAAGATTTATGAAGAGGTTATTAGGGGAAAAGTGAGCGGTATCCAAAGTCAGATTGGAGAAAGGAAGTTGAAAGGCGAGATCACTCTCGTCATCTCCGGGAAAACACGCAAACTTCAAGATCCTCAAGAAAGCAGAGTCCCCCATATCGAGAGGAAGCCCTACTGAAATCCAAAAGTCAGACATTCGCACCTATCCCCTTTACCCCAGGGCACACATGCCTGGAAGTCAACTAACTTTCCTACAAGTTCACCCCGTTAGAAATTCCAGCGGGGCATTATTTCTAACGGGGTGAACAAACAGCAAAGCGATCCCCTGTTAACGATTAAAGTTAAGGGAGCGCGTTTTCTCTTTAGAGATTTCTGAAAAAAGTCTAGAAATCTCTGATGAAATCCCTGCCTGCCGGCAGGCAGGGATTATGAAATGATTACATCGATTAAAAAAATTGAAAACTAAAGAGAAATCTGTGAAATCAATTTTTTGAAATCTGCGTAATCAGAGAGCGAAAAGTAGTTTTTCAGAGCTCTCCTTTTATTTCCTTGACAAAAAGTGGAGGCAAGGTTAAAAAAATGTTTCTTAAGACCGAAGTTTTATATTGGTAAACCCAGGTAGCAGAGCCTTTAAACGTGATGCCTCCGGAAGGGTTGGGAAAAAAATGAATCGATATCAGTATCAGTAGAAAGCGGAGGGATAAAATGGAATGGATTGGAATTGCTTCACTCACAGGTATTGTTGCTTTGGTATTCGTTTTTTTTACCGCAAAAAAGGTGATGAGACAAGACCCAGGAACACCTCAAATGGTTGCGATCTCGGATGCGGTTAATGAGGGAGCCATGGCCTTCTTGAAGAGGGAATATAAGGCCATTGCCCTCTTCGCCATTATCGTAGCCATTCTCCTGGCCATTGGGCTGAAGGGTCAGGGATGGCGTTTTTCGATTGCCACGGCACTCTCCTATCTGGTAGGTGCAGCCTGTTCTCTGATGGCCGGCTATGTTGGATTGAGCATTTCGACAAGGGCCAATACCCGGACGGCCCAGGCTGCAACAAAAGGATTTAACCAAGCACTCGGTGTTGCCTTCCCAGGGGGGGCAGTCATGGGTCTCACCGTTGTGGGCTTAGGTCTTTTAGCCTTCTCCATCGTCTTTTTGGTATTAGGATACTTTGCCTCAGGTGTTCTGGTTGAAAAAATGGCTAAAGTTGCTGGTATCATTGCCGGCTTTAGCATGGGCGCTAGTTCCGTGGCTCTCTTTGCGAGGGTAGGTGGAGGCGTATATACTAAGGCTGCGGATGTGGGGGCTGATTTAGTTGGAAAGGTAGAAGCAGGGATACCGGAGGACGATCCTCGAAATCCTGCAACCATTGCAGACAATGTGGGAGACAATGTAGGGGACGTAGCAGGAATGGGTGCAGACCTCTATGAGTCTTACATCGGTTCTCTACTCTCCGGAGTGATTATTGCCACTCAAACCTTACCTACCCCAGAGTTGAAAATCAAAGGGGTCATCCTCTCCTTTCTCCTCTATGCCATTGGGATCATTGCTTCCATCTTGGGCGTCTTCTTTGTTAGAACCGGTGAGAAGGCCGATCCCGGGAAGGCTCTGAACAATGGAACAGTCTCTAGCGCAGTCCTCTATTCCATTGGTTCTCTCCTCTTAGTGGGATTCATGTTCGAATGGGATCTCTCCTATTTCTATGCTAGCTTTTCAGGGATTGTGGCAGGGATGGTAATCGGTTTTACAGCTTATTATTACACCTCTGGGAAGTCCATTCAAAATCTAGCAAAAGCGAGTACCACAGGTGCGGCCACGACGATCATCCATGGATTTGCCTTGAGCTGCAAAAGTACCGTCATTCCTCTGGTAGTCATTGGGATTGCAATCATGATCTCTTTCAAATTTGGCGGGTTCTATGGTATTGCTCTATCGGCGATTGGAATGCTGGCTACCACCGGCATGGTGGTCGCCGTTGACGCTTATGGACCCATTGCTGACAATTCTGGAGGTATTGCAGAGATGGCCCATATGGGCAAGGACATCCGTAAAATTACAGACTCCCTCGATGCAGCAGGAAACACAACCGCTGCAATTGCCAAAGGCTTTGCCATTGGATCAGCTGCATTGACGGCCTTGGCTCTTTTTCTTTCTTATACACAGGTCATGAACCTTTCCGCAATCGATATCATGAGTGCAGGGGGTTACAAAATTGTTGCGGGGATCTTCATTGGGGCCATCATTCCATACTTCTTTGCTGGAGCAACGATGATGGCAGTAGGAAGAGCAGCCTTCAATGTCGTGGAAGAGGTGCGGAGACAGTTCAGAGAGATCAAAGGATTGATGGAAGGAACAGCAAAGGCAGAATATGCCCGGTGTGTTGACATCACCACTGCTGGCGCTCTCAAAGAAATGATCGTTCCCGGAATTGCTGCGGTCGTCATCCCCATTGTTATGGGTGGCCTTCTTGGACCCGAAGCACTGGCAGGGATATTGTTAGGAGCACTTGCTACAGGCGTTCCATTGGCTATTCAGATGGCCAATGCGGGTGGGGCATGGGATAATGCCAAAAAATGGATTGAAGAAGGAAACCTTGGTGGGAAAGGATCAGATACTCATAAAGCCGCAGTCGTGGGAGACACGGTGGGCGATCCTTTTAAGGATACCTCTGCTCCTTCGATGAATATCCTTCTAAAATTGATGACCGTGGTTTCATTGGTCTTCGGTCCGATGATTCTTATCATTCATCAATGGCTCGTTTCACTCTTTTAATTAAAGATCGATAAATTTCTCCACCTTCACTGCGAGACTAAAGGGCGTGTCAGCATGTCCAAGTACCTATCTTCGCTGGATCAGTTTCGCGCAGGCAGGCGTTGCAATCTCGTCACTGAGGGGATGGTTTTGTTTCTTCTTCCCTACGTCTCCTTCTCCCGTTATTTCCCTGATGCACTTTTATTTTATCTTTTGGATATCCTTCTCCTCGCCGATCACGACTAAGACATCCCTATCCTTTAATAATCTCCCTTCCTTCCGTTTGAGGAATGGGACCGCCGTCATAGTCGATGGTAAAATTAAATTGGGGAAAACGCTTTGGAAGGCGCATCAAGTTAAACACCATCACTCCGATAGACAATCTATCCAGCCATGAAGAAAGGGGCCAGCCAAAATGAATAGAAACCTTTTGTTCAGGCATCTCATATTCTATTAATTTTAAGAGTGAGATGATGTGATGATATAATCCCTGCTTCCCAAAGGGAAGGCGGAATTCGTTGACGGCGCATTTGGCGGGGATCCCTTTCCGGGGAGAAAAAAAAGTAATATATACTTCGTTTTCCTTGGGGCCCCCTTCACAAATTATTTCTTCCCTTACCCGGCGAAAGAAGATGTGAATTTCCGGGCACGCCGATTGAGCCAAATAAAGGATCATTGACATCTCGCTGTCCGTTTTCTCGATTTCCTTTATTTCCGGAGACCGTTTCTTAGCCACCAAAACTCCAGCTAACAATACAAAACCCG
>Ga0031653_10000195_pt1 | contig 11530 bp, 11 predicted proteins | sample FrelakmetBRP12BR_FD_55210 | JGI IMG/M metagenome (GOLD analysis project Ga0031653, IMG submission 55210) | Freshwater lake sediment microbial communities from the University of Notre Dame, USA, for methane emissions studies - BRP12 BR | ecosystem: Environmental > Aquatic > Freshwater > Lake >... | reverse complement strand
GCCTCCTAAGAGGACACCCGTAAAAATGATTAAAGAAGATTTTCCGGAAAATGTGAAGGCTCTGGTGAAACTTCTCAAAGAAGAAGCCAAAGTGATTTAGAGTTACGAGTTACGAGTTACAAGTTATGAGTTTAAAGTTCAAAAATCTGCAATCTGAAATCTAACATCAGAATAGGGGTGCGTTATGTCCCACGAGATATGGGTCTTCGCAGAGCAACGGGAGGGAAAGGTCAGAAAGGTAGCCTTTGAGCTCTTATCGGCCAGTGCCGAATTTTCAAAGAAAACAGGCTCTCAGGTCGGAGCGATCATACTGGGAAGTGGGCTTCAAGAAGCCGTTAAAACCCTGACGCCCTTTGCCGATAAAATCTACGTGATCGATAACCCAGCCCTTGCTTCATACACTTCCGATTCCTATTTGATCAATATGGCGTCTTTAATTAAAGAGCATCAACCCTCTATTCTTTTGGGAGGAGCGACGTCTACTGGAAAGGACCTCTTCCCAAGGCTGGCCATGCATCTTCAAACAGGTTATGCCCCTGACTGCACGGATCTAGCCCTAGGAGGGGATGGCAAGCTAATTGCCAAACGCCCGCTCTTTGGAGGAAAGGTCTTTGCAGAGATGGCCTTTTCTGAAGCCAGGCCTCAAATGGCTACAGTGAGAAATAATACTTTCCTTGTCAGTGAAAATCCTGGCAAGTCAGCACAAGTCATTTCGATTTCCTCTCTAACAGACCCTTCTTCATTGAAAAAGAGAGTCCTCGGACTGGAGAAAGCAGCTGGAACAAAATTAGATATCACAGAGGCTGAAATTGTGGTGGCTGCTGGGAGGGGAATCAAAGCCCCTGAAAATTTTAAGATCCTTGAAGAACTGGCCGATGTGCTCAATGCCTCGGTGGGAACGACTCGAGCCACAGTGGATGAAGGCTGGAGGGATCAGAAAGACCAAATTGGAAAAAGTGGGAAAAATATCTCCGCCAAACTCTACATGGCCTTTGGTATCTCAGGCGCTATCCACCATGTCTTGGGAATCGGGACATGTAAAACAGTGGTGGCCGTGGATACGGATCCAAACGCCCTCATTTTCAACTATGCAGACTATGGGATCGTCGGAGATCTTTTTCAGATTGTCCCTGCCTTAACTGAAGAATTGAAAAAAGTTCTGAAGGAATAACAAATGGGCAACTCTCTCCCCCTCTCCCTTGACGGGAGAGGGCGGGGGTGAGGGTGAAGGTAAAGAATGGATAAAGTGGATGTGATCATTGCGGGTGGGGGATTGGCGGGCCTCTCCTGCGCCTATGAATTGGCCGATTCAGGAATGACGGTGATCGTTCTGGAGCGAGGAGATTTCTCTGGGAGCAAAAATGTGACAGGAGGAAGAATCTATCTCAGTCCTCTCCGACATTACCTTCCAGATCTCTGGAAAGAGGCTCCTTTAGAAAGACATGTGACGAAGGAGTTTATCACTTTATTGGGTGAATCTAATTCGACTACCTTTGAGTTTTATGGTGACCGGTTCAATCGGGAACCCTATCCGAGCTACACCCTCCTCAGGGCAAAATTCGATCGGTGGTTCGCTGACCTCGTTTCAGAAAAAGGAGTTTTTGTAATCCCTCAGAAGAACGTGAAGGGGCTCATCAAAGAGGGAGAAAAGGTCGTCGGGGTCAAAACCGAGGATGAAGAGATTGGAGCGGATTGTGTGGTGGCCGCAGATGGAATTCTCTCCTTCCTGGCGGAAAAGGCAGGACTCCGGCAACCCTTTAAACCCCAGCATTTTGCTCTGGGGTTTAANGAGGTGATCGCCCTCAATTCAAACATCATTGAGGACCGATTCCGNCTGGGAGAAAAAGAAGGGGCGGCCCAACTCTTTGTGGGAACNCTGACCAAAGGCATCATGGGAGGAGGTTTTCTCTACACCAATCAGGAGAGTCTTTCTTTAGGTATCGTNGTAGGAATTCATTCTCTCAATCAGAGAGAACCCCGCGAGGAAGTTTATAAATTCTTAGACGAATTTAAAGATAGGCCCGAGATAAAAAATCTGACCAAGGGTGGAGAAGTCATTGAATATTCCGCTCATCTCATCTCCGAGGGGGGCATCCACAACAAACCGAAAGTCTATGGAGATGGAATTTTAATCACTGGGGATGCGGCTGGTCTGGGTCTCAACATGCTGGTCACCGTGAGAGGAATGGAATACGCCATGGTTTCAGGAGTCCTGGCAGGCCGGACAATAAAAATGGCAAAAGAGAAGAACGATTTTTCAGCCTCCACCTTAGCCTATTACGAAAAACTTTTAAACGACAGTTTTATCTTGAAAGAAATGAGCAATTATCAAAACACCCTTTCGATCCTGGAGAACGAACGGCTCTTCTCCACGTACCCTCAAGCGATTTCTGACCTCTTCGAAAAAGTGATGCGGGTCGATGAGAATCCTAAGGAGAGCCTTTATAAAACCGTTTTCCAGGAACTAAAGAAAAATTTTTTCAATTTGCAGACATTTAAAGACTGGTTGCAATTTAGAAAGATATAGGCATTTCCAATTATTTTCGTCATTCCTGCCCCTGTTTTCACAGGGATAAACTCCAGCAGGAATCCAGATATTTTCTGATCCTTATAACCTGGATTCCCGTTTTCACGGGAATGACATAATCGACTGAGGATTTTAATAAATGAAGATCACTGAGAAGTTAGCTCTTGACGCCTTTAAAAATGATAAGGATACCCATATCACCCTTGATCAAAAAATTTGCCACACCTGTAAAGAAAGATTCTGCATTTATGCCTGTCCGGCAAACCTCTATTCCCTTAATGAAAAGGGAGAGATGGTGGTCGAATTTGCCGGTTGTTTGGAATGTGGCACCTGCCAGATCGCCTGTATCTACGGCTCTGTCAAATGGGAATATCCCCGGAGTGGATTCGGTGTACAATATCGCTTTGGATGATAAAAAACAAACCAACCTACGAAACCCGTGTTCTCCTGATTCGTTACCGTCCTGATACGAACTCCTTAGCTAAGGTTCTCGATCTCTTCCTATGATTTTAAGGCTTTTCCGCGACAGGAAAAGGTCCTACGAAAAGCTTTAGCTGACTGTCCGATTCGTGGGTAATTCATAGATTGCTCTTTACGCAACTAACCTCCCAGAATTTTGTGTTTCGCTTCCGGTCTCAATACAGAAGCGTCCCACTCCTGGATTTCATTTATCGGAACATCCTCATAGGACCCACGGTCTAACAGGTATTCGATATGTAATTTACCATCCTGGTTATGGGAATGGAACTTAGCATCATTCTTGCCGTCAAATTCCACAGGGATGATCCGATTCTTCTGACACGTTTCTATATCAAGTGCAGGGGTAGCCTTAACCCATCTACCATGAATGTATAGTTCTGCATAGCCATGGTCAGGGAGCACATTTGTCTTCAGCATTTCTGCTACTTTCTCTGGTAAGAGATAATTTCTAATCACGGCAAATCCAAGCCGTCCTGGAATTCCAACTGTTCGGCTTAAAGCAACAAGGAGGACTGCTTTTTGAATACAGAATCCCTCTTTTCTCGCCAAGGTATTACCAGCACGAAAATGTTCAGGTAGGTATCTCGGTAAAAATGGATTATATTTAATCTCATCTCGTACAAAGTAAAATAGGTTCCTTGTTTTTTCAACGACGTCCCCTTGCCCTCTGGTCACTTGCTGAGCCTTTTCTTGTATCATTCCGTTGTCGCAGTCTATGATTTGTGTGGGTTTCAGATATCGGTCCACTTCTTTCATCATTTCTCCTCCCCGTTTCCTATTTAGGTAATAAAACCTAAGGCCTCTCTATAACCATCCACCATGTAATCTTGTCGAAAAGACTCATCCACAAACATCCAACTAAAAATATGAGTTGGATTATCAATCACCATTGGAATGCATTCCCTCTATCATGGGCCTTTTTCTCAACTTTATGAAAATTTTTTAACGACCGGTCGTTCATTCATAGCATCTCCCTTAACTGATTTCAAGAAAAAATTAAAAGGCCGATGAAAACATTTTCTCTATATCATATAAGATAAATTATTAATAAAATCATGTAAATAGTTTATAATTGACTGGATAATTTAGATTTTTTCATAAATCCCAATAAATATCTTGACAAATTTTTTCAAGTGGATTAGATTATCGACTGGTCGATTAAATTTGACATAACACTAATCATTAAAAGAAAAAGAACCTGATTATTGCCTCATTGCCAGAATACTATTTATCAACAAATTAAAGAAAAATAAGGGTAAAAAAGGAGAAAAATGCAAAAAGGCTTGGATCGGCGATCCGATATGTATTGTAAGGTGTTGGACCTTTTTATACAAAAGGGATACAACGGCACGTCTATTTCCACAATCGCTAAAGCCTTAGGTATGAGCAAAGCCAACCTCTATCATTATTGTACTAGCAAGGAAGACCTCTTCTATAGGGTTCACTTGGACTACCTTAAGAAACACTTTATTCCCATTATTGAGGAAGCCGAACAACTGCCTGATCCGAGAGACCGGATAGCCTTCGTTTTAAAAAGGTTAACCCTTTTGAATACTACAGATAAGGCTTGCAAGGTATTGATACCAGATATCGCCACTCTCAATAGGGGTCATCATACCGAAATTATTTCGATTTGGAGAAGAGCTCTTGACGTTGTTTCCAATTCAATTTTTGAGCTCCAACAGTCAGGAAGTGCCACCAAATATAAGAAATCTTTTTTAGCTCTCCTTGCGTTTGGTATGGTCAATTGGATAGTCTACTGGTTTGACTACGGCCGTCAAGTTAACGCTGATGAACTTGCTGAAACTTTGGTTCAAACCTTTCTGAATGGTCTCCTCCGTCCCACAAATGAGAAAACATTGATCTCTCCGGTTCATGTTGACATGTAGCAGAACTGGAGTGGAGCTAATTAGGTAAAGAAAAAACAATTAATAAAGCCAAGGAGGTGAACCCCGAATGCTAATGGAGGGCAAATTTACCATAAAAGCGCCCATTCAAAAACTATGGGAAACTCTTTTGGATCCAGAAACATTACTTTCCTGCATACCTGGTGCAGAGAAGATAGAACGTATCGATGAAAAGACCTTTGATTGCGTGGTTAAACAAAAGGTTGGTCCCATTTCTGTGAAGTTCAAGTTCAAGAGTGTCTTGTCCAAGCTCGAACCTCCCACACACATAGAGGTGGAAGGTGAAGGGGAGGATATTGCCAAGGCTGGCCATTTCGTTCAAAAGAGTGTTGTGGATCTGCGGGAGACTCCAGGGGGTGAAGTGGAAGTCTCCTATAAGACAGAGGCGACCATCGTGGGCAAGTTGGCTATGTTTGGAGATAGGATTATGAGAGCCAAAGCAAAAAAAGTGGAGGAGGAATTTACAAAGGCTCTCCAGGAGAGGCTTAAAAGGTTAGGCTGATTCATCTGCTTAATATTTAGGACCAGAAAGGGGTAACGAATGAAAGACTTTGAATACTTTGCACCAAAAACAGTTGAGGAATCCCTCTCTTTCCTTTCGCAGTACAAGGAAGAGTCTAAAATTATAGCAGGGGGGCAGTCCATGCTGGTCATAATGAGGCAAGGGTTGCTTGCTCCGGAAAATGTGGTTGATATTAAGGGAATAACCGCTCTAAATTATATAACCTATGATGAGAAGGAGGGTTTAAGGATTGGTGCATTAACGACCCATCGGGCCATTGAAAAATCTCCGATCATCCAGAAGCACTTTGGGGTGCTAAGTGAGATGGAAAGGAATCTGGCCACCATCCAGACTCGAAACTGGGGTACCATTGGGGGGAACCTTTGTCATGGGGATCCTGCAGGAGATCCTGCTCCAGTTTTTATCGCCTTGGACGCAAAATTAAAATTGAGGAGTCTCTCTGGGGAGAGGATTATTACAATGGAAGAATTTTCTAAGGACATGCTTGAGGTGGACCTTGGGCCTGATGAAATGCTTATTGAGATCCAGGTGCCACCTCCAAGACTTCACACGGGTATTGCCCATGAGAAGCTCATGGTGATGCAAGGGGACGCGGGCATTGTAGGGGCAGCAGTCTCCATCACTTTGAAGCCAGAGGATAGCGTTTGCGAAGATGCACGAATCGTGCTCAGCAATTCTGCTTCTGTTCCTCTGAGGGTGAGAGAGGCGGAAAAGAGATTGATTGGGAAGGTGATCAGCAGCCATTTGCTTGCCGAAGTGGGTGAGGTTGCTTCGGCAGAAGCTGATCCTCCGTCTGACCTACATGCCTCAGCAGAATATAGGAGGGAGATGGTGAAGGTCTTTGTGACACGGGCAGCAGCAAAGGCTTTGGAGAGAGCAAAAATAGGATAACTTTCTGAGGGAGGTAATGGTATGAAGGGTGAACCGAAGGAATTAAGATTTACGGTGAACGGGAAGCTTCACGAACTCCAGGTGAAGCCGAAGGCTCTCCTCAGTGATGTGTTGAGGAAGGATTTGAAGCTAACGGGCACCAAGCGGGGTTGTCTTGAGAGCACCTGTGGTGTTTGCACCGTTATTCTTGATGGAAAGGCTGTCAGGTCTTGCTCAATACTGGCACTGCAGGCCAATGGTCATCAAGTGACCACCATTGAAGGATTGGCTCAGGGGGATAAGCTCCATCCGATTCAGGAGGCCTTTATCAATCATGGTGCGGTTGAGTGTGGGTTCTGCATACCAGGGAGGGTGATGATGGCTAAGGCGTTATTGGATGAGAATCCCGATCCGAGCCGGGAGGAGGTCAGATTGGCTATGCAGGGAATTCTGTGTGCTGATAGTGGTTACGTCAAACAGATTGAGGCTGTAGAAATAGCGGCAGGCAAAATGCGGGGAGGTGAATAGGGAAGATGGCGAAAAAAAAGGTAAAAAAGGAAGAAAAGCCTGGAGTGATTTTGAAGCCGGAGGAGTACTCTATCATTGGGAAGCCGTTTCCTCGTGTGGATGCGAGGGCCAAGGTGACAGGCGAGGCGAAATTTGCCGCGGACATCGAAATGCCGGATATGCTCTGGGGCGCATTGAAGCGGAGTCCCTATGCCCATGCCCGGATCCTTCATATAGATACGGCCAAGGCGGAGAGATTACCTGGAGTAAAAGCGGTGATTACCGGGAAAGACTTTGGCGGTTTCAAGTGGGGTTGGAGCCGGGAGACCCGAGACGAGGAGCCTTTGGCAACCACCAAAGTTCGGTATCTATACGAAGGGGTGGCGGCAGTGGCAGCCATTGATGAGGACATAGCTCAGGAAGCCTGCGAGCTCATTGAGGTAGAGTATGAATCCCTTCCTGGTGTCTTCGATCCTTTTGAGGCGATGGAAGAAGGAGCCCCATTAGTTCATGATGATCGGCTTGGAAATATCTGTGTGGAGTACCACTGGGACTTTGGTGATGTCGAGAAGGGCTTTGCGGAATCTTATCTTGTCCAGGAGGACACCTTCCAGACCCCCCGAATGGCTAAGGGATACATTGAACCGCCTGCCATTGTGGCATACTGGACGGATGCCACCCATTTAACCGTTCATGCCGCCAAGGGGAGTCCGTACTTTTCGTATCGAATTCTATCTAACTGTTTTCAATTACCCTTAAGCAATGTTCGGGTCATCCAACCCTTTATTGGTTCGGACTTCGGAGGCACCAAGAATGATATGGTGAACGGTGACTTCGCTGCAACGATGCTGGCCAAGACGGCTGGTAAACCTGTAAAGATAGTGTACACTCAGTTTGACGAACTCACCACTTGCCTGAGGCGTCATCCCATGTGGATCACGATCAAGACGGGGGTTACTCAGGATGGTAAATTGAAGGCAATTCAAACGAAAGTAATTTCTGATGGGGGGGCCTATACCCGCATGAGTCCGCTCAGTAATTATCTCACCGGCGCTTGCATGACCTTACCTTATCAACTCCCCAATTTTAAGACGGATATATACTGCTACTTCACCAATAACCCGAGTTCAGCCGCCATGAGGGGGCATGGGGTCTACCATACCCGGTTTGCCGGCGACGTCCAGATGGACATGATGGCAGAAAAGCTGGGCATCGATCCGGTTGAGATCAGGTTGAGAAATGCAATCAAAAATCCAAAGCCAGGCAAGCTATATGAGACTATCAGCAAGTTGCATCTGGCGACCTGTGGTGTCGAGGAATGCATTGAAAAAGCTGCTGAGGCCATCAACTGGAAGGAAAAGAAGAAAAAGAAAAGGGTGGAAGGTTTTAAGGCCTATGGGGTAGGTGTCGCCGCTGGAACTTTTCTGAGCGGAGCAAAGCTCAGCGGGCACAATGCCTGTGCGGCTATTGTCAGGATATGTGAAGATGGCAGTGTGAATCTTATGACAGGTGCCACGGATGTGGGTCAGGGGTCAGACTCCATCATGTGCGCCTTAACGGCTGAGACCCTCGGAATTAGGTTAGAGGACATCGACCTCAAACGTGTCGACACCGCTCATACGCCTGTTGACCCCGGCACCTATGGGAGCCGAGTCACCGTACTTGCAGGTGAAGCGACAGTCAATGCGGCCAAGGACGCAAAGCGCCAGCTTCTCGAGATTGCTGCGAAGGAATTCGGTGTCAAACCGGAAGAGATGGAGATTAAGAATAAGAAGGCTTTTGTTAAGACAAAGCCCGAGATGAATATTTCCTGGGAGAGGCTCGTGAGGATGGCCTGCTACACCACTCCGGGCATGGTCGTGATTGGTAAGGGTCAGTCGACGAGAGGAATTAGCGTTTACGGGTTGACCGATTTCAGTAGTGGCACGGGTGACTTTGGGACCAACTACAGCTTTACTGCCCAAATTCAAGAAGTGGAAGTGGATATGGAGACGGGGCTGGTCAGATGCACAGACAACAGCGTGATCGCTCATGACTGCGGATTCCCTCTCAACCCACCGGCTGTGGATACCCAAGTTGTGGGCGGAGCATATCACCCTGGAGTTGGAGCTGCCTTGTATTGCGAATTTAAGATGGATAAAGGGTTAACGGTGAACCCCAACTTGGTGGACTACAAGCTTCCTCGGGCTTATGAAGCACCTATGACTGAAGTGATTCATGTAATCACGAACGATCCCTTTGGCCCTTTTGGGGCTAAAGAGGCCAGTGAGGGAAGCACCTGCACAGCGGCTCCCGCTGTCATCAATGCCCTCCACGATGCGACAGGGATATGGATCAAGGAACTTCCGGCAAAACCGGAGAAGGTCTATTGGGCCCTGAAGGAAAAAAGAAGTAATAAATAAAGAAGTAGGGCAATGAGGATACCATACGGGACACTTCTTATCTTAGTAATATTTAGGATCTTACCCAGAAGTTAGACATTAAAGAAGAAGATGAGAATTGTGATCATTCCAGGTCTTACCGAATTGAGAATCAAAATTAATCCTACCAAAAGGGTGAACCGAAAGGGCGCGGCGTATATTGTGATGCCATGGATGTATGCGCCTTGGCCAGACGCTAAGGAAAAAGGAGTGATCGAAATCGAAGTAAATGGTAAGACATTAAGAGCACTCCTCGCCGAACTCTCTGCTCGATATAAACGAGCGAGTGTCGATTTTGAGCCGATCAACCCGAGAACGAATGATATAGACTTTGATTATGACATTGTCATCAATGCCAAAAATTATGTGGGTTTGCCCAATGGCCTTGACACCAAGATAAAAGGTGGTGACGAGTTGACGATTAAGATGAATTGGCGCTGGGATGGGTAAGGGACACCGGAGGAAAAGGTGCTAGGCCGGAGCGAATTGATACGATACAATAGGCAACTGAAGATTCCAGAACTTGGAGTAGAAGGACAGAAGAAACTGAAAAGCTCCCATGTCATTATTACCGGCATTGGTGGACTGGGTTGTGCTTCTGCAATCTACCTGACCGCGGCTGGGGTTGGCCGCATTACCATTGTTGATTTTGATGTGGTCGAATTGTCCAATTTGAATCGGCAGGTTCTCTATTGGGAAGAGGATATCGGAAAGAAAAAGGTCATGATTGCACAAAGAAAGTTGTCTAAGCTAAACCTTGGGACAGAAATTATACCTATCTTCGCCAAGATAACAGGGGAGAATGTCTTCAGCATTGTCGATGGGGCTCAGGTAGTGGTGGACGGCTTGGATAATTTTGCCACCCGGATGCTTGTAAACGCATCCTGCGTCAAGCATAAAATCCCATACATTCACGGAGGCGTCTCCCGTTTCCGAGGCTTGATCACCACTATTATTCCTGGAGAAACCCCCTGCTTAGCCTGTCTTTATCCTGAGGGATCTCCGGGAGGAGAGGGGCTCGGGGTTTTGGGTATTGTTTCTGGACTGGTGGCAAATTTGCAATCTTTGGAGGCCATCAAAATAATGATCGGCCATGGCCCGTCATTGGCTGGGAGGTTGCTTAGATTCAATGGCAACGATATGAAGTTCAGGATTGATGATATAAAAAGAAACGAGAGTTGCAAGGTATGCTCTCCAGGGCTCCTCAACTAACAAGAAATGGAAATATTAAAGAATAATCCATGGTCCAGTGACAGGAGGCAGAAGATTGGACCAAACCGTCCTATCACAATCGATATGGGTTACGTTAGGCACTTGGAGGAAGGTCAATGAAAGATCTTAAGGAATTCTTAGGGGAGTGGGCAAACAAGACGCTTGCGGATCTTTTTGACCTGGCGGTGACGAAATATAGTAAAGAGGAGGTTATGGTATTCAACGAGGAAAGGATTACCTACAGTGAGATGGGCCGAAGAGCAGCCGATTTTGCAAAAGGCCTCCTAAGGTTGGGCATCAAGAAGGGAGATAAGGTTGGCATCTGGTTGAGCAACAAGCCTGAATGGGCTATTGCAGAATTTGCAGTAGCTAAAGTCGGAGCAGTAATGGTTCCGTTAAGCACAAGGTTTAGGGCTTTTGATGTCGAGTATATTTTAAAACAGTCGGATTCAACCACACTGATCATGACAGATTTCTTTTTGAAGAACAATTACTTAGAAGTGATTCGGGAAATTTGTCCAGAATTGGGAAGTGCTGAGCCAGGTGAATTGAAATCGAAAAGGTTGCCTTTGCTAAGAAATATCGTTTCCCTTAGTGAGAAACAGTATCCAGGAATGTTCAAATTTCAAGATCTCATGAAAGAAGAAAGCGATCCCTCTACGGATAGCTTATTGAAAAAAATACAGATCTCTTTGAAGTCAAGTGATGTCATCAATATTCCATATACTTCCGGAACGACCGGATTTCCAAAAGGAGTAATGACGACACATGAACAATATTTAGGTGAAATACTGGTCTTCCGTGACCGACTCACAATTTCAGAAAAGGATAGATTCTTAGCACTCCCTCCCTTTTTTGCAAACTTCGGAAACTATTTTGGTATTTTACTCCCCATATTGGTTGGAGGCTGTTCAGTCCCCGTTGAGTTTTTCGACCCGGAAAAATGTTTGAGATTGATTGAGAAGGAAAAGATCACCCACTTTACTGGGACTCCGACCATGTATTTGGATATTTTGAACCATCCGAATTTCACAAAATATAATCTCAGTTCCCTGCGAACGGGAATGACTGGGGCATCGCCTGC
>Ga0031653_10000194_pt1 | contig 11544 bp, 12 predicted proteins | sample FrelakmetBRP12BR_FD_55210 | JGI IMG/M metagenome (GOLD analysis project Ga0031653, IMG submission 55210) | Freshwater lake sediment microbial communities from the University of Notre Dame, USA, for methane emissions studies - BRP12 BR | ecosystem: Environmental > Aquatic > Freshwater > Lake >... | reverse complement strand
GCAGCAAAGTTCCTGGTCTATTTTCAGGCCTATACCAACACGTACGCCCCTGTTGAGGAGCTGGAAAAGCTTTATAGAGAGGCCCTCTCTGAGCCTGATGTGATAGGCCTTGCGATCGGCACGCGGCCGGATGCTGTTGACCCGGCGAAAATCAAGATGCTCGAGTCCCTTGCATCACAATGCTTTGTTCTGATCGAATACGGGCTCCAGTCAATGCATGACAAGAGTCTCGAGTTTATCCAGCGAGGCCATGATTACCGTGCGTTCCTCCGGGCTATAGAAATAACAAAAGACAGGGGCATCCATATCGGAGCCCATCTTATCGCAGGATTCCCAACCGAGACCAGTCAGGAAACGCTTGCCATGGCTGAGGAGATGTCATTGCTGCCAATCGAGTTTCTGAAAATGCATCAACTTCAGATCGTTAAGGACACGCCTATGGCAGAAATGTATAAAGACCATCCATTTCCCGTGTTCGGGTACCAGGAATATCTTGATTTTGTGGTTGATTTTATGGAGAGGACCGCGCCGCATATTGTATTCCAGAGGTTTTTTGCGACCGCGCCTGACGACATTCTCATTGCGCCTGCGTGGGGGAAAAACAGACACCAGATCCTGAGTGACATAGAAAAGACTCTTGCTGCAAGGGATACGGTTCAAGGAAGAAAGTTCCACTCCCGGCCGGTGGCTGCAAAAAGCTAATCGCGGTACACAACCAGATCTTTCAGCTCTTTTCTCTTTGATGCGCGAGGTGTTTCATCAGGAGATCCCATCGCAATGACAGCCATGAGCTCCAGTTCCTGAGGCAGGCCGAGGATCTTCTTTATCTGTTCATTACTCTTGATGATCTCGCCAAGCCAAACAGCGCCAAGACCGAGAGCATGTACTTCAAGGAGCATGTTCTGCAGGCACGCACCGATTGATTGAATGTCTTTCTCCCTGTGATAGCTTTTTGCGGTATCAAGGAATACCGGTATCAGCGCCTGCGCTGCAAGAACTATCTTTGCGTAATGTGTCAGCCCGGAGATTTTATTAATCGTTGCCTTATCAGTCACAACCGCAAAGCGCCAGGCCTGGTTATTCAGACCTGATGGAGCCCATCTTCCGGCTTCAAGTATTTTTTCAAGCAGATCATCAGGAATCTGATCAGGTCTGAACTTCCTAACGCTACGCCGGGTCTTTATAATGTCAAGTATGTCCAAAGCGGCTCCAATCTGTTAAACTTATATATTTATTTTATCAGAAAGGGAGTTCCATGGGAAATAGTGAAAAAGACATACAGAAAATCAAGCAGATCATTGACGAACTGAAACCCAAATATACGGCTCTCGGAGGCGATATCGAATTTGTCGATATAAAAGATCAGGATGTCAGAATACGGCCTACCGGGTACTGCTGGCGCTGACATGAGACCCGCATGGATCTGGTCAGGTCCATAGGCGAAAGGATCAAGGCTGAGATACCGTGGGTGAAAATGGTTGTTGTCGCACCTCAGGATGTGGCTTCACAGAAATGAAACAGGGTTTCCTTATTGCAGTGATCGGAGGCCGTAAGGCTGACAAGGCTCTAAAAAAAGAAGCTGAAGCAGTCGGCAGGCTTATCGCGGAAAAAGGTGGAATCCTTGTCTGCGGCGGCATGCACGGTATCATGGAGGCTGCCTCAAAAGGTGCAAAGCAGGCAGGAGGGCTCACCGTTGCGATCCTTCCCCAGGACCACAAAAGGGATGCCAATCCCTACATAGATATCCCCATTGCAACCGGGATGGGAATCGGCAGAAATGTTATTATTGCCCGCACTGCTGATGCAATGATTGCAATCGGCGGGGAATACGGCACACTGTCAGAGATAGCCTTTGGACTTCAGATGGGAAAGCCGGTCGTCGGCATCAAGTCCTGGGACATTAAAGGAGTTATCCCCACAAAGGATGCCGAGGAAGCAGTCCGGACTGTCCTTGAAATGATCCTGGCCTAATTGGCTTTCCCGTTCAGATGATTGACAAAGTCCTGAGCAGTCTTCTCAGCAGCAAACATCATCTCCTCTTTCAGGAGACTGTAGTCATTGGCTTCGAGCTCATCGAGTGACTTGACTCGGGCATAATCTTCTGATAAATAGACATAGCTCTTTTGCCAGAGGACTTCGCCCTGCGAGTCTTTCATGGTAACCACGGTTTTTGACAAAAATCCGTCAGCAATAACCCCCTTGTCCATCCCGCGATCCATTACGATGCCGCCGTGTGTGAGGTCGATACTCCCATAGGCCAGACGCTTGACATCGAGTTCGATTGTCGTTGTCTTCAATATAGGCTCTTCCTTAAGCGGTTCCTTGACGGCCGAGAGTTGAGGCCAGCCTGGCGCTGTCTGATTAACGCTCTCGAGAAACTTATCCATGACCAACGAACCAAAATCCGGAATCCGGCTCTGGGTCTCGGCACCGCGTGCTTTACCATACGCATCGCCCACCACTAATAAAGCCGACCCTCCGGGCACCGCGAGCGTAGCCAGAGCCATTACCCCTGTTTCTGTGCCTGAGGATTTGAGAATGCCAGGGGTTTCGTATCGAACCATCTTTACCGGTCCGAGCGCTGCGCGGTCATGGTTAAGAAGAGCTTGACTGGACGTTGAAGCACACCCCTGATTCAGGAAAAGGGCAACGACGATAATTATCGGCAGAAACCACGAATCTCTCTTTTGCATGATAAGACCTCCTTGCATAATTTATTATTATGCTACTGGGCTCACGGTATTGTAAAGCCAGAAAAGGAGCGCGATGCAAAATGTTGATTCGGTTGACACATAACCATGAACAGATATAAGATATTTCGCTGTTGCTGCAATTCTGTTACGTTGCTATGCATATGCCCCCTTAGCTCAGTCGGATAGAGCACAGGTTTCCTAAACCTGGGGCCGCATGTTCGAATCATGCAGGGGGCACCACCTAATTCTTTCATAAATTTATTCGACCTCCCAAATTCCATTGACAGGGTGAACCCTATTTAAATATGATTAACGACAGAGATGTAATAATTTTTACAGGAGGATTAAAGCATGACAAAGGCAGAGCTTATCGAAAAGATGGCAGAGGCATCAGACTGCACCAAGGCTTGCGCAGGTAAGGCACTGGACGGAGCTATCGAGGCAATCATCAAGACGGTCAAGAAGGGCGACAAGGTTTCCCTTGTAGGTTTCGGCACCTTCTCGCAGTCAAAGAGGAAAGCAAGGACAGGAAGAAACCCTCAGACTGGCAAGGCTATCAAGATCGCAGCGAAGAAGCTCCCCAAGTTCAGCGCTGGCAAGGCGTTCAAGGTTGCAGTAAACAAGTAGTCGGGTTTAGGCTATCACAGAGAAGCCCTGGAGGAGAAATCATCCGGGGCTTTTTTAAGAGCGGAAGTTCTGTTTGCGAAATATCATGCTTCCTTGTGCATCAGAGCGTTATAATACGTCAGTGAGATATAACCTCAAAGACAGTCACTATTCTGAAGCAACGGGCAAACTGCATATCCTCTGCCCGCATCGGGACAAGACCGGCATCTCTGCGCATGTAGTTATCAAAGAGGGACACTGCTACCGCTCAAAGCAGTGTATGGTAATTAACTGCAAGTTCAACATCCTCCAGTCAGATATTCAGTGCCTTCTCTCTCTTGCCTGGTAGGCTTGATTCATCAAAAGAACCGGCGGCTAATAATCATTGACTGACACACCTTCTGTAGTAAGATAGGACTACGATGGCAAGACTTTATATTCTTCAACTGATCGCTGGAATTGCCGGGGGCTTTGTAGCAGCAAGAAAAGGAAGAAGCATTCTGCTCTGGTCTCTGCTCTGCTTTATCCTTCCTCTGCTCGCCATTGTTATTTTGATTCTGCCGTCTCTAAAGACTGGAGCCTCAGGAAGGCAATGCCCCAACTGCTCACATCCCCTAAGTAAACGTGAAGATAAATGCAGTCACTGTGGATGGCAGAAGCCGATTGAACTCGTTCAATGCAGAGCATGCGGAAGCTTTGTGCCTGAGCATGAGCAGTGTCCGGCCTGCAGCCGGAAAAAATAAAACGAATGATTGATAACCTCGATAAAAGTCGGTAACGAGGATCAAATGAAACGGGTTCGTAAAAAGTTCCGGAGGCAAGGCGCGTAAGAGGTGAGGAATGTGGCGTGCTTAAGGCACCTCCCGTTGGTAATGAGAGGTGCGTCGCAGTGACGAATTTTGAAGCGCAACGCAGCATACGGACTTTTTGAGAACCCGTTAGGATTAGCGGATGTATGCTTCGGTCACATACCTTCGCATCATGCGGTGCGAGTTAAAGTAGTATGCGTTCTTGCCGATCGCATTCTGCATCATGCGGATCCAGGTATGACGCTCATTGCGATAGAGAGGTATGAGCACGTGCTCAAGTTTTTGATAGAGATCTTCAGCGTCGCGCGCATCCGCATCTGCTCCCGGAGTCAGTTCTTGCGGTGCAGGACCTATAGACCATCCGGTAAAGCCCTCGATGTGGCCCTCGATCCACCAGCCATCAAGCACGCTGAAGTTCATCACGCCGTTATGGGTAGCCTTCATGCCGCTTGTCCCGGAGGCTTCAAGTGGTCTCAAGGGTGTGTTCAGCCATACATCAACACCTGAGACTATCTTCAGGGCGGTCTCCATGTTATAGTTCTGCAGGTAGACGATCTTTATTTTGTCCTTCAGCTTTTCCTTGTAATGAAAGATGTTCTGTATAAGCTGTTTGCCGGGCGTATCATGAGGATGTGCCTTGCCTGCATAAACGATCTGGAGCTTGCCTGTGCCTATCCGTTCAAATCGTTCCAGATCCCTGAAAAGAAGGTCTGCTCTTTTGTACGCAGTTGCCCTTCTTGCAAAGCCGAGAGTCAGAACATCAGGAGAGAGTTCAACGCCAGTCTGCTCCCTGACGTGGGAGATAAGATGCTGCTTCGCTTCAGCATGGGCATTCCACAATTTTTCGTCTGGTATGCGTCCGACTCTCACAAAAAGCTCAGGTTCATTGGCCCATCCCGGCAGGTATTCGTCAAAGATTTTTTTGAAACTGTCGCAGGTCCAGGTAAAAGAGTGCACACCGTTTGTGATCGCATGGATCTCATAGCCGGGGAACATGCTTTGGGATACTTCGCCATGCTTTTTGGCCACACCGTTGATGTAACGACTGAGATTCAGGGCAAGCAGCGTCATATTAAGGCCGTCCTTGCCTGCCAAGTCCTGGAGCAATGAAAGAGGTACGATCTCTCCCATCGTCTTTATCACCAGATCATAGGGGAATTTGTCATGGCCGGCCTCAACAGGCGTATGGGTAGTGAAGACGCAGAGGTTCTTTACGCTCCGTTTGTCCCAGACAAGTTTTTCGTCCCAGACATCTTCGATCGGTTTTTTAAATCTGTTTAGAAGTTCCAGGAGAAGAAAGCTTGCATGGCCCTCATTCATGTGGTATTTCTTGATCTCGAATTCCATTGCATGGAGCATGCGCACGCCACCAAGGCCCAGAACGATCTCCTGCTTCAACCTGTATGCTTTGTCGCCGCCGTATAGGTGCGCTGTGATCTCCCTGTTTTCCGGTGTATTGGAAGGCAGATTCGTGTCAAGAAAAAAAACTGGGATGCTGCCACCGGTCAGGCTCTTGACATTATAAAGCCAGGCCTGCACCTGAACATCTTTTCCCTCTATCTGGACCGTAGCTCTGTAGGGAAGGAGCTTCATATAGTCTGCAGGGTTCCATACTGCCGCGTGTTCGATCTGCTTGCCCGTGCTGTCTATTTCCTGGGTGAAGTAGCCCTTTCTGCTCATAAGCGTGACAGCAACCATCGGCAGCTTGAGGTCAGCGCCTGAACGGATCGTGTCGCCTGCAAGAACGCCAAGTCCGCCGCTATAGGTGGGAATGTCGTTGTGCACGCCTATTTCCATAGAAAAATATGCGATCTTGGGTTCTCGGGCAAGTTCCTCGATAAGCTCCTGCGCTTCAGTCATAGCTCTCTATTCTAAGCTATTTACAGAAGAGAAACAATAATTTGGATCAGGCGGGTATTTTTGCAATATAGAGCTATGGATTTTCCAGTGATTGCACATCCATTTCCGCAGCCAATTCCCTTTTTCACGTCTTTGAGAGCCTTCTGTAATACTCGATCTCAAGGAGTCGTCGTTTAATATCAACTCCCGGTGTGTATCCGCCGATAGAGCCGTCAGACTCTATAATCCTGTGGCAGGGGAAGGCAATAGGTATAGGGTTTTTGCCAAGGGCATTGCCCACAGCCCGTGACGCGTGGGGTTTCCCGATCTTGTCTGCTATCCATTTGTATGAACGTGTCTCACCATAGGGAATTTCCTTTAGGCATTCCCATACCGCCTGCTCGAACTCTGTTCCTTCAATAAAGGCTGTTCTGAAACTGAAGTCCTTTCTGCCCAGTTCAAAATAATCTGACAGTTCTTTTTTTGCAGCTGCTGAGCCTTTTGTCTGCTTTGGTATGACTGCGAGAGGCTTTTCGAAGGATATGCTGATCAGCGCAGAAGATCTGAAGACAAGATAAAGCTTCCCGATCGGGGTCTGCAGGATATCGTAATAATCATTATGGCCTGACCTGTTCGGTTTCATGTTGTTCATGGGAATAGACCTCTACCCTGTCTCCGCCTTTCTTGATCGAATTGGCAAGTGCCTTTTCCGCACAGATAATAAGTTCTTCTGTTGTCTGGCCGTCAAGAAAGACGATGCCGACGCTTGCAGTGACTTTGCCCTTAGGCTGTTTTTCCTCATGGTCAAAGGGATAGTTCTTGATGATAGCGTTAAACCTGTTGCTGAGCGCAAGGCCTGCCGATATTATGGTATTGGGAAGAATTATTGCAAAGGAATCGCCCCCATAACGCACCACAACATCTGAGCCGCGGACGTTTTGCCGCAGGAGGTCTGAGACCTTCTTTAAGGCGATATTGCCATTATATACTCCACTCTTTTCAACATAGTTGCCAAGTAGTCGATATCAAGGAGTACAAGGTTCAGCGGCAGCTTATACCGTGTTGCCCTCTCTACTTCCTGAGCAAGCCGGATCTGAAAATAGCGGTGGCTGAATACTCCCGTAAGCTCATCGATCAACCCTGCCCGCTTGGGATAGAGGATCTCGAGTTCCTTGATATGATCGATCATCTCTTTTGTGTCAAAGGCATGCTTCCGCACAATGCGCTCGATCTTGCCCATAAGTGCCATTCTATCATCAACCGAGATATCACGCTCTGTCAGAATAAAGATTGGCGTGTTCTTGGTGTAAGGGTTCTCTTTCAGTTCCTGAATGACATCAAAGCTGGGCATATTGGAGAGGCTAAAGTCCATAAAAATAATAGTTGGCCTGAGCGTAGTTGCCAGGTCGATTCCCCTCCTGCCCTCAGCAGCTGCATAGACAAGATATCCCTGAGGCTCAAAGATCTCCTTGAAATAATTTGTGACGCTTTCCTCTTCTTCAATGATCAGGATGGACGAGGGAAGAACAACCTTGCCCAAGGCCATATTAATTTCGCCAAGCTTTGACAGAAGGGCTTCTTTATCAAGGGGCTTCATGAGATAGTCAGTGGCGCCGAGTGCAAAGGCAAGCTCCTTGTTGTCAACGATGGAATGGATAATTACGGGAATGTCTGCTGTCTGCGGATCGCTTTTGAGCGTCTGCAGTACTTCCCAGCCGTCCTTTTTCGGTAGCATGACATCAAGGGTAATGGCGAACGGTGCCATGCTCCGGGCCTTTTCTATAGCTTCTTCGCCGTTGTATGCATGGGCAACCTTATATCCTGCCTGCGAAAGATGCAGTGTCAGGAGCTCTGCTGTGGCAGTATCATCCTCCACCACAAGCAGCAGAGGAGCCTCATCTTTTACCCAGGGGAAGGTGAGGCCTATGGCCTCGGCTTCCTCAAGCACTACTGACTCAGCAACAGATGTGACCGGCACCGTGAAGATAAAGGTGCTNCCCTTGCCCAGGCTNCTCTCCACACAGATCGTGCCTCCGTGGAGCTCAACAAGCTTTNTCGAGAGTGCCANCCCCAGACCCGCGCCGCCNTATTCTCTTGAGAGTGTGGTATCTGCCTGTTCGAATTCGTCAAAGATCCTCTCCTTGTCTCCNGGCCCTACGCCGACGCCTGTATCCCAGACAGAGAACTTCAGCACATCGTTGTCGGCTAATGTCAGCGCNGAAGGATCAACAGGGCCATCGTCATAAGCAACCCTCACNCCGACCTTGCCGCCTTCGGGAGTGAACTTGATGGCATTTGACAGGAGATTGTAGAGGATCTGTTTTATCTTCACTCTGTCTGCTGTAATGAGATCCACNTCANTATTGATCAGCTCAGATATCTCGATGAACTTTTTCTCTGCAAGAGGCTTCATGATTGAGATCACTTCCTCGATNAAGTCCTTAACGCGGAATGACTCATACATGATCTCGTGTTTGCCGGCATCGATCTTTGCTATGTCAAGNACATTATTGATCAGTTCAAGCAGGTGTTTGCCTGCTGCATGAATATTNTTTACATACCGCTCCTGGCTGTCGTTCAGCTGTCCGAACGTTTTTTCGAGGAGCACATCAGAAAAGCCGAGTATCGAGTTCAGCGGCGTTCTGAGTTCATGACTGGTGTTGGCAATAAACCTGCCCTTGATCTGGTTAAGTCTCTCAAGCTCGCGATTTGTATTTTCGAGTTCCTCAGTCCTTTCGAGGACCTTCTTCTCAAGGTTCTGGCTAAGCTCGTCAAACTCAAAGTTCTTTTTCTCAATCGCCGATTTCAGTTCAATCTCTTCCTTAAGGCTCCTGAGCACAAAGATCGTTCCAAAGGCATGCTGCATCTTGTCCTTCAGAACAGTTGCATGGAGCCCTACTTCAAGATCCTTGCCATGAGCATCGGTGATCGTTATCTCCTGTGCGTTAAGATTGAGCCGCTTGTTGGCCACTTTTTTTAGCACAGCATCTGCGTCACTATTTTTGATGAGCGAAAGTATGGTTTTTCCCGCCAGCTCGTCTTTGGTATATCCGAAGATAGCCGCAGCCATGTCATTGCACGAGATGACGAGGCCGTTAGAATCCGCGATGAGCACTGCGTCATGGGATGCGCCGGAAAGACCTGCAAACCTTATCTTGTATTCTTCAACGCCCTTCATCAGCGCAAAACGGTCTATGGCGAGACTTACAATGCCCGTGACCAGCGCGAGTGAGTTTTTCTGCCTCTCAGAGTACTGCCTTGGTTTGAAGTCAAAAATATAGACGGCTCCCGCAATCTCACCTCTGAGTGTAATGGGGCAGACCAGGACTGACTTTATCTTTTCGGCGATCAATGCAGGGTTGCTCAGGTCAGGAGCCTTTGATATATCAGGGATCTCGCAGAAGTCATTTTTGTGGAACAGCCCCTCCATGAAACCATCAGGCATAGTACTCCAGGAGGAGCTCTCAAGAAACTTCCTGCTCAGCCCCTTTGAGGCCATAATCTTCATCTGACGACTTCTCTGCAGAGCGATACAGCCAACGGGAGCATCAGCAATATCAAGAGTCTTTGCAAGGATCACATCGAAGAATCCCTTAAGAGAGTCTGCTGAGCCGAGCTTCATCGTAAGGGTATGAAGGATCTTCTGGTCAGCCATTGTCTTGATCGTTTCTATCTTTGCCCGTTTCTGCTTCTCGATGATCTCCCAGAGAAAACGTGCTCCGACTCCCTCGACCACCTCGATCTTCTGGTTAAAGGCTTCTCTGATCTGGTTGCTGCTGTCAGCATCTCCCATCACATTTATAACGAGTTCGGGATTGGCAGTCACAAGATCCTCAAGGCGTGAAAAGACCGGGATGCTCCATTTTCTCGCCAGCACAATGCCTGGGGACTCAAGCTTCTTCTCAAAAACACCGACCAGTTCAGTGTTCGCGTCAGCCCGCAGGAGAGATATGAGAGCACTTCCGCCTATTCCGCCCCCTGCTATCGCGATCTTAAGCATAGCTGTAATTTCCCTTTGCCATAACCCGCATCATGCGGATGAATATGCCTGTCAGTTCAGGGTCCCACTGGCCGGAGAGCCTCTCTTGCTCCATAATTGAAATGACGTCATCCATGGACCTCTTGCCGCGATAAGGCCGGATCGAGACCATGGCATCGAAAGCATCGAGGATCGACAGCATCCTTGCCATGAGCGGAATCGTGTCGCCATGAAGATTATCAGGAAATCCTGAACCGTCCCAGCGTTCATGATGGTGCCTGATGCCGGGCAGTATTTCGCGAAGGGACTTAAGAGGTTTGCAGATCTCCTCTCCGAGCGTCGGATGTCTCCTGATCTCCTCAGCCTCTTCGCTTGTCAGGCCTGAGGGTTTCCTGAGGATTGCCTCGCTCAGCGCCATCTTGCCGATATCATGCAGAACCCCTGCTTTTCTAAGGACTCCCTGGTCCCTGGACGGAAAACCGAGGAAAGCTCCAAACTCTGAGGCAAGGTCGCCGACCCGGGTTGAGTGGCCTTTTGTGTAATGATCCCTTGCCTCCAGGGTGAGGACAAGGCTGAAGATGATATTTTCTGAATGGTCAAGCTGCTCATGCAGTTCCTTTAACTTAAGCAGCGAGCGTATCTTCGCGATCAGTTCCTGAGTGTCAAAGGGCTTGGTGATAAAATCGTCAGCTCCTGCCTCAAGGCCAGTAATCCTGTTTTTCTTGTCATTGAGTGCTGTTACGAGAACAACAGGAATGAATTCTCTTTCTGAGAAATGCTTGAGCCTTCTGCAGAGCTCAAAACCATTCATGCCGGGCATCATGACATCGAGCACTGCAATATCAATACGCTCCTTTGTGTAGATGTTGAGAGCTGCATCCGCGTTGAGAGCAGAGTAGACCTGAAGTCCTGCTTTTTGGAAAATAGCCTCCATCAGTTCCAGGTTTGGTTGGACATCATCCACAACCAGGACTGAGGGCCTCCTCTCTTCTCTTAAACCGCTGAAGGGGGATTGCATAGGGAAATTAAACCATTGGCCGAAGAAAAAGTCAATATTATTCTTTAAGTTTAAGATGTTATAAAAATAACTTCACTTTTTTCTTAAAGAAATACGTATCGGTTTATAGTTGGCCGATTGGACGATCTCATTTTTTGAAAAGGTCGCCGTGTGTGCCGGTCCGTTCAAGCCGAAGCGAGTCTTTATCTGCAGTGTAAATCAAGATCCAGTCGGCTTCAATGTGGCAGTCGCGTGACGGCTGCCACGGTCCGATGAGTGGGTGGTCTCTGTGGTTCGCTGGAAGCGGAGTGCCCTCGGTCAGAAGCTTGACGACCTCCTGCAGCTTATGCAGGGCCTTCCCTCGTTTACGCATGCGCTTGATATCCCTGGAAAACTGTTTGGTTTGCGAGACCTGCTTCATTTCTCCCAATTCATGAACATTGTCTCTAAAGACTCGAATTCCTGAACGTCTTCGCCGCGACGGCTCTTATCCAAGGTGGATGCTGTAAGCTCGTTCGGAATCGCGACCGGGAAAGGCAAGCCGCCACGGAGGGATATCTGCCGGTAGAAGATACGGATCGCCTCCGTGGGAGTAAGGCCAAGCTTGCGAAGGACCCCTTC
>Ga0031653_10000192_pt1 | contig 11588 bp, 11 predicted proteins | sample FrelakmetBRP12BR_FD_55210 | JGI IMG/M metagenome (GOLD analysis project Ga0031653, IMG submission 55210) | Freshwater lake sediment microbial communities from the University of Notre Dame, USA, for methane emissions studies - BRP12 BR | ecosystem: Environmental > Aquatic > Freshwater > Lake >... | reverse complement strand
ATCGCTGCCCTTTCTCCTGCAACTGTTTTTTCAACACTTTGATTATAGACCTGGAGATTTCTGACCTTCCCCTCTACACCAGAGGGGAGGATTTGAACCGTCTCCCCTAAAGATAGGTTTCCAGAAATCATGGTCCCTGTCACTACTGTTCCAAAACCTTTCATGACAAAGATTCGGTCGATCGGCAGACGTAATAGACCATTGGAAGACTTCTCATCAATTTCCTTCGAAAGAAGATCAAGGGTGGAAAGAAGTTGAGGAATCCCCTCCCCTGTTATCGAGGAAACGGCGAGAATAGGTGCGCCTTTTAAAAATGTATCTTGGACAATTTCAACCACTTCTTCTTTGACCATCTCTAATAATTCATGATCCACCTGGTCAATTTTGGTTAAAACGATCAATCCCTTTTTAACTTTCAAAAGCCTACAAATATCTAAATGCTCTCTCGTCTGGGGCATGACCCCTTCATCTGCAGCAATGACTAAGGCAACCAGGTCAATTCCCCAAGCACCTGCCACCATGTGCTTAACAAACTTTTCGTGTCCTGGAACATCAATTATTCCCAATCTTATCCCACTGGGTAAGTCTAAGAAGGTGAATCCCAGTTCAATCGTGATCCCCCTCTCCTTTTCCTCTTTTAGTCGATCGGTATCCACACCTGTCAGGGCTTTGACGAGTGACGTTTTACCATGGTCAATGTGCCCAGCGGTTCCAAGAATGACATGTTTCATCTGTTTCCCTTGGGATAAATTCCTTCCATTTGTTTCTAAAAGATAACAAAAAGCCCTCCATCTTTCAAATATATTCCTTTCTCCTTCCAACTATTCCTATCCAAAGGGATTTCAGTGGAAGACCACAAGGGAAATTCCTCTTTCTTAAGGCAGGCAAGCCTTAGCAAAGGGTCAAGAGAAAGGTCACTTCCTGGAAGCCCAGAGCTATTGCATAGAATCAGTCTATTCTTCTCTATCATCGAGATGTTCTATCATTCCCATTTTGGGTTCAATCTTTTATCGACTCTACCTTTGTCTCCGCACGATGACTGGAGGAATTGATTTAAAATCAAGGGAAAGAGGGCGATGCTATCTCCGAATGCAGCGAAATCAATGATTAGAAGACGATCTCCTCAAATGTTTAAAACCTGTGGAAAAAAATGTTTTAAGGTCACCTACGTACTCAATTCCTTTATGTAATAAAATTGATAGAGGAAACTGGATAAAAAAAAGAGTGGAATTTCAATAGCTTACATTTTTGTGTTTTCTGACTATCCGAACACAATATATTGTGGCTCTGAAGAGTACTTTTAAAACTTAAATGTTCATAACCTGTTCATAGACTATCTGCCGAGTANCCTTCTCTGACTCGCTTCCGATGATAAAAAGAGGGGAGAATTTTTCTTCCTCCCCTCTTTTTTAGAACTTAATAAAACAAGATCTAATTTATCAAATATTACTTGACCGCTCTTTTTAGCAGATTGCCTGCTTTGAATTTTGCCACTCGGGTGGCGGCAATTTTAATCTCTTTTCCAGTTTGTGGATTTCTCCCTATCCTCGCCCTCCTCTTCGCCACAGAGAAAGTTCCAAATCCAGTCAGGGTTAACTTATCACCCTTCTTTAATGCTTTTGTCAAAGCGCTGGTGAAAGCATTAACAGCCTTTTCAGCTGCTGCTTTTGAGATTTTGGCCTCCTTCCCTATGTTGGCGATTAACTCCGCCTTTGTCATTTAAATCACCTCCTTCTTTTTTTAGAATTTTTTCTTGGATGACATCATGATGAGCATCATTAAAATGATGCTCATCATAAACCATCGATATTTTAAAAGTCAAGTCTTTTATTTTAAAGTTTGATTTATTGACTTGCGCGCAGCCCCTCATATAAATGATTCCATGAAATCAGAAAGAACCTTCTCAAAGCCTCCCGGTCCCCTTGCTTCGATCTGTCGAAGAAGCTTTTCCACCTGGTTTCTGAGCTCAGGGTTGTGAAGATCTTCCACTGAGCGATACAGTCCTGCCCTTCTCCCTAATCGAAAGTTTTCCTTTTCTTCTTTTGGAAGAGTGAGATAGCGGTCAATGAGCTTGAGCATCTTTTCTTTCTCTTCCGGAAGCTTCCCTTCTATCTCTTCGAGGAGGTTTAAGATATGGTCACTGACAAAAGTACTCGTGATCCCATCCAAATCATTGATCAAACGTCTTTCCTCTTCTACGACCTCATCATCGCTCAACAGAACGAATTCCTTTGTTTCAATTTTTTGATAAAGGGGCATCGTCTTTAAAACCTTCAATGTTCGAATTCGGATGAAGTCCGGGTTAATCTGGTTAAGGACCTTTGCGGTCTCGCTCGCGTGTTCACGCCACATCCCTTTTCCTCCCAANCCAAGGACAACATATTCCGAGAGGGAGATTCCAGATTCTTTCACCCTCCACCCTGCTTCAATATGTTGCTGGGCGGTCACCCCTTTTTGGATATAGTGAAGGAGAGGATCATATCCCGTTTCCAGACCAATATGAATTCTGGATAGACCAGCCCGAAATAGGTCTTGAAGTTCTTCGACCCTCTTTCTCGAAACCGTTTTGGCCCGGGCGTAGCTGGTGATTCTCTCGATGGAAGGAAAGGTCTCTCTCAAATATTTTAATATCTCGACCAATTGAATGGTTTTGAGAATCAGGTTGTCTCCATCCTGAAGAAAGACATTCTTTCCCCCTTCATAAAGCCATAGAACGACATTGCGGAACCCATCTGAAAAATGCTGGGGATCTTGCAAAATGAGATTGACCAAGGGGGCAGAGATCTCCCCTCCAAATCCATATCTCCATGACACGTTCTTGATCTCTGAAGCGATCTCCTGAACGACATCGATATCTTTCTTTACTTCCTCCACACTCCTCAGACTAAATTTCTCCTTTTTATAGGTCTGACAAAATTCACACCGGTTCCATGGGCAGTTTCTGGTCACCCTCAGGAGGAGGCTGTAAGCTTCACTGGGCGGACGAATGGGACCTTGTTCAAAAGTAATTTTTGCCATCGGATGAAATCTACAAAATAAAAGCGATCTTTTTAAATTCTACCTTACAATGCATAAAATTATATAAAAAGGGAGGTGGGTGTGCTGAAAAACCTTTACAGTGGCACCTTTATACGTTTTGCTACCAAGTTTTCAAGCATATGACAAAGGTTACCTCATGTGACATCGAATGTGACCCATAAATCATAGAAAAAATCCGCAATTGTAAAGGATTGGAAGCACACTCGCCTCCCTTTTTAATGCAACGTTAAGGTTTATTCTTTTCGCCTCACGGGAACGAGGAATCCTCATTTCCCTCTTTTGTTAAAGATGCAGAAGGTCATTAGGGTCGATCTGTAAAATAAAAAAGATTTTATGCTCAATCCCGTAGATCTCCCTCTCCATTCGATCTAAATAGTCCATGGCCTTCTGATCCCTTCCATATCGGTCCTTGAGATCATTGAACCTATCTTCTAACGAAACGATACGATCGTGCATCACGCGTTTATCTGCATAATTGACGATTTCCTCTTCGGAGATGGTCAAGGGGTCTGCCTCTTTCCCCAACCAAATATGTTGTGCCACAACCTCCCCGACCCGTTCATATCCCATTCCCCTTAAAAGCTGGAAGCCTGTCTTGGCATGGTCTTCCTTGGTCGTAAGGCACTCTGTTTTCGTCAGGTCATGCAATAAAGAGGCCGCCTCCACTAAATCGAGAGAAATCCTCTGGCCTCTTTTATTCAACTCGGTGGAAATGAAAAGGGCTACTTTCGCCACCTCAATGCTGTGGGCGATAATGTTTTCTAACATTCCAAAATCACCCATCAGCCTCAAGCATTCTTCCCTTGTAGGGATCATCTTCTTCTCCAACTACTTTCTCAAGAAAATCTTCTTCTCCAAATTTTCATTTTTCATCTTTNGATCCAATCTTTTTATCCAGAAAGGGTAAGGAAGGTTGGCTCTCGATCTGTTCTAATTTTAAAATGAATTTGTTGAGCCGTCTCCTCGAATCCTCAAATTTATTCATGGCATTCCTGCTCTCTTAATTTTTCTATCTGCTGCTGCATGAGTGGCCAGACAATTTGGGACGATGAATCTGTTTTCATCTCTTCAAGCCTTTTCTTCCACCTCTTCTCCATCAACAAGAAGAGGGCGATGATCACAGCAACGACAAGACCTAAAAACCAGTAGAGGCTTTGCATTCTTGCTCCTTCAGGACGGTCTCCCCATCACGGATGTTGGATGATGAGGGTTCCCTCCACCTTCTTATCGATGAGGTTGGTGACGAAAATACTCCACACACTCTCTTTCTGAGCTTCTTCAAAACCGATGGGAAACTCCACTTTGAGAGGGCTTTTTCCTGAAAGGGTTGGGATTCCTTTCATGGTTCCGGGTTTTTTAAATGAAAGCATGAGGGTGGAACCTACTCCTTCCCACCTCGCCTCTGCCTTCATCTTTTCTATTTGACCTTCGCTTGGAGGACGTGGGAAGGAAAAAGAAAAAGAGAATTCTTCCCTTCCCTGAGGTCCGATCCTAAACGGAAAGATTATGAATGTTCTATCGAGGACATTGTTTTCTAAACGAACATCATCTGTGGGTGATTTGGGGGAGATAGAAACCTTTATCTTGGAGATCCCGGCAATTCCTATCTGATAGGGGGGGGCAATGAAATAACGATTACCAAAATTGGCCTTGATGGTTTCGGATACGAAATGGTCAAAATCTGAAATTTTTCGGTCATTCACATGAATTCGGATTCGAAACGTGACGCCCTTTCGAAGATCCACCTCACCGGCATTAGAGAGGCCGATCATCAGTTCCAAATCTTCGGTCAAATCTAAATCCTTTACCACAATATCTGGTCCAACAGGTAGCCCCTCCAATATTTTCTTTAGGTGGTTGTTCTCTTCATTTGACTCCTTCACGTCTTGGATAAAGTCGATATGAGCATCAATTTCATGCCACCCGACAAGCGTTAAAGGAGTCGTTAAGGTAATACTTCCTTTCGTAGGAAGAAGCGTTTGATTAGAAAGACTTCCCAATGTATAAATCCCTTTTAAGGACCCATCGACCATGACTTTTAGGCTTCCTCCTCCCAAGGGAAGTGGGGCATCCCCAATATTGGAAATGATCACTGCCAACTTTCTCTGGGGGTTGAGAAAAAGATCGGTAACGAGGAGGTCAGGAAGAAGAGGTTTGATTCCTAATTTTTCTTCCCCTAAACTTTTTATAAGAATATTGTTCGCCTCATTAACCTCAACAATCTTCTTTTCATTGTCCACAACGGCCTGGACTTCGTGTCTCCCGACTATCTCAACCGGAGTGGTGACGGTGACAAACCTACCGGGGGTTAGAAAGGCCTGATCTGTAAAGTTTTCAAGAGAACCCCTCCACCTCAGATAACCATCCACATAAATCATTAAACTTCCAACACCATACGGACCTGCCCCTTTTCCAATATTTGCAATTATCACTTCTACCTTCCCTGACTCATTCAAAGAGATATCCGATATGATAAGATCAGGGAGAAGAGAAGGTTGAGGTTGCAGTTCGGTTTCGGATTGGGGTTGGGGCTGAGGTGGGAGTGTTGGAAGGGGAAGAGAAGAAGATTGAGTGGTGACTGACGCTGCGCAGTGGACGAGAAAGATAGTTAAGGCGAAGAGCGTAATCGCCCCTTTGAACATCAAAGAACTTCAGCCTCCTTGGGGACCAAAATAACGCATCATACAACCAAATGCAAGGGATTTTTACCTTTTAAATCTTGACACCCGTTGCTTAAAATTGTATTTTCTATAAGTTTAATAGGGCCTCGATGGGGACAGATAAACCTCTGTCGCCAAACTTTCAGTGAATTATATTGGGAGGGAATATGAAGGAATTTATTGATCTCAGAAGTGACACGGTGACCCGGCCTACACCCGCCATGAGAAAAGCCATGGCAGAAGCAGAGGTGGGCGATGATGTCTTTGGGGAAGACCCCACGGTAAATACTTTGCAGGAAAAAGTGGCTCGTCTTCTCGAAAAAGAAGCGGCTCTCTTCGTTCCCTCAGGGACCATGGCTAATCAGTTGTCCATCAAATCCCACACCCAACCAGGGGATGAAGTGATCATTGAATCATCTTCCCATCCTTATAATTTTGAAGGGGGAGCTGGAGCTGCTCTTTCAGGCATCCAATTTCAATGTGTGAAAGGCGTTCGGGGTATCCTTGAAGCCTCTCAGATCGAAGAAGCCATTAGACCTGAGGACCATCATTTTCCTGTCACAAAATTAGTTTGTCTTGAAAACACCCATAACCGCGGTGGTGGAACGATCTATCCTCTTGAAAAAATGGCGGATATTTATCGATTGACCCAATCCAAGGGGCTCTTCGTCCATCTGGATGGTGCGAGGCTCTGGAACGCCTCGGTGGCTACGGGAAACAAACCTTGTGAATACGCTCAATGGGCCGACTCCGTATCAGTCTGCCTCTCTAAGGGATTAGGGGCGCCCATCGGATCCCTTGTCGCGGGCTCCAAACCATTCATCGATCGTATTCATCGATTTCGAAAAATGTTTGGAGGCGGAATGCGTCAGGTAGGAATTGTTGCGGCGGCAGGGATCTATGCTTTAGACCATCACCTTGAACGTCTGAAAGAAGACCATCAAAATGCCAAACGCCTGGCGGTGGGTTTGAAAGAATTGAGAGGAGTCTCCATTGACCCTAAACATGTGGAAACAAATATTGTCATTTTCGATATTACCGACACGGGCATGACAGGATCTCATGTCGCTGAAGCAATGAAGAAGGAAGGAGTCCTCATCCACGCTTTTGGCAAGACCCAAATCCGCCTGGTCACGCATCTTGATGTGTCCAATGACGATATTGAGGGAGCTCTCAAAGCACTTGATAAGATATTCGGTAAAAAAAGATGATTCACAAATCCCAAACATCCCTCATCCCCTAAGCACCCATACGTCAATATCCAATGTTTCAATGATTGAATTGCAGATATGGGTGATGATAGGTAGGTTGGGATTGGGTNATTAGAATTCAGTTGATTCACTGTTGTTTCATCGGAGGCGATCATGTCTTGGAAGTTAGCGGTGGTGCCTGAACGATGTTCTGGATGTAAGATTTGTGAGTTAGTCTGTTCCATAAATCGTTTTGGAGTGAATAATCCCAAGAAGAGTGCCATCCGGGTGATGGTGGTCTACCCTCATCCGATCATTCGAATGCCCATTGTCTGTAGACAATGCAAGGTAGCCAAATGCATGGAGAATTGCCCGACGGGAGCCATCACGACGAAGGACGGGATCTACGATATCGATAGTGAAAAATGCATTTCCTGCCAGCAATGCGTGATCTCCTGCCCTTTTGGCGCTATCTTCCTTCACGAAGAGATCGAAACGCCTTTTAAATGCAATCTCTGTAACGGGGATCCACGCTGTGTGGAGTCTTGCCCTAAAAATGCGCTTCTCTTTTTACCCGAACATGTATTGGGTCAGGCCCAGAGGATGGCCAGTGTTTTAAAATATGTGCACATGAAAGAAGTAGAGTATGTTGAAAAGGGAGAAAGGAAAATTCTGAGATATGCTGACATCGAAAAGGGAAAAACGGAAGATTAAGGGCGGATACTCCTGGAAGATCCTCTGGGTCGATCTCGATCGCGGAGAGGTAAAACCGCTCGAATTTGACGAAACCTTTGCCTCGAAATATATCGGTGGAAGGGGATTTGGGGCCAAACTTCTCTGGGACCATCTCCAAAAAGGAATCATGGATCCCCTCAGTCCAGAAAATCTTTTAGTGATCTCTCCGGGTCCTCTCGCTGGTCTTTACCTTCCTGCCTCAGGAAAAACATCTTTTATCTCCATCTCTCCAGGAACAGGGATTTACGGTGATTCAAGTATGGGGGGTTCTTTTGGTGCTGAACTGCGACAAACAGGGATAGATGCCCTTGCTATTACAGGAAAGGCCAGAACTCTTTCCTATCTCTGGATCGATAATGGAGAAGGTAAAGTCATTCCAAATGAAAAATTGAAAGGGAAAGGAAGTTTAGAGAGCGAAGGGATGATTAAAGAGGATCTGAAGGATGAACATATTAAAGTAGCCACCATCGGGCCTGCAGGAGAGAATCGAGTCCGATTTGCCTGTGTCACTTCAGATTGGGGAAGGAACTCTGGAAGAACGGGTATCGGCGCGGTCATGGGGTCAAAAAATCTCAAGGCCATCGCTCTCCGTGGTTCTAAGGATCTGCCTGTCTTTGATCTTCCAAGACTCAAAAAAGCTTCAGAGGTTTCTTTCCAAAACCTGAGGGAAAATAAGAATTTTACTTTCTGGCAGGAACAGGGCCTTATGTCCGTCATCGATTATGTCAATGAGGCAGGGGTGATGCCCACCTATAATTTTAGAGAGGGCGTCTTTGAGCATGCCAAGAAGATTAATGGTTATGAAATGCTCTCAAAATATAAAATCGGTGATACCTCTTGTTTCGCCTGTCCTATGGCCTGTGGGAATGTCTGCTTGGTGAAAGAAGGAAAATACCGAGGGACAGTAGTGGAAGGACCAGAATACGAAACGGCTTGTATGTTTGGTTCCAATATCGGCGTTCAAAACTTTGCTGCGATTCTCAGAGCAAATCAACTTTGTGATGAACTCGGAATCGACACGATCACGACTGGAAATCTGATTGGAGTGCTGATGGAAGCCCAGGAGACAGGACTTCTCTCTGAAAAGGATCTCGATGGTCTCAACCTCAAATGGGGAGCGGAAGAGACCATTCTCGAAACCGTCCAGTGGATTGCCCAGAGAAAAGGGATTGGAAATATTCTCGCCGAAGGAAGCCTCGGCCTGATCAAACAATGGCCTCAATTAAAACCGATCATTTCTCAAGTGAAAGGTTTAGAGCAATCAGCGTATGACGCCCGCATTGCGATTTCCATGGCACTGGGATATGCCACCTCGGACATTGGAGCCCATCATGCACGTGCCTGGACGATTGCCAAAGAGCTGGAGATGGGAATGAATTGGCCACTGGAAAAGAAGGCCGATCTGGTGATCTATCACCAAACCCTTCGACCCCTCTTTGACATGTTAGGCGTCTGCCGGTTGCCCTGGATTGAATTGGGTTTTGATGAGCACCAGTATGCCGAATTTTATTCAGCAGTCACAGGCATCGAGACGACCTTAAATGAACTCCTCCAACGCTCCAATGACCTTTATGACCTCACCCGGGCGATCAATATGAAATTTGGAATCTCGCGGAAGGATGACTCACCTCCAGAGAGAGTCTTTACGCTGCCGATGACCGAAGGGCCCCATGCCGGGAAGATTTTGAAACGGGATGATTATGAAGCGATCCTCGACATCTATTATCAAAAAAGAGGCTGGACCAAAGACGGTCTGGTCGACGAAAAGAAGATAGCGAGCTTTAATGATCCCCTCTTGACTAATTAAATACGAACACGGTGAGAACCTGAGGCGCAAGTCGCAAGAGGGTTTATTGTTGTGCTGCCGTTTTGCTGTTTTGCCGTGTTGATATCAATTTCAAGACCGCAGCACTGCAGCACCGCAACACAAAGAATACCCTCTCACTCCTTACGAATAAAAATTTCGATATTCGAATTTAGGATTTCCTAAAGACTATGTCTGAATTCATTGTTGTCTTAGTGACATGTGGTTCAGAGGAAGAGGCGCTGAAGATCGCCCATGCTCTGGTGGAATATCATTTGGCGGCTTGTGTAAATCTGGTCTCTCCCATTCGTTCCATCTATCGATGGGAGGGAAAGGTCTGGGATGAAAAAGAATGGCTGCTCATCATCAAGACGCAAGCGAAAAGGTTTGTTGAGTTGGAAAAAAGAGTAAAGTCCCTTCACTCTTATGCTGTCCCTGAAATCATTAGCCTTCCTATTGTGGAAGGTTCTTCACCCTACCTCAATTGGATCATGGAAAACACAAAACAAAAATTAAAGGGTTCAAGGATTCAAGGGGCAAGGGTTCGAGTAAAAACCGAAAGAATAATCCAAAAGATAGAAAATAGAATAAAAGGGGAAAATAAGAAAATAAAACCCTCGAATCCTTGAATCCCTGCCTACCGGCAGGCAGGCTCGACCCCTTGAACTCTTAAGTAAGGCTTGGTTTCTTAAGATGAAAATCTGTGTTTTGTTCGAAGGTATAGGCCACTCTTAAGAGCATCCCCTCATCGAAATGTTTTCCCATGATCTGAAGCCCAATGGGAAGCCCTTCATGGCTGAATCCACAGGGGATAGAGATTGCAGGAATTCCTGCCAAGTTCACTGGAATGGTATGGATATCGGATAAGTACATCTGGAGCGGGTCCTCTGTTTTTTCACCAATTCGAAAGGCGGGGGTGGGTGCGGTGGGCGCCAGGACAACGTCCACCTTCTGAAAGGCTTCCTCAAAATCCTTCCTCATTAACGTTCTCACCTGTGAAGCCTTTCGATAGTAGGCCTCATAATATCCGGCGGACAAGACATAAGTCCCAAGGATGATCCGCCGTTTGACTTCCTCTCCAAATCCTTTTGCACGGCTCTGAGTATACATCTCCATGAGATCCCGATGCCCTTTNGAACGAAGGCCGTANTTCACTCCATCATATCGAGCNAGNTTGGAACTGGCTTCTGCGGTCGCAATGATGTAATAGATGGCTACTGCATATTCCGTATGAGGCAAGGAGATTTTCTGAATTTTTGCNCCCCATTTCCTAAAGAAATCAATCGCTTCTTGAATCGCCTTCTCGACCTCTGGATCCATTCCCTCTATAAAATATTCATCCGGAATCCCGATTCGAACCCCTTTGACATCCCTTTTCAATGATTGCTTATAATCCGGAACTTCCACATTGACAGAAGTCGAATCACGAGGATCATATCCGCTGATCGCATTCATCAGGATCGCACAGTCCTCCACATCTTTTGTGATCGGACCGATTTGATCCAGAGAGGAGGCGAAAGCCACCAGTCCATATCTGGATACTCTGCCATAAGTCGGTTTCAATCCGACCACTCCGCAGCAGGCGGCCGGTTGTCGAATTGAGCCTCCGGTATCCGTCCCGAGGGCAGCAATACATTCGTCAGCAGCGACGGCGGCTGCCGGGCCACCACTGGAGCCACCTGGAATCCGTTTAAGGTCCCAAGGATTATGGGTGACTTGAAATCCTGAGTTTTCTGTGGAAGACCCCATGGCAAACTCGTCCATGTTGAGCTTCCCCAAAAATANAGCCTCCCTCTCTTTAAGCTTTTGAATTACTGTCCCATCGTAAAAAGGGATATAGTTTTCTAAAATCTTAGAGGCACAAGTCGTTCGAATCCCTTTGGTGCAAAGAATATCTTTCAGCCCAATGGGGACCCCCGTAAGATCTCCAATCCTTTCTCCCTGAGCCAACTTACGATCTACCTGATCGGCCTGACGAAAAGCCTCTTCTTCTGTTAATAGGAGATAGGCCTTGACCTTCCCCTCCACCTCTCGAATCCGACGGTAGAGGGTATCTGTCGCCTCTCGAGAAGTAACCTCCTTTTTAACCAAAAGGTCATGCAACTGGTGAATGGTCAATGAGTGGAGTTCCATCGTTGTTTCACAACTGGAATATTGGAA
>Ga0031653_10000189_pt1 | contig 11619 bp, 12 predicted proteins | sample FrelakmetBRP12BR_FD_55210 | JGI IMG/M metagenome (GOLD analysis project Ga0031653, IMG submission 55210) | Freshwater lake sediment microbial communities from the University of Notre Dame, USA, for methane emissions studies - BRP12 BR | ecosystem: Environmental > Aquatic > Freshwater > Lake >... | reverse complement strand
GTTCGTCCCCTGGAGGCGGCGGCGTCCCTGTTGGGGATCCCCCTCCCCCCCGGCTCCCTCATTCCGAGGAAGGTGTCGGCGGATCTCCGTGCCCGCCGCGGGTAGCCCGATGCAGAAGGCCGGCAAGCTGATCATCGTGAACGCGGCGCCCTACGAGACCCGCGTGGCGACGCTGGAGTCCGGGATCCTCGTGGACCTCCTCATCGAGCGGGGGGAGGACCGCAACTCCGTCGGCAACATCTACAACGGCAAGGTGATCCGCGTCCTCCCCGGCATGCAGGCCGCCTTCGTCGACATCGCGATGGACAAGGCGGGGTTCCTCTTCGCGGGGGACTTCGTCACGCCCCAGCTCGAGTTCGAAACCGACCCCGCGGAGGAGACCGTTCTCCCCGAGGACATCGGCATCCGCCCCGCGCGGTATCCGCAGGACCATTTCCTCCCCCCCATCGAGGGGCTCATCCGGGAGGGGCAGCACCTCCTGGTCCAGGTGGCGAAGGAGCCGCTGGGGACGAAGGGGGCCCGCATCACCAGCCACATCTCCCTCCCCGGCCGGCACCTGGTCCTCCTCACCTGGTCCCCCCACATCGGGATCTCCCGGCGGATCGAGGACACGGAGGAGCGGGACCGCCTGGCGCGGATCGTGGAGACGATCCGCCCGGAGGGGATGGGGGCGATCGTGCGGACCGCGGCGGAAGGGCGCTCCGAGGCGGAACTGAAGGCCGACATGGACTACCTGGTCCGGCTGTGGGAGACGATCCGGAGGAAGAGCGAGACCTCCGCCGCGCCGGCGCTGATCCACCGGGAGCTCTCTCTCTCCCTCCGCGCCGTGCGGGATCTCTTCTCCTCGGAGGGCGACCGGATCGTCGTGGACTCCGAGGAGGAGCACGCGCGGATCCGCTCCTTCGCTTCCCAGTTCTTCCCGCGCATCCAGGACTACATCGAGCTGTACCGCGGCCCCGAGCCGGTCTTCGACCATTACGGGATCGAGATCGAGGTCACCCGCGCCCTCGACAAGAAGGTCTGGCTCAAGAGCGGCGGCTACATCGTGATCGAGCAGACCGAGGCGCTCACGGTGGTCGACGTGAACACGGGGAAGTACGTGGGCCGCTCCTCCCTGGAGGACACCACCGTCAAGATCAACCTCGAGGCGGTGAAGGAGATCGTCTACCAGCTCCGGCTGCGGAACATCGGCGGGATCATCATCATCGACTTCATCGACATGAAGAGCGAGGAGAACCGGGAGAAGGTGTACAACGCCCTCGTGGACGCCCTGCGCGCCGACCGGAGCAAGACGACGATCTGCAAGATCTCGGAGCTGGGGCTGGTCGAGATGACCCGCAAGCGGGTGCGGGAAAGCCTGGGCCGCTCCCTGTCGGAGGCGTGCCCCTACTGCTCCGGAGAGGGGGTCCTCAAGTCGAAGAAGACGATCTGCTACGAGGTGTTCCGGTCCCTCGAGCGGCAGGCGCTGCTCCTGTCCGGGAAGCAGGTGTCGCTCTACGTGCACCCCGCGCTGGCGGAGGAGCTGTTCGGCGAGGAGCGCCGGTTCCTGGAGATCCTCGAGCAGCGGTTCGGGATGAAGGTGAACATCTCCGCCTCGGAGAAGTTCCACATCGAGCAGTACCGCATCGAGCCCAGCTGATGTCCGGCTACGGCCCCACGCTGATCCAGTAGGCCTCGACGCCTCCGAATTGCCCGGGGTATCCCCGGGCGGTCACCACGGCGCTGTCCACGATTGCGGCGTTCGTCAGGACAGCAAACGGGGCGGCGGCGGAGTCGTAGTAGGCGGTGGTCCAGCGCGGCTGCGGGTACACGGGGCCCTCGCCTTCGGCCGGCGGTTTCAGCTGGAAGAGATGGTCCTCGGTCCAGGTCCCTGACACCACCCCCGTAATTTCCAATGGGAAGGTGAGGAGGATTTCCCTCGCCCGGAAGACGTTCCCCGAATCGAGGTCGCCGACGACTTCCACGATCGCGCCGTCCCGGAACGACGCGGCACCTGTTGCGTTGCTCACCCCCACGGTGCGGCGGGACGGGGCGGAAATGCCTTCTCTCCAGGTCCATTTCGTATTGTCGTCGAAGGCGACCGCGACGTTGCCCGCGCTCCCCCCGGAGGGGACCTCGAAGTTCCCGGACACCGGCGGGACGGTACTGAGGACGTTCACCTGTTCCGCGATGCCGGCCACGCTGTTCTGGGTCGGGGGTACGACCTCCGCGAAGATCAGCGGCCGGAGAATGACCCTGCACCCCCTCCACCATTTCCCCCAGGAAAGGATCTTGAGCTTTATCCCCACGACTTCGAGCTTTATCCGGAAATACTTGATCCAGCCACCCGGCGTTGTTGTGTCCGCGGCGGCCGGGATCACGAGCTCGTGTCCCGCGCGGAAGCGGATGTCGAATTTGGAGAACGCCGCGGGATGGAAGCGCAGCGGGCTCCCGTCCTGCAGCACCACCCTCACGTTCCGGTAGTGCACGCGGATCTTGTCGTACGTGCCCGCCGGCACCCGGTCGATCCTGCCCAGGATACGCGCCAGCTCCTCCCCGTTCACCAGCTGGAGGAGGTCGATGACGACCGGGCTTTCCGGAACGACCGAGATGAAGCGCGGCTTGTCCGAGGGCATGTTGGGAACGGAGGGGCTCCTGTCATCGATATCCCCCTCCATGTCCTCCCCCTCGTACGGCTCCTCGGCCGGTATCAGGGACACTTTCGTGATCTCCACGTAGACGTGGGCGATCTCCGAACTGGCGTCCCGGATCTCCCACGGCCACCGGTACCCGGGGTCCGCCGCCGGCATCGCGGAACCGGCCGCCGAAACCGGCGCCGCCAGCGAAACCGGCGCCTCCGGCGAAACCGGCGCCCCCGCCGCGACCATCGAGATGTCGACCGTCGCGGGGCCGAGGACTGCACCCCCGGGAGATCCGGAGTCATTGGATGACATTCCGGCGCCGCCGCATCCTGCCAGGACAAGCGCAAGGACCGTTGACGCCGCGAGGATTCCCGACCATCTCCGACCGTGCCCCTTCATCACATGTCCTCCTATCCGGATGAAAACCCCGATCCGTTTCCCTGGCGAAAGNCTCCTGTTCTTCCGATCGGCAGGAGTCCCTGAAATCTTTAGCGGAATTGTCGTATCGGGAAAAGCAATGCCCTATTGACTTTCCGGGGCGCACTCCCTACGCTTACTTTGCGATTTTTCTCGCCCCCTCGCGCGCCGGCGTAGCTCAGTGGTAGAGCAGCTGATTCGTAATCAGCAGGTCGTCGGTTCAATCCCGACCGCCGGCTCCAAAAAAACGGATCGTGTCGAGTCATCCATGGCCAGGAAACGCAGAGACCGGTCGAGGAATAAGAAAGACGACGTCCATTACGTCATCAGCAAACGGAAACCGTCCGGCCGCATGAAACTGCCGGATCGACTGTTCCATCCGGGCCGGATCGTTCCGGAACAGAGCGTCCGGGAGAAGGCCCCGCCGCTGGAGAGCTATCTCCCGAATCTCTCCCTTCCCAGACGCACCCTGGCCGCCCTGATCGCCGCGATCTGCATTTGCGCCGGCCTCGCGATGATCATCCTTGGCGTGCGAAACGGAGCGTGGCTCCTTGCGCTCCCCGGCCCGTTCGGGGTCGCGTACGGTGTCGCGTGGGTCCGGGTCGCGCACGAGGGGTGGCTCCCCGGCGGGCGGCTGCGGCTGAACCCGTGGTGGAGGGGATAGCCGCTCCTTCACCGCTCCCTCTCCGGTTTCCACTCCTGCGCCAACCGTATCCCCCGGGATTTCCGCTTAGACACACCAGGGTTCTGAAATCCATCAACTCACCGGATTTTCACCACTAAGTACAATCAATATTTATTCCTGACAACAAAAAACCTATTGACTTGATGATTTATCCATGCAAGACATTATGCATAACATTCAATCTTCGGCAGTAATCCTTTCGCGGAAGGGGGATTCGATGGCGAAAGTCTTCACGGTCTACCGCGTGGACTATCTCACGAAGATGAAGGTTCCGATCGGAACGGTCACGGAACGGCGGGAGAAACCCCGTGGGTACGCAAATTCCCTGGGCCTGGTGAAACTCGCCCGGAAGATCTACGGCACATCCACCGAAGACCAGTTAAAAATCATTATCGGCGAGCAACAGCGGGCATAGCGACCCGAACCAGTGCGGGGGTGAGGACCCGGGCCGCGTCCCCCGGGCTCATCCCCACCAGGAATCCCCGCCGTCCACCGTTGATATAGATTTTCGGCAAATCCAGGATCGTCTCCTCCATGTACACGGGCATCGCGTGGCGCGTTCCGAACGGCGATGTCCCCCCGACCGCATACCCCGAGTGCCGGTTCGCCGTCTCGGGGGAGCACGGCGCGACGCTCTTCGCGCCGATCGCCCGGGCCAGCTCCTTCGTGGACACCTGCCGGTCCCCGTGCATCAGGACGATGAGCGGCCGTTTCCGGTCATCCTCCATGACGAGGGTCTTCACCACGCAATGCTCGTCGACCCCCAGCTCCCGGGCGGAGACCGCGGTCCCCCCCTTCTCCTCGTAATCGTACGGGTGCTCCGTGTAAGAGACCCCGGCGGCGCGCAGGACGCGGACCGCCGCGGTGACCGGCATCTTGTCCTTCCCCAATTCGCCCCCCTGCGGACAGCCGGTGCGGGCCGCACCCGTCCCGGCGGCATCCCCATTAAAATACCGCAAACCGCCCCGGAGTTTCCGTTGACCCCGTGCGCGCCGCGGAATACGGTAACCGTATCGAAGACCCGGAAGGGGGAAANCGATGGCCTCGCTCAAGGGAAAGACGCTGTTCATCACNGGGGCGAGCCGCGGGATCGGAAAGNCGATCGCCCTGCGCGCCGCGGCGGACGGGGCGAACGTGGTCCTTGCCGCGAAGACTTCGGACCCTCATCCGAAGCTCCCCGGCACCATCTTCACCGCCGCCCGGGAGGTCGAGGAGGCCGGGGGAAAGGCCCTCCCCCTGCAGGTCGACATCCGGTACGAGGAGCAGGTCGCCGCGGCGGCGGCGAAGGCGGCGGATGCCTTCGGCGGGATCGACATCCTCGTGAACAACGCCAGCGCCATCAGCCTGACGGGAACCCTCGAGACGCCGATGAAGCGGTTCGACCTGATGTTCGGCGTCAACGTGCGGGGGACGTTCGCCGCCTCGCAGGCGGTCCTCCCCTACCTTCTCAAGGGGCGCAACCCGCACATCCTCAACATGAGCCCGCCCCTCTCCCTGGACCCGAAATGGTTCCGGAACCATTGCGCCTACACGATGGCCAAGTACGGGATGAGCCTGTGCGTGCTCGGGATGGCGGAGGAGTTCCGGGAAGCCGGCGTCGCCGTGAACGCCCTCTGGCCGAGGACGGTGATCGCGACCGCGGCGCTCTCGATGCTGGGCGGGGTTCCGGAGCGGAACTGCCGGAAGCCGGAGATCGTTGCGGACGCGGCACGGGCGATCCTCTCCCGGGACAGCCGCGCGTGCACCGGGAACTTCTTCCTCGACGAGGAGGTGCTCGCCGCGGAAGGGGTGACCGATTTCTCCCGCTACGCCGTGGAGCCGGGGGCGCCTCTCCTGCCCGACCTCTTCCTCGACTGATGCGCCGGGCGTCGGGTTACCCCGCGGCCGCCCGGACCGCCGGTATGATATAAACGATGTAACCCGAAACAGGAGGTCCCATCGATGAAGAAATTTGTCCATCTCCTCCTCGCCGCGCTGTTCGCGCTGGTGATTTCCGCACCGGCGCACGCGCTGGACGAGGGGAAGGAAGCGCCGGCCGCCAAGGAGACTCCATCGAAGAAATCGACGAAGAAATCCACGAAGAAATCGAAGAAGAAATCCTCGAAGAAGTCCACGAAGAAGTCCACGAAGAAATCCGCCAAGAAGTCCGGCCCCGCGAAGACGGAACCGTCCGGGAAACCCGCCCCCCTGGACAAGGGCGAGGCCGGGAAGCCGGCCCCCGAGAAGGTCCCGGAAAATCGGCCGGCAGGGACCACGGCGGCTCCTCCTCCCTTCCCTCCGCCGGGAACCGGTTACGGCTACCCGGCACCGGAGCCCACGCCGTTCCCTTCGCCCGCCACCCGCTGACCGCTCACCCGTCCTTCGCGAAGACGAGGGACGCGGAGTTCATGCAGTAGCGGAGCCCGGTGGGCTTCGGGCCGTCGTCGAAGACGTGCCCCAGGTGGGCGTCGCACCGGGCGCAAAGGACTTCCGTGCGCCTCGAGAAGAAGCTGTCGTCCGCCTCGGTCCGGACGTTCTCCTTCGCCACCGGCTCGTAGAAGCTGGGCCACCCCGTGCCGGAGTCGTACTTCGTCTCCGACCGGAACAGGTCGAGGCCGCAGCAGACGCACCGGTACGTCCCCTTCTCCTTGGCGTTCCAGTACGCTCCCGAGAACGCCCGCTCCGTCCCCTTCTTCCGCGTCACCTGGTACGGCTCGGGGGCGAGGAGCTTCCGCCACTCCGCATCGGTCTTGCTCACCTTCTCCGTCATGAAGTACCCCTTTTCCCGTACCGAGTACACCCGGATCGATCCGCGGGCGCCCTCGCCGGCCAGAGCGGCCGAAATCCTCCCGGGCAGCCATCCGCTCGCCCCCAGGAGGACCGCCATCCCGAGAAACCTCCTCCTCGTGCACTCCATCGCCCGGCTCCCTTCCCTGTTGCAACATTGCATTAGATGCCGCTTGCCCGCTTCCGGTTGACGTGGGTCAATGCCGGAAAACCGCAAGCAGGGCTATATTGAAGAAAAGGGAGTCGGAACAGGGGGGTTCCCATGGAGATCCTTTCGGTCGCGCTGACCGTCGCCCATCTCCTGGCCGCCATCGCGTGGCTGGGGGGGATGATCTTCCACATCGTCGTCCTGGACCCGGTGTTCCGGGACAACGAAGTCAGCTTCCAGAGCGCGTACCTCCTGGCCCTGATGGAGGCCCGGTTCCGGAAGCTGGTGGGCGCCTCGATCGCCCTGCTCCTCGCGACGGGGGTCGCCAAGGCGTACCTGGTGCTCGGGAGCGCGAACGGGTTCGTCGGCACCGCGACGGGCCGGTACGTCCTCCTCAAGCTGGGGCTCGCCGGCGCCATGCTCGTCATCTTCGCGGTCTGCCCGAAGACGAAGTCGTGCTCCCCCATCCCCGGGGTCTGCGAGGTCGCGTCGGGGGGCATTCTCCCCGGGAAGACCGGCACGATCCGCGAGCGGTCGAAGGTGGTCCTCCCGAAGGTGGCCCTGGCCCTCGGGTTCTGCGCACTGGTCGCCGCCGTCCTCCTCCGCGGGTAACGCCCACGGAAAACCCCTCCCCGTCCCTTTGCCGCCCGGAGTACACTACGGACGATGACGGAAAGCGGGACGATCCTTGTGACCGGCGCGACGGGGTACGTCGGCGCGCGGCTGGTGACGCGCCTCCTCGGGGCGGGGTACCGGGTCCGGGCGGCGGGCCGGTCGCTCGCGAAACTCCGGAATCGCCCCTGGGCCGAACACCCCGGGGTGGAGCTCGTCGCAGCGGACGCCATGGACCCCGCGTCGCTGGCCAGGGCGTGCGAGGGATGCGCGGCGGCGTACTACCTCGTCCACTCGATGGCGCCGGGGGAGGAGGACTTCGAGGAGGCGGACCGGAAGGCGGCGGAGAACATGTCCCGGGCCGCCGATGCGGCAGGGCTCTCCCGTATGATCTATCTCGGCGGGCTGGGCGAGGAACATCCCTCCCTCAGCCGTCACCTGCGATCCCGGGGGGAAGTGTCGGAAATCCTTGCCGGGGGGAAAACCCCCCTCACGGTCCTGCGCGCGGCGATGATCATCGGCGCCGGCAGCGCCTCCTTCGAGATCCTCCGGTACCTCGTCGACCGGCTCCCGATCATGATCACCCCCCGCTGGATCGGTACGGAGTGCCAGCCGATCGGGATCTGGAACGTCCTCGACTACCTCGTCGGCTGTCTCGATGTTCCCGCCACCGCAGGGGGCACGTTCGACATCGGGGGCCCGGAGATCGTCACCTACCGGGACCTGATGGTCGCCTACGCCGAGGAGGCGGGCCTCCCGCCCCGATGGATCCTACCCGTCCCCATCCTGTCGCCCCGGCTGAGCTCCTACTGGATCCACATCGTGACCCCCGTACCCGCCGAGCTGGCGCGCCCGCTGGCGGAGGGTCTTTCCAGCCGCGTGGTCTGCCGGGAGGACCGGATCCGGGGGCTGATCCCCGTGGAACTGGTCGGCTACCGCGAGGCGATCCGGGCCGCGCTGGGGCCCCGGAATTTCCGGTTCCTGGAGACGGACCTCCCGCGGGGATTCGTCCCCTGGGAGACGTACCGGTACCCCGGGGACCCGCCGTGGGCCGGCGGCACGATCTACCGGGACCACCGGCGCCTGCGCGTGCGGGCAACCGCCGCGGAGGTCTGGGAGCAGATCGAGGGGATCGGGGGAAAGAACGGCTGGTATTACGCGAACTGGCTCTGGTCCCTCCGGGGGATGCTGGACCGGCTGTTCGGCGGCGTCGGCATGCGGGGGGCCACGGAGGGGAAATGGCACCTGGTGCCGGGGGCGGTACTCGACTTCTGGCGCGTGGTCTCCGTTGCGCCCCGCGAGGAAGTGCGCCTCGTGTCCGAGGCGAGGCTCGGCGGGGACGGCGTCCTCGAATTCCGCCTGCGGGAGATCGACGCGGAGACCACGGAGCTCTCCCAGCTCGCGCAGTTCATCCCGCGCGGGCTTGCCGGCATGGCGTACTGGGGGGCGATGATGCCGTTCCACGAGCGCATCTTCCCGGGGCTGATCCGGGAGATCGCGCGGCGCACGGGGAAGCCGATCGTGTCGGGTCCGGAGCGGGTGCCGTTCCCCCCGTGAACGGCGGGACCCGGCCGGAAGAGGGACGGACACCGGGTACCGCAGGTTCGTATTGTCCGGGCATCCACGCCTGGGATAAGATGTCCCGATCCCTGCGGCGGACCGCCGGAAGAATCCATCCACCCCCGCCCTGGAGAGAGGCCGGATGACCGGAACACCCGCAGCCCCGTCCTCGTCGCAAGGCGCCCAGCCCCCGGAGGAGATGCGCCTCGACAACGGCTCCCGTGTCGCGGTGGTCGGAGGCGGCCCGGCAGGCACCTTCTTCAGCTATTTCCTCCTCGAGATGGCCGAGCGGGTCGGCACGGAACTCTCCGTCGACATCTACGAGCCCCGCGATTTCACCCGGCCCGGTCCGGCGGGGTGCAACATGTGCGGCGGGATCATCTCCGAATCCCTCGTGCAGCTGCTGGCCACCGAGGGGATCAACCTCCCTCCCTCCGTCGTGCAGCGGGGGATCGACTCGTACGTCATGCACATGGACGTCGGCACCGTGCGGATCGACCCGCCCCGGCGGGAGAAGCGGATCGCGGCGGTGCACCGGGGGGCCGGCCCCAGGGGAATCATCGACGCGCGGTGGCAAAGCTTCGACGACCACCTCCTCCAGCTGGCGCAGCAGCGGGGCGCGAAGGTCGTCCGCGCCCGCGTGGACGGGATCGATTTCAACGGGGGAAAACCGCGCGTCACCACGAAGGAGGGCGCCTCCGGCGATTACGACCTCCTGGTCGGTGCGGTGGGCGTCAATACCGCCGCCCTCAAGCTGTTCGAGGAGCTGGGATCGGGGTACAAGGCGCCGGGGATAACGAAAACCTACATCTGCGAGTTTCTCCTCGGCCAGGAGACCATCAAGATCTACATGGGCAACTCGATGCACGTGTTCCTCCTGAACCTCCCCCGGCTGGAGTTCGCCGCCCTGATCCCGAAGGGGGACTACGTCACGGTGTGCATGCTGGGGACGTCGATCGACAAGTCCCTGGTCGACCAGTTTCTCGCCTCGCCGGAAGTCCGGGAATGCTTCCCCCCGGACTGGTCGCCCCCGGCGGACTTCTGCCGCTGCTCCCCCGCGATCAACGTGACCGCAGCGATAAAGCCGTTCGCGGACCGGGTCGTGCTGATCGGGGACAGCGGCGTCAGCCGGCTTTACAAGGACGGGATCGGCGGCGCGTACCGCACGGCGAAGGCGGCGGCCAAGACCGCCGTGTTCGAAGGGGTTTCGGAGGAGGATTTCCGGAAGCACTACCTCCCCACCTGCATGTCCCTGAACCGGGACAACGCCGTGGGAAAGGTGATCTTCGGCATCACCACGCTGATCCAGATGACGCGGACCCTCCGCAAGGGGCTTCTCCGGATGACCGCGGAGGAGCAGGCAACGGTCGGCGGCGCCCAGCGGATGAGCGGCGTCCTCTGGGACACCTTCACCGGGAGCGCCCCCTACACCGACGTGTTCCGCCGCTCCCTGCACCCGATGTTCCTTGGGAAGCTCCTGTGGGACACGGGGAAGGCATTGCTTCCGGGGCTTCCCGCCAGCTGGGCAAAGGAGGAAAAGGTGACCTACACGGAAATGGGGAATCTCGGGAAGGTCTACCGATCCGGGGAGATCATCGTCCGGCAGGGGGATGTGGGGGACTGCATGTACTTCATCCAGGCCGGCAAGGTCGAGGTGATCAAGGAGAAGGACGGCAGGGAGGTCAAGCTGGCGGAGCTGGGCCAGGGGGAGTTCTTCGGGGAGATGGCCCTCTTCGAGAAGGACGTCCGGTCCGCNACGGTGCGGCCGCTGGGGGANGTGCGCGTCCTCTCCGTCGACAAGAAGATGTTCCTGCGGAAGATCCACGACGACCCGTCGCTGGCGTTCCGCGTCATGCAGAAGATGTCCCGGGTGATCCGGCAGCTCGACAACGAGCTGATGCGCCTCCGTTCGGAGGAGAGCTGAAGATCTACTTCTTCAGGTTCTCGTTGAGGAAGGCCCCCAGCGCCTTGTCCACCTTGCCGATGTGGTTCACCAGCCAATCCCCGCAGAAGCGGCCGATCCGGTCGGCGAGCTCCGGGGTGAGCCCGTCCGCGTCGAGCGCGTCGCGCAGATCGTAGAAGTCGTTGATGAAGGAGACGTGCTCCCCCTTGTGGAAGGGGAAGCCGGGATAGGAGAGACGCCGCATGTACGTCTCCTCCAGCCCGAAGTGGTTGTTCACGTAATCCTCNAGGTAGGCGAGGACCTTGGGGACCTCCGCAAGGGCCGCACCCCCCTCCTCGCGCAGAAGCGAATTGATCGCCGCGAACAGCTCCCGGTGCTGCGCGTCGATCGTGTCCACCCCCACCGACAACTTTTCCGTCCACTCGTACACGTCCGTCCCTCCGATTTGCTTCGACGTATTCATAACATTATAACGGGTGATTCCCCGTGTTCGCGGGACGTGGGAGAATATCCCCATGCCGGAGCTTTCTAAGGAGCGGCTCGAACGATACCTGACCGCGCTGTTCGGCGCGCAGGCCACCGTCACCGCGATGGTGCCCCTGCGCGAGGGGAAGGCATCCGGCGCGGCGAAGGAGTACGGGTACGGCCACCCCGTGAAGGTGGAATTCACGGTGCGCGGCGAGCGGCGCGCCGCGGTGCTCGAGACGACGAGCCCGGGGCCGTTCGGCCACGAGCACATGGCGGACCGGGCGCAGATGATGTTGTGGGACCACGGGGCGTACAATTCCCTCCCCCGCCACGCCCGGTCCCTCGACGTGGGCGCCTTCGACCGGGACGGGAACCTCCTCTCCCTCGGCAACGCCGAGGAGTTCTTCCTCCTCGTGGAACACATCGAGGGCACGGGGTA